>CDYS01032825.1_pt1 | contig 17839 bp, 15 predicted proteins | sample 557491 | NCBI WGS metagenome assembly CDYS01 (sample SAMEA3182057, study PRJEB8094) | gut metagenome | biome: human; feature: gut; material: Stool; isolation source: human stools | place: Canada | collected 2012-11-26
GAAATGCAGCGTAGCAGCGCTACGCTAAATGGAACGAGCGGACGTCAGCGGGGAAAAGGCGCAAGCAGAGGGCGCAGGCGAATGCAGAAAGTAGTATCATTACACCTTGAAGTTGACCGCCTGATCGCCCTGTTCGCTCTTGCCGAAGACGTAGTCGTTGCCCGGCAGCACCGCGTTCAGCAGGATGCCGACCAGAGACGCCACCGCCAGACCAGACAGGCTGATGGTCACCTGACCAACGGTGAACACAATCGCGCCTGCGTTGGAGAAGTTGATGCCCAGCGCAAGGGACATAATCACCGCCGCGATGATGACGTTGCGGCTCTTCGCGAAGTCCACCTGATTTTCAACCACATTGCGCACACCGACCGCGGAAATCATGCCGTAGAGAATCAGCGACACGCCGCCGATGGTCGCCGCGGGCATACAGTGAATCAATTCCGCGAACTTCGGGCAGAAGGAGAATACGACCGCCAGCACTGCTGCCATGCGGACAACCGCCGGGTTGTAGACGCGGGTCAGCGCCAGCACGCCGGTGTTCTCGCCGTAAGTGGTGTTCGCCGGAGCGCCGAAGAGCGCCGCCATCGTCGTCGCCAGACCGTCGCCCAGCAGAGAACGGTGCAGACCCGGATCTTCGATGAAATTCTTGCCGACCGTCGAGGAGATAGCGGACATATCGCCAATGTGCTCCATCATCGTCGCCAGCGCAATCGGGGCAACGGTGATGATGCAGTTCAGCAGCAGCGTGCCGTCACAGCCGCCAAAGAGGGAGAAGGCGGTATCCTTCCACTGGAAGGGCAGACCCAGCCAAGCCGCTTCCTTGACAGGGGTGAAGTCCACCTGACCCGTTACCGCCGCGACGGCGTAAGAACCGACCACGCCCAGCAGAATCGGGATAATCTTGAACATGCCCTTGCCCCAGATGTTGAACGCCACCACGATGACCACCGCCAGAATCGCGATGAGCCAGTTATTGGCGCAGTTGTTGATGGCGGAGTTCGCCAGAATCATGCCGATGCAGATGATGATGGGGCCGGTGACAATCGGCGGGAAGAAGCGCATGACCTTCTGCGCGCCGAAGATCTTGAACAGACCCGCGACAACAACGTAAATCAGACCCGCGACCGCCACGCCCACGCCGGCGTAGGGAATCCAGTTCATCGTGCCGTCCGCGAACTGCGGCATTGCCTTCACCGCCGCATAGCCGCCGAGGAACGCGAAGCTCGAACCGAGGAACGCAGGGACTTTGCCGCCCGTGATGAGGTGGAACAACAGCGTACCCAGACCCGCAAAGAGCAGGGTTGCGCTGACAGACAGACCTGTCAAGGTTGGCACAAGCACGGTTGCGCCGAACATGGCGAACATGTGCTGGAAACCCAGCAGAGTGAACTTCGCCGGGGAAAGTTTTTGATTGGTCATGTGATTCCGTCCTTCCTCCATATATGCTGTTGTCAACCGCTTTCAAATGAAGGCGATTATTGCAAATCCGCTTGCGCGGAGTACAATCAAATTATCGGATACCCACGTTTCCCCAATAAACACGCGGACAAAGTATGCAGTTGTCACCAACTCAATCGCGCGAAAGGGTCAAGGGAGGAACTCCCTTGCGGGGTCAAGGGGCAGCGCCCCTTGGGTCACCTATTCATCCGCCCGTCGTAGAGGGCAACGCCGTCGCCGCCGTCGATTTCTTCCATTTGAACGCCGATCTGCTCGTTGTTCGAGGTCGGGACGTTCTTGCCGACGAAGTCCGCGCGGATGGGCAGCTCGCGATGACCGCGGTCAATCAGCACCGCCAGGCAGATGCGCGCGGCACGACCTTGGTCAAGAATCGCGTCCATGGCGGCGCGAACCGTGCGCCCCGTGTGCAGCACATCGTCCACCAGCACAACCACCTTGCCCGTCACGTCCACCGGCAGGTGCTTTTCCTGCACCTCGACGTTCAGCTGCGCCGGATCGCGGTCGTCGCGATACATGGCAATATCCACTTCGCCCACCGGAATGCGCACATGCTCGTACTTCTCGATGATGTCCGACAAGCGCTGCGCCAGCGGCACCCCGCGGCGGCGGATGCCCACCAGCACCACGTTTTCCAGCGGCATCAGCTGCTCCATCATCTCGTGCGCCATGCGCGTCAGGGCGCGGTTCATCGCGTCACCCGCCATCAGCTGGGCTTTCGGAATGCCTGCCTGCATGTTCATCATCGTCGGAATCCTCCTCTTTTTCCCTCTGCTGATTTTCCCCGCGTGCTTTGGGGCAAATCAGCGGTATTTTGCCAAAAAGAAAGCGCCTTTCCCGTCGGATGCCGCAGGAAAAGGCGCAATGTTTCGCATATTCAGTCTGACCGCGCGGTCGGGCGCAGGCAGCTCTGTTTCTGTCGGTTCGCTGCGTGCCTTTCCAGCCTCTCGTGCTGGGATTAAAGGATTGCTTTGAGTACCGCGGGACAGTATAGCACACTTTGCCGTGCTTGTAAAGCGGAAATTTCGCACTTTTCCCCACTCCTCCGCAAAAAAATTCGCTTTTCTGCCCGCTGATGCTGTCAGCTTTCGTTCACGCGCCATGATTTCCCGTGTCAAGCTGCGCAGGAGCGAAATTCGCCCTCTTGCAATTTGCATTAGAATGCTGTATAATATAAATGCAGAAAGCATATTATTGTATTGACTATCAATGCAATTTAGGAGGTACTCTTATGGCAGAGCAAGTATTGGTTCAGGTGCGTGTCGATAAAAAGCTGAAGGAGGAAGTTTCGGAGATCTACGAAATGCTGGGTCTGGATTTGCCCACGGCGATTCGGATGTTCCTCGTCCGCAGCAAGCTGGAGCGCGGACTGCCGTTCACTACGAGGCTGCCCAAAGAAACCGTCACCCGCCCGGAAGCACTGGATGCTTTGGACGCACTGTTCCAGCAGGCGTCTGGTGCACCGGACATGACCCCGGACGAAATCAACGCAGAAATCGCAGCGGTTCGCGCCGCTCGGAAGGCGGTTAAGCAGTGAAATGCTATGCCGTCGTGGATACGAACGTCATCGTGTCCGCCTTGATTACGAAGAACCCAGATTCCCCGCCGCGACAGGTGTTTCGCGCCATGCTGACGGGCGCCATCGTCCCGCTGTATCATCCCGATATTCTGGCAGAGTATGAGGAAGTGCTGTGTCGGAAGAAGTTCCATTTGCAGGTGGAAACCGTGCGGACAGTGGTGGATGCTATCCGTCAGTTCGGCATCGAGGTGCAGCCAAAACCGACGGGCGAAATCCTGATTGACATGGACGACCTTGTGTTCTATGAAGTCGCCATGGAGAAGCGGGACGACGGTGCTTATCTCGTCACAGGCAATCAGAAGCACTACCCCGTCCGGCATTTCATCGTCACCCCCGCCGAAATGGTGGAGATTCTGAAGAAGTAATCCCATTTCGCCCAAAAGGCGGGCAAAAAATCTCGCTCCCAAAAGGCGCGAAAGCTGAAAAAGTCCCCGGCAAAGCCTTGACAAAGCGAAGAAAATCCGATATACTGTAAAGGCTGTATTGTAGCACCCCGGCGGATGTCTGTCCTCCGGTTACGAAATTTGATTTGTAAGGAGTGTTGAACATGTTCCGTACCTACCAGCCCAAGAAGCGTCAGCGCAGCAAAGTGCACGGCTTCCGCGCGCGTATGGCCACCAAGAACGGTCGCCGCGTGCTCTCCGCCCGTCGTCGTCGCGGCCGCAAGTCCCTGACCGTCTGATTGAGAGAATTTTCTTTCAGGCTTATTCAGAGACGCTGAATGTGCCAGACGCCACAGGACAGCAGGATTGTCCAATGACAATCCGCGCTCCATTCGTGGATGAAGCGCGCCCGATGTACCCGCGAGGTACGCTTCCGGGCGCGCTTTTCCTTTACTTCGGGTTCATACTGTTTCCGGATTCACCTGCGCCATCTGCTTGCGCATTCGCATCCGGAAACAGCATCATACGCCCATCATTCAATCGAGAACAGAGGACTGTAACCCAATGGAAAGACGCTATCGGCTGCAAAAAAACAAGGCGTTCCAATATGTCTACCACCGTGGACGGAGCGCCGCTTGTCGGGATTTGGTCATGCTCGTCGCCAAAGGTCGGGGCATGAAGGTCGGCTTTTCCGTCAGCAAGAAGGTTGGCAACGCTGTGACCCGCAATAAGGTCAAGCGCCGCCTGCGCGAATGCTTCCGGCCCTATCTGGGGGATGTGAAAAGCGGCCTGTACGTCGTCGTCGCCAGACCCTCAGCCGCTGCTGCCAGCTTTTCCTCGCTGCAGAAGGATGTGCGCTACCTGCTGAAAAAGCACGGTGCTCTTCCAACACAGTCGAAAAGCCCAGATGCGCCATGAAACGCGCCTTGCTCTGGGGGATTCAGTTCTACCGCAGCGCCATCAGCCCCTATAAGGGCGGCCCGCGCTGCCGCTATACGCCCACTTGCAGCCAGTACGCGCAAACCGCCATCGAGCGCTACGGGGCTGTCAAGGGTGCGCGGCTGGCGGCATGGCGTGTCCTGCGCTGCAATCCGTTCTCCAAAGGCGGCTATGATCCCGTGCCCGAAGACCCCTGTACCACATTAAGAAAGGAATGAACTCATGGGCATCAACGAATTTCTGAAGACCATACTGGAATGGATTTACAGCTTCGTGGGCAACTATGGCTGGGCGGTCGTGCTGTTCACGCTGCTGGTGCGTCTGATTGTCATGCCGTTCGACTACAAGAGCCGTGTCGGGATGCGCAAGATGCAGAAGATTGCCCCCATGCAGGCAAAACTCCAGAAGAAGTACGAAAAAGACCCGGACAAGATGAACAAAAAGCTGCAGGAGCTCTACCGCGCGCAGCGCGTCAATCCCCTTTCCTCCTGCCTGCCGATGCTGATCAGCCTCCCGATCCTCTTCGCGATGTTCACCGCCATGAGAATGGTCGCCAACGAGCATCTGGCACAGCAGGCGTTCGACATCATCGCCTCGGGCAATCCGGCGCTGGATTCGTGGCTGTGGGTCAAGAACGTGTGGATGCCGGACTCCCCCTTCGCGGCGGCCTGGCCGAATCTTGATTCTCTGCGTCAAATCGCCACAAACGAATGGCTTGCCGTGTTCAACAAGCTGCCGCAGGAGACGCTCGCTCTGCTGGCGGATAAGGGTCTTGCGCTGACGGTGGAATCCTTTACCGGCGATGCGCTGAACACAACGATTCAAACCATCTACACTACCATGGAACAGCTGCCCGCTTATATGGAGCACGTCAAGTACTACAGCGACTTGGCCATTCCGCTGTTCAACATCCACATTTTCGTGAACTACAACGGCTATTTCATCCTGCCGATTCTCGCCGCCGGCGGTCAGTTCCTGATGACAAAGCTCACCGGCACGGCGCAGACCCCCGCCGCGGATGACGCGCAGGCCCAGCAGGCGCAGAACAGCATGAAGTTCATGAACTACTTCTTCCCCATCTTCACGCTGATTCTGTGCTTCAACTACAACGCGATTTTTGCCCTCTACTGGGTCGCCTCGAACGTGATTGCCATCGTGCAGACCAAGGGCATCAACATGTACCTTGACCGCAAGGAAGCCCTCGAAGCCGCCAACCCCAACAAGAATACCGGTTCGTTGAAGTAATACCTGTTCGTTGAAGTGATAGGAGAGCAATCATGAAAACCTACGAAGCTACTGGCAAAAACTACGAAGAAGCGCTGCAGAACGGCTTGAACGCCCTGCATGCCACCATCTCCGATGTCACCGTGGAAACGCTGGAAGAAGGCAGCAAGGGGCTGTTCGGGCTCTTCGGCTCAAAGCCCTGCAAGCTCCGCCTGACGCTCCATGAGGTGGAAGAGGAAGTCGAAGAAGACGACCCGCTGGCAGATCTGTTGTCCTCCGTGAAGGTGGAAGCCCCCAAGCCCGCTGCCCAACCGAAGCCGCAGCCCAAGCCGGTGCAGCCCAAGCCCCAGCCCAAGCCCGCACAGCCCAAGCCGGCGCAGGAAAAGCCCGCTGAGGTGAAGGTCGAAGCCCCGGTGGAAGCGCCCGCTGTGGAAGCTGCTCCCGCTGTGACGGAAACCGCCCCTGCTGCTGATGCCGTCGAGCGTCCCGCGCCCGTGCAGCGCAAGCGCAATGACCGCCCGAAGAAGGACAAGCCGCGTCAGCCCAAGGCAGAGGGCGAATCCGCCCCGAAGCCGGAGCGCAAGCCCCTTCCCCCGAAGGCTCCCGCTGCCCCGCTGGAAAAGCCCGTCGTCACCATGATTCCCGACGAGCAGATTGACCCCACCTCCCCCGTCGGTCAGGCGCAGAGCTTCCTCAAGGAGCTGACCCACCTGATGGGCGTTGACGTGACCGTCGCGATGGGCACGGACGCGGAGAACAACATCTTCGCGCAGATGACGGGCGACACGCTGGGCATCCTGATTGGCCGCCGCGGCGAGACGCTCGACGCCCTGCAATACCTGACGAGCCTGCGCATCAACAAGGGGCAGGATCACTACACCCGCGTCACGCTGGACACGGAGAACTACCGCGCCAAGCGCGAAGACACGCTGATTCGTCTGGCGAACCGCATGGCGAACCGCGCCGTCAAGACGGGCCGCAAGGTTTCTCTGGAGCCCATGAACCCCTACGAGCGCCGCGTGATTCACTCCGCGCTCCAGCCCAACGAGCTGGTGGACACCCACTCCGAGGGCGAAGAACCCAAGCGCCACATCGTCATCACCCTGCGGAAGTAATTCCCACGGACTGTCCTGCAAAACGGGACAGTCCTTTTTCTTTGCGCTTGCACCCGAAAATTTTCCTCCGCCGCGCAAAACCGCTTGCAAAACCGCCGATTTTATGCTATACTATTTTGTGCTTGCCGGAATGGCGGAATGGCAGACGCGACGGACTCAAAATCCGTTGGCAGCGATGTCGTGTGGGTTCAAGTCCCACTTCCGGCACGACATGAAGAATCCGAATCTGACTTTCCAATTGGAAGCGGGTTCGGATTTTTTCTTGCCTTTCCATCTGGAAATACAGTCATCATCAGGAGGTCAATATGCTGACGCTGTATGAGCCAAAATATGAGGACTTGTGGTTTCGGCAAATGATGCTGGCGGATGAAGATACCATGTCTTACAATCACGCATGGGGCGGGACAATTCCCTTTGGGGAAGATAAATGGCGTGGCTGGTACGATTGCTGGATTGCTGACCCTGATGGCAAGCGGTATTACAGGTATCTCAAAAACGAAGATGGTCAGTTTGTTGGCGAAATTGCCTATCACTATGATGCCGAAATGCAGCAGGAAATAGCCAACGTCATGATTTATGCGAAATACAGAAGAAGAGGCTATGGCGGCGAAGCATTGGATTTGCTGTGTTCCGCGGCGAAAAGCAACGGCGTTTCCGTTCTGTATGATGATATTGCCATCGACAACCCGGCTGTCAGCCTTTTTCTGAAACACGGATTTGTGGAAGAATCCCGAACAGAAGAGATAATTCTCCTCAAAAAGGGACTGTGATTGGGTGTGTGCTTCCAGTTGCTCCATCCAAAAGAGCCTTGCAGCGTGTGATGCTCCTGCAAGGCTCTTTTTGTTTTTTGGGGATTTTCCGCTTACTTTCCCCTATGTTCCTCTTTCCACTTCAAAATCTCTTCCAGCCGCTGCTTATACCGCCCCTCGTTCCCCTGCTCCGTCGGCTGATAGTAGTGCTTCCCCTGCAGCGAATCCGGCAGGCACGTCATCGCGGACAGCTTCTCCTGCGTGTCATGCGCGTACACATAGCCCTTGCCATAGCCGAGGTTCTTCATCAAGCTGGTTTCCGCATTGCGGATTTGCAGCGGCACAGGCTCCGCGATTTGCTCCTGCGCATCCTTTTTCGCCGTCTCATACGCCACATACAGCGCGTTCGATTTCGGCGCCATCGCCATGTACACCACCGCCTGCGTCAGATGCACCGTGCATTCCGGCATTCCCAGAAAGTGACACGCCTGATACGCCGCGACCGCCGTTTCCAGCGCGCGCGAATCCGCCAGCCCAATGTCCTCGCTCGCGAAGCGAACAACGCGCCGCGCGATATACAGCGGGTCTTCGCCGCCTTCCAGCATCCGCGCCAGCCAGTACACCGCCGCGTCCGGGTCGGAATTGCGCATGGACTTGTGCAGCGCGCTGATGAGGTCATAGTGCCCGTCGCCCTTCTTGTCGTAGAGCAGCGACCGCCGCGACGTACACTGCGCGACCGTCTCCGGGGTCACATGCGCCTGACCGTTCTCATCCAAATCGGCATTGAGGATGACCATTTCCAGCGTCGATAGGGCGGTTCGCGCGTCGCCGTTGGAAAAGACGGCAATCGCGCGCAGCAAATCCTCCGCCATGTCGATTTTCTGCCCGCCGAATCCGCGTTCGTCCTGCAAAGCGCGGTGGAGCAGCCCCAGCACGTTCTCCTCCGTCAGCGCGTGCAGCACAAACACGCGGCAGCGCGACAGCAAGGCGCTGTTGACTTCAAAGGACGGGTTTTCGGTCGTCGCGCCGATGAGGATAATGCTCCCCTTCTCGACGTAGGGCAGGAAAGCATCCTGCTGTGCCTTATTGAAGCGGTGGATTTCGTCCACGAACACAATTGTGCGGATGCCGAAATGCCGGTCGCTTTCCGCCTGCTCCATCACCTGCCGGATTTCCTTGATGCCGCTGGTGACGGCGGAGAAGTTGATGAAGTGGCTCTTGGTTTGATGGGCGATAATCTGCGCGAGCGTGGTTTTGCCCACGCCCGGCGGCCCCCAGAAAATCATGGAGGACACCAAATCGCCCTCAATCATGCGGCGCAGGACTTTGCCCTTGCCGATCAAGTGCTCCTGTCCGGCAAACTCATCGAGGTTCTGCGGACGAAGGCGCTCCGCCAGCGGTGCGGGGGGATTGGCAGCGGTCAGGAAGGTTTCCTGCGGCATTGCTCATCACCCTCCTTTTGGGTTGTTGCTGTTCTGGGCGGTCGGCTTGGCTTCTTTTTTCTGCTTTTTCAGCATCGTCTCAATATTCTCGTTGAGCTTCCCCAGCACCTTCACCGCTTCGGACAGCATCGCGTATTCGCCAAGCGTCGGGTCAACCAGCAGCAGCACATCCGGTGCGGTGGTCGAGGGCATCAAGCGCTTGTCGGTCATCGCCATCGCGGGAATGAACGCCGCTTGGTCGGGCATATACTCTGCGTTCAGCTTCATCACGAGGAAGCCGCCGCGCTTGTAGGTCACCAGCGACACACCAAGCTGATTCGCCAGCACGCGCACCTGCGCAACGTCCAGCAGCGTCTCCACCACCGGCGGCACTTCGCCGAAGCGGTCAAGCAGCTCGTCGGTGATGTCCTCGCGGTCTGCCTGCGTCGTCAGGCTCGCAATCCGCTTGTACATCTCCATCCGCTGCCGGTCGTCGTGTACATAGTCGTCCGGCAGATACGCATCCACCTTGATGTCCACGCGCGTTTCGAGGTGCGGCTTTGCGGGCGGCAGACCCTCCTGCTCCGCGCGCGCCTCCTGAAGCGTCTCCTCCATCAGCTTGCAGTACATGTCGTAGCCGACGGTCGCCAGATGCCCATGCTGTTCCGGCCCCAGAATATTGCCCGCGCCGCGGATTTCAAGGTCGCGCATGGCGATACGGAAGCCCGCGCCGAACTCCGTGAACTCCCGGATGGCTTCCAGCCGCTTTTCCGCCGTCTCAGACAAGCTGCGTTCCGGGCGGATGGTGAAGTACGCATACGCCTGACGATTGCTCCGCCCGACGCGCCCGCGCAGCTGATAGAGCTGGCTCAGCCCGAAGCGATCCGCGTCAAAGACAATCAGCGTATTCGCCGTCGGCACGTCCAAGCCGCTTTCGATGATGGTCGTGCAGAGCAGCACGTCGTAGCTGCCGCCGTAGAAGTCCATCATCACGTCCTCCAAGCCGTGTTCGCGCATCTGCCCGTGCGCCACGCCGATGCGCGCTTCCGGCACAAGCTGCTTCAATCGTTCATAGAACGCGCCGATGGTCTGCACGGAGTTATAGAGGAAGTACACCTGCCCCCCGCGCGACACCTCGCGCAGAATCGCGTCGCGAATCACGCCGTCGTTGTAGTCAATCACGCGCGTCTGCACCGGCAGTCGTTCCTCCGGCGGCGTTTCCAGCACAGACATATCGCGGATGCCGACCATCGACATGTGCAGCGTGCGCGGAATCGGCGTGGCGGAGAGCGTCAGCACATCCACCTGATGCTTCATATTCTTGATGATTTCCTTGTGCTGCACGCCAAATCGCTGCTCCTCGTCCACAATCAGCAGACCGAGGTTCTTGAACTGCACGTCTTTGCCCAGAATCCGGTGCGTACCGACAAGGATGTCGATTTCGCCCTCCTTCACGCGGCGCAGAACGTCCTTAGTTTCCTTCGCCGTGCGGAAGCGGCTCAGCACGTCCACCTTGACCGGGAAGCCCTTGAAGCGCTTCAAGACCGTGTTGTAGTGCTGCTGCGCCAGAATCGTCGTCGGCGCAAGAATCGCAACCTGCTTGGAGTCCATCAGCGCCTTGAACGCCGCGCGCAGGCTGACCTCCGTCTTGCCGTAGCCAACGTCGCCGCACAGCAGCCTGTCCATGTTCCGCGGCGATTCCATGTCCGCCGTGATTTCCTTCACGCTTTGTTCTTGGTCAGGGGTCAGCTCATAGGGGAACATATCCTCAAATTCGCGCTGCCACGGCGTATCCGCGCTGAACGCAAAGCCCGTTTCCTGTGACCGCCGCGCGTAGAGTTTCACAAGGTCAAACGCCATCTTTTTCAGGCCTTCTTTGACCTTCGCCTTCTGCTTCTGCCAGTCGCCGCCGCCGAGCTTGTTCAGCTTCGGGGGATTCGCCGGATTGCCGATGTAGCGCTGCACGCGGCTGAGCGCCTCAATCGGCACATAGAGCTTGTCGCTCCCCTGATACTGGATTTGCAGATAATCCCGGCGCGTGCCGCCGTTTTTCATCTGCGCCGTGCCGAGATAAATGCCGACGCCGTGTTCCTCGTGCACCACAAAGTCGCCGGGCTTCAGGTCAGTGAACGCGGCTATCTTCTCGCCCGCCGCCTGACGCTTCTTCGCCTTGCGGTAGCCCGTGCCGTACACGTCCGTGTCGCTGACGACAATCAGGCGCGCTTCCTCCCAGATGAAGCCGTGCGTCAGCGTGCCGGGCAGCACCTGCACACATTCTTCCGGCAGCTTGTCGATTTTCTCCGCGAACGACGCGGCGACATCGTGTTCTTCCAGCGCCGCCGCCAGTCGCTGACCGCGCGCCACGCCGCCGCACAGCACCGCCACGCGGTAGCCCTCGCGCAGCCAGCCGTCACAGTCCTCCGCCAGCGGGCGAATCTGCGACGAATACCCTGCCACGCGCTGCACGCCAAGATCAGCGGCATCCTTGACCGCCACGCCCGCCATGCCCTCCAGAAACTCCGTCACCGCGACCGTCGCATACCCCTGCACATGTCGCAGCAGCTCGTCCCAGTCCATCAGCAGGGTTTCCTGCTCCTTGACGGCTTCGTCGCGGCTCATCGCGCCTTCGAGATCCTCCGCGAAGCCCGCCCGGCGTTCCTCCGCGCGCTTCCTGAGCAGATTCGGGTCGCTCAGCACGACGATTTCTGGCTCAAACCAGTCCATCACCGTGTAAGTATCGTCCGTCAGCACGGTCAGCCACGCCCGAATGCGCTTGAACGGCAGCCCCTCCGCCAGCATGTCCGCGTCCGCCATCAGTTGGGCGCGGCGGCGTTCCAGTTCCGCCTTGCGCGCGGCAGTCTGCTGCTTTTCGCGAATCTTCGGGGTGATGTTCTTGTCGAAGAAGTCCGGCGCGTCCGCGTCATCCTCCGGCAGCGGCGGCAAATCCGAAAAGAGCGTCGAGCTCGCGGGCGTCAGGTCGCCCCCCTGCCGCTCGATGGCGTCCCGCATCCGCCGCGCTGCCTTTTCCGCATCCACCGGTGGAAGCACTACCTCCGTCGCAGGCGTGAGCGTGCATTTCTCCACCGAATCAAGGCTGCGCTGGCTGATGCAGTCAAATTCGCGGATGGAGTCCACCTCGTCGTCGAAGAACTCAATGCGCAAACTCTGGCTGCACGCAGGCGGATACACGTCGATGATGCCGCCGCGCAGGGCACACTGCCCCTTGCCCTCCACCATGCTGACGCGCTCGTAGCCCATGGCGTTCAGGCGGCGAATGAGGTCATTCAGGTCGATTCGGTCGCCGGGAGCAAGGCGAATCGTCTCTTCGCGGAAGCGGTCGGCGCTGCCCATGCGCTGCAAGGCGGCGTCCATACTCGTGCAGAGCAGGCGGATATCCCCCTCCTGCGCCCTTGCCAGCGCTTCCAGCCGCCGCCACGCGCTTTCGTGGCTCGACGCGCCGCGCGTAAGGTCAATTTCGCCCCCCGGCAGACACGCCACACCCGTTTCCAGCAACTGCTGGCCGTCCTCGGCGTCGTGCGCCGCTTTGAGGTCGTTGCCGGAAATCAGCAGGACTTTCCTGCCCGTATCGGCGCAGAGTTTTGACGCGATATACGCCGCCATTGTGTCCGGCAGCCCCGTCACGGCGATGGGCTGTTTGCTTTCCGCTGCTTTCAGCAGCTTGTCATACGCTTTCGACGCAATGCCGGATAATAATGCCTGATTCATATGCGCTCCTTGGGATGAGTCGTGGTACGAAAAATACGCCTGTGCTTACACGGTCTTATTGTATTCCTGCATGGCATGGTCAATACCGTTTTTGACCCAGTCCTCCACGCAGTCCGCCGCGCGCTCGAACGCCTGCTGCATGGCGATTTGCTCTTCGCGGATGGTGTACTTGCTCAATACCCAGTCCGCCAAGTCCCAGCCATCAGGCTTTGCGCCCACGCCGACCCGCACGCGCGGGAAATTCTGCCCCGGCGTATGGGCGATGATGGAGCGCATTCCGTTATGCGTCCCGGCACTGCCGGATTTGCGGACGCGCAGGCGGCTGGCGGGCAAATCAATATCATCATAAATGATAAGCAGATTTTCCAGCGGCACTTTATACCAATTAAGCAGTTCGCTGACGCACTCGCCGGACAGGTTCATGAACGTCTGCGGGGCGCAGAGGACGACGCGCTTGCCGTCCACGGTCGTTTCGGTCAGCAGTCCCTTGCACTTGTCCTTGTTCAGCGTTACGCCCCACTTGCGGCAGAGCATTTCCAGCGTATCGAACCCCGCGTTATGGCGGGTATGGGCGTACTGCGTGCCCGGATTCCCCAGCCCAACGACAATCAGCGTTTCCTTTTCCATGGTGATTCCTCCAAAACAGGTCTTGGCGGAGAGGATATACACCCCCTCCGCTGACATCATATGCCCCCAGAGGCTCTGCCTCTGCAAGGGAGTTCCTCCCTTGACCCTTTCGCGCGATTCAGTTGGCGACATCTGCATAATGTTTTCGCGTGTTTATGCAGGGATTTTGCTTTACTTTTTCAGTCTCTCCACTTCTTCCCGCACCATATCCTTCGTGCAGAAATTCAGCGGGGAGAAGCGCCCGTCCAGCGCCTTTTCCAGCTTTGCAATCGCCGCTGCCTTGTCGCCCGCTTCCAAATCATAGCGCGACAGGAACCACAGCGTGTCAATCTGCGAATCCTTCTCCGCGTGTGCCTTCTCGAACCATTCCTTTGCCTTGTTCTTCTCGCCCGTCACGCGGTAATACGCCTGACCCAAGTTGTCCAGGCACACCGGGTCTTCGTCGTCATAGTCCACCGACTCCTGAATGAAGGCGAACATTTTGTCGATGCCCTCCTGCCATTCGCGGTCAATGTCCTCTTGCGTTTTGACCTTCGGCTGCTCTTCCGCTGCTTCGGTGGATGCTTCCGTGTCGGGCATTTCCGGCGCTTCGGCGGCTTTCTCCGGCGCGGCTTCCGCAACCGGCTTTGCGCCCGAATACTTCTCGACGTACATGTATCCCAGCGTCTGATAGGTCAGACCAATCGGCGCGCGGTTGTGCTGCTTTTCCAGCAGGTGAATCGCCTTGTCCAGCTCGCCCTTCTTCATCAGGCACGCCGCATAATCCACAAAAAGCTGACTCTTCTGGTCGGGCGTGAGGTCAGGACACTTCTGCGCCTTGATGAGCAGGGGCATCGCCTTGTCGTAGCTGCCCTCGCGAATCAGCAGAATCGCATAGCCCAGCATCGGGCGCGCGGACATCAGCCCCTTGTCAATAGCTTCCTCATAGAGCTTCTTTGCCTGTTCCAGATCGCCTTTTCCGTGCGCGCGCATGGCCTGCTGCGCCTTGATGGTCGCCATGAATCCCATTGTCGTTTCTCCTTCAGCGGTTTTTGGCTGCCTTCTTTTTCAGGCGGTCATACCGATATTGTAGCGCATTTTGCTCCTCTTGTACAGAGGGCGGATCGAATAATGACGGTTCGGCGGACAGCGCCATCGCCCGCCGCGTCATGTCCAGCGCGGACTCGTAGTCCCGCTCGTAATGCTCGTAGTGCTTCGCCAGCTCGATGTAGGGCTTCGTTCCGCCCTCGTGCCGCGCAATCATTCCCAGCCAGACCTTTACCGCCTCGTCTCGCTCGCCGCCCCGGCGGTAGCTCTGCGCAAGACGCTCCTGCCCCTGCGCATGAAGATTGCCGCTCGTCAGCTGATAGCACTTCCGCGCTTCCGGCACATGCTGAAAGCGTTCCAGCGCCACGCCCATTGAGAACACATCCTCGTCGTGCCGCACGTTTTCCGGTGCGCGGTACATTTCCACCATCGCCGTCAGCAGCACGCATAGGCTCGCCACGTCCTGCGCGTTGTGTTCCAGCACGTCCGTCAGCAGGTCAAAATTTCCCGTCTTGAGGTAGTCGAAGAAGCGCTGCGGCACCTGCGCGCCCGGCAAATCATCAAAGCGCGGAATGCCCAGCACCGCCTCTTCCAGCTTGCCCAGATTGCACCGCTGCAAGCGCAGTTTGAACACCCGCCGCGCAATATGCAATAGGTCAATGTGCGGCTTGTCAAGGCACGAATCATCCATGCGGTTCATCAGGAAGCGATCGCGCAGCAGCGGCACGTCGAATGTTCGTCCGTTGAAGGTGCAGATCGCGTCGTAGCCCATCAGCGTATCCGCAATGGATTGCAGCAGAAACTTTTCCTCCGGATAATCGCGCATCACCAGCTGATGAATCTGGAATCCCGAATCCGTCAGGCAGCCCATGCCGACCTCGAACGCGACAGTCCCCGCGCCCATAAACCCGGTGGTTTCGGTGTCCAGATAGAGGATGTTCCGCGGGTCGAGGTCGCCCGGCAGCGTTTCCTGCGTCATCAGGCGAAGGGCGGACAGATCAAGGTCAAACGCGCCGGGAAATTCGGATAACTCGCGCATTTCCCGCCCGTGGTAGCAGTCCGTGAACTGCTTTTCCGGCGCTTTCGGGGGTGATTTCGGCTTTTCAATCGCCTTGAGTTTGTCTCGCAGATTCATTCCGTCAGCGCCTCCAAGAGGGCGATGGCGGTCGCTTTGCCGTCCTCGCCGATTTCGCCCACCGGCCCGACGCACCCCGGACAGCCCTGACGGCACGCGCAGTCCCGCACAACTTGCAGCGCCTGCTCCAGCAAGAGCTTTCGCATGGCATACGCCTTCTGCGCCAGCCCGATGCCGCCGGGGATGTTGTCGTAGAGGAGCAGCGTCGGCTTGTCCGTCAGCGGGCTTTTCACCTGATAGACGATTGCAATGTCCTGCGGCGCGCACATCAGCGACAGCGGCGCAACAATCCGCAGCAGATTCGCCACACCCATCATGCCGTTTTTCAGCGTGTCGCTCTCGAACCGTGCCGCCAGCGCATCCGGCAGCGTCCACCACATGGCGGTTGTGTGCATTTCCGTCTCCGGCAGCCGCACATGCCCGAACCCCAAGGTTTCGTGCGTATCGAATTTAATCTTCTTGAACATCGTCACCAAGGTCGATACGCGGATTTCGCCCAGCGCCGTCAGCCCGCCATCCTGCTCTTCCTCTTTTTCCTTGTCCAGCAGGGAGAGCGTCACGTTCAAGTCCGCGTCGGTGTAGTACCCCACGTCCACGCGGCGGATGAACGCTTTGCAGGCGTCGAAATCCAACTTTTCCACCTGATACTGCTGCGCCTCGTGCATGTAAATCGCGTTTTCGTGCAGCAGCATCGGCACGGTGTAACGGTCCATTTCGCCGATGACGCGGTGGTTCGCCGGATCGGTCGTGTCGATGATGACGAAATTCTCCTCCGCCCGCGCCGACCGCAGGGAAATCTCGCTTGCCGGAAAATCCTCCGCCGACCAGTGATACCGCCCGCCGACGTGCCGCAGGATCCCCGCCTCATCAAGGTATTCCAGCAGCTCCGGCGCTCCGGGCGCATTCCCCAAGCCCTCGCCATCCTCAAACGGCAGTTCAAACGCCGCGCACTTGAAGTGGTTGAGCAGAATATACAAATTATCCGGATTCAGCAGCGCGTTCTCCGGCGAGCGCTTCATCAGATAATCCGGGTGGGACACGATGTACTGGTCAAGCGCCGCCGACGACGCAACGTAGAACACGATGGACGTTCCCTTGCGCCGCCCGGCGCGCCCCGCCTGCTGCCATGCACTCGCGATTGTTCCCGGATAGCCGCACAGCACGCACGCATCCAGCGCGCCGATGTCGATGCCCAGCTCCAGCGCGTTCGTGGACACCACCGCGTCCACCCGTCCCGCGCGAAGCCCGCGCTCAATCTCTCGCCGCTCCGTCGGCAGATACCCGCCGCGATAGCCGCGCACCCGCCCGGCGTTCCCCAGCGGGTCGCGCACCATGTCCTTCAGGTACTTCGTCAGCACCTCAACCGCCAGCCGCGACCGCGCGAACGTAATCGCCTGAATCCCGTTTTGCAGCAGCAGCCCCGCAATCCGCCGCGTCTCCTGCAAAACGCCCTTGCGGATGCCCAACTGCCGATTGACCACCGGCGGATTGTAGAACACGAAGTGCCGCACGCCCATCGGCGCGCCGTTATCATCCACCAGGCTGACCTCGCGCCCCGTCAGCGTTTCCGCCAGTTCCTTCGGGTTCGCAATCGTCGCGCTGCACAGGATGAACTGCGGATGACTGCCGTAGAAATCGCACAGGCGCAGCAGCCGCCGCAGCACGTTCGCCAAATTCGACCCAAACACGCCGCGATAGGTATGAATTTCATCAATCACGATATACCGCAGGTTCTCAAACAGCTTGACCCACTTCGTGTGGTGCGGCAGAATCCCGCTGTGCAGCATATCCGGGTTCGTCACGACGATATGCCCCGCCTGCCGAACCGCCTTTCGCGCCGCGCCGGGCGTATCGCCGTCATAGGTATACGTCTTGATATCAACGCCCATCGCCTCGATCAGCTCATACAGTTCGCTGACCTGATCAGCAGAGAGCGCTTTCGTCGGGAAGAGATACAATGCCCGTGCGTCATCATTCTGCAAAATAGCAGACAGCACCGGCAGGTTATAGCACATCGTTTTGCCGGAGGCCGTCGGCGTGACAACCACAACATTCCGCCCCGCCAGCACCTCTCGGATTGCGTGCGCCTGATGGCGATACAGCTGATGCACCCCGCGTTTTTCCAGCACAGGAAGCAGCCGCGGATCAAGAGAATCCGGGAACGGCTCATACACCGCCGGACGCGCCGGAAGGACATCCCAACGGACAACATTTTGCATAAACATAGGGTCACTGCGGAGGGATTCCGCCAGCTGGTCAACATTCATAGGAAGCACCTCCCGACAAGGATTGCATTTCCCCCTCATGATAGCAGATTTCTGTTCGCTTGTAAAGGCGAACAGGGGGAGGGATGGCGGGAGAAGAAAAAAAGGATAAACACGCGGGCAAAGTAAGGAAAAGCGACCAACTAAATCGCGCGAAGGGGTCAAGGGGCAATTGCCCCTTGCGGAGTCCAGAGGC
>CDYS01004588.1_pt1 | contig 16954 bp, 15 predicted proteins | sample 557491 | NCBI WGS metagenome assembly CDYS01 (sample SAMEA3182057, study PRJEB8094) | gut metagenome | biome: human; feature: gut; material: Stool; isolation source: human stools | place: Canada | collected 2012-11-26
TTGCAAGCAAGCTTTAAGCAAAACTTTATAAGAGAAGAAAAGAATAGAGGAGAGAAGAAAAACAACAATAACAAAGAAAAAGAAATAATTGCTGTTGCTGCTGTTGATAAACTTCCCCGATTTTCCGAATTGTCCGAAACGATACCCCGATGGGAACAATGCATCAATGAAGCTTTCATTACCCAGAGTTGGCTGGAGGCTGTGGGGATGATGTCAGGTTTGAAGGAACTCTTTTTGAACAATCTTTCTTTTATTCGTGATCTGTTCAAGAAACATGTCGTGGCACAAGGAAACACAGGAGGAATCACTTCCGTGTCCGAAGCCGAAGCTTATTTCGCCAACTACATCCGCCGAGAAAGGCCCACCCGTCTTTTTCTGGAAGAAAAGCTGAAAGAAAGGAGCAGGATGCAAAATGAATCGACATCACTCTCGCCCTACGAAACGTACAATCCGCTGACCGGCGAACGTTCGTACTGCGGAGTTCTTCTTCCCGGCAATGCACCACCGCGCCCCAACGGACGTGCCACCTGGGATAACCTGAAACAGAGCTGGATATGACGCGCGAAGAACATGCAGACTATGTGCGGTGGCTGAAAAGCCTGCCGCGCAGAAAGGACCATTTCCGTATGCCTTGTCCCGAATGTTCCGCAACGCGAAGCAATCCCAAAGATCCTTCGTTCAGTGTGCATATCACCCGTGAAGGGGGATGGGCGAAATGCTTTCATTGTGATTTCGCCATAGCGTGGAACGAAGACGAGATGTGGAAAAGAGAACAGAAACAACAAGACCGGGAACGGCAGAAACAGCAGAAGGATGCATCGCAGCACCATAACACGTCGCAGCACCACGATGCAGCATCGCAGCAACGTAACACGGCGCAACGCAAACCGCACATCCCCCTGCAACCGCCTGTACATTACGTATGCCCGGTAATTAATAAAAACAAACAAATTATGAATGGAGAAATGATGGAATACATGGTCGGCAGACGAGGTATTCCGATGGACGTCCTGACAAGGATGAAGATAGAGGAACGCTTGGAATTCCTGCCGCAGACCGGCAAGGAAGAAGCTTGCATCTGCTTCCCTTACCTGGAGGACGGAGTAATGAAAAACATGAAATTCCGGGATGCCGCAAAGCATTTCAAGATGGTGAAAGGAGCCGAGCTGATTCCTTGGAACATAGACGCCATAAAAGGAAAGGAAAAGTGTTACATCACCGAAGGCGAGATAGATGCCCTCAGCCTGATAGCCGCAGGACTGGAAGAAGTGGTGTCCGTACCCAACGGAGCCGGAGGCGCGAACCTTCAGTGGCTGGACCGCTTCGTGGAGTCGCACTTCGATGACAAGACGGAAATCATCCTGGCCATGGATACCGACAAGCGCGGAGTGGAGTTGCGCGACGAACTGGTGCGCCGCCTGGGCATGGACCGCTGCAAGGTGGTGGCCTGGGGAGAAGGCTGCAAAGACGCCAACGAGTATCTGTTGAAGTACAATCTTTCGAGGCTCCGCCAGCAGGTGGAGCAGGCGGCGGAAATCCCGTTGGAAGGAGTCTTCTGCCCCATGGACGAATGGGATACGCTGATGGATATTTATTACAACGGAATGCCGGAAGGAGCCGATACGGGACTGGAGAATCTGGACCGTCTGATCAAGTTCGAGCGTGGTTTTGTGCTCACGGTCACAGGCGTTCCCGGTAGCGGAAAAAGCGAGTTTGTGGACGAAATTGCCATGCGCCTGCTCCTGCGCCACGATTGGAAGGTGGGCTATTTCAGCCCGGAGAATACCCCGCTGGCCTATCACTACCGCAAGCTGATACGCCGCGTGGTGGGCAAGCGTTTCGAACACAAAGGGATGCCGTTGCCGGAAGCTGGACAGGCCATCCGTTACCTGGCACAGAGTGTCTTCTCCATTATGCCGAAAGAGGACTTCTCGGTAGAGAGCGTGCTCCGCATTGCCGCCCAACTGGTAAGCCGGAAAGGAGTGAAGGTGCTGGTAGTGGACCCCTTCAACCGCTTCGAGCATCAGATTCCCGACTGGGAAACGGAAACGCAGTACATCAGCCGCATCTTCGATGAGTTCTCCAATTTTGCCGTGAAGCACAAGGTGTTGCTCATCCTGGTGGCGCATCCCACCAAGTTGCGCCGCGAACCGGGAAGCAAACGCTGGCCTGTGCCCACGCTGTATGATATCAACGGCTCGGCGGCTTTTTTCAACAAGACGGATTATGGAATGGTGATAGACCGTAACGATGAGCTGGGGCAGGTGCTGGTGCGTGTGGCCAAGGTACGTTTCGACCATCTGGGCGGACCGGGAGATGCTTTTTTCGCCTTCAGCACTTACAACGGACGCTACACCCCTACCGAGGAGAGGACCTTGGATCATAATCCGCCCGAACCGAAGTGGGAGCATACCAATTTTCTGACAGAGAAGCTGAAGCCCGAACAGCAGGGCCTGGGGTTTAATGAGGGGGAATGAAGTAGTTGAATGTTGCTGTTCCTGAATAACTTGGGGATAGGAGAAGGGAGATGTGTCAAAACAAAAAGGACAGCCCCGAAAAGTTACAGATAGTAATTATAACACGTAAAAGGATCGTATCAAGCTCTGTATGGAGTAATGATACGACCCTTTCTTTAGTCTTTTAGGATGCTCAAATTTCAGATTGTAAGTTCATGTTTTCAAAAACTGAGTTTTGACACCCGCTTTTTAGGTCTTGTAGTTACAATTTGTAACTTTTCGGAGTAGTCATTTGATTTTGACATACCCCTTTAAAAGTTGTTTACAAGTAGATCATGTTGCCGGCAGGTTTTACTGATTACTGACCATTCCTCAGTGATCACTGATCATTCCTCATTAATCATTAGCCACTAAAATCCTCTCCACCGTTCCCGTTTTATCTCCTCGCACTGCCGTCGCTGCCATGCGGGCATTATTTTCTCCAGCTCTTTCAGTTTCCATCCTTTCATAAAACGTATTTCGTCTTTCTCCTGTTCCGTGCACAGGCTGATGCGCAGCAGTTCGGGATAGAGCACCTGTATATGGAAAATCTTGGCTCTCCACAGTAGCATGGACATCTGCCAGGGGGTGAGGGCATGGATGCGGTTCAGGGTGAGTAGCATTTCCAGATAATGACGGTAGAAGGCTTTGTCCACGGTCATGAGTTGGTTTATCAGATAGTTCATTTTTATTATTGTTAAATGAAAAGATTAGTTGAATAAGGGTCAGGAAATCAAAGCGGAGGAAAGGGACGTTATCTTTGGAGAAAAGCACCCTTAAAAGCGGTATTCCTTCACAGCATCAAAACAAGGGCACGGCTTCACGGGATTCAGGTCATGATGCCCCACTATCAACGCTTTGGGGAACAGGAGGCGCAGCTCGCGCAGCAGTGCCAGCATACTTCCCTTCTGCATCAGAGTACGCGTATCGGCAGGTGTGCAGTCCGCCGAGAGTCCGCCCTCATAGCAGATGCCGATAGAATGCCGGTTGTGGTTCTTGCAATGCGCTCCCACCTTTTCCAGAGGTCGTCCGCGGTGAATCTCTCCGTCGCGGGTGATATAGAAATGGTATCCTATGTCCGTGAAGCCCCGGTGGCGGATGTGGTCCTGGCGGCAGGTCTCAAAATCCAGCCTCCGCCCCTCAGGGGTGGCGGAGCAGTGGATAATAATCAGGGTGATGGTTCTCCTGTTCATCAGATGCAGGCGTTCAGGCCGAGTGCGCCGGCAACGGCGGTGGCTACGGTGATAATTACTTTCAGAATCAGTGTCCAGGTGTTTTTCTTTGTTCTTGAACTCATTGGAATTTTGTTTTAGAGGTTGATAATAAGTGAATTGTAATGGAAGCCAAGGGCTGAATGTGCCCCTATGACAAGCCGTTTTTCATTGGGGCACATTCAGCCCTTTAGCGTCGTGTCTTGCCTCCGTCGTACTGGGGTTCCGTCAGGCCTGTCCTCCGTTTTCCGGTTCCTTCGCCTCTCCGGTAAGATCCACACTGGTCTTTCCGGCTTTCAGCGCCTTCACCACCAGTCGGGCCGCCTTGCGCGTGGCCACCAGATTGAACACAGCTTCCTCCTGCAAGTTCTGGAAACGTGTTCCGGCACTCCAGTTCACATTCAGCTTTCTGACATGGATGGCAGGATTGTAGTCGGCAGCGCTTTCCGCTCCTATACTGTTGATGCTGATGGAGAAATCCCCCAAGTCGCCCAGCTGTATCTTCTGTCCTCCCAGAAGCTGTTCGCGCATGCAGTCCACTGCCATGGTGAGGATAGCCACGATGTCCGCACGCTTGTACACACAGCCGTGGCTGGCAATGTGCTCGGCAAAGCGGTTGATGTCCATCACTTCAGCATACTGTGCACTGGCGTAGGCCTTCTTGGCGGCGTCCACGTCCATCGGATTGCTACGCATAACGATACTGTAATTTACCATAGTCTGTTAAAATTAAAAGTTGATAATTGAGAATTAAGAAACACTGTTGCCGGGGAATGAAGTAAGTCAGCCGTCAGTCACTGTCCATTAACCGTCTGCCACTGGTTGCCGACTGCTGAAAGAACCCTATCTTTCACGTGTAAGATCCTATATCTTACAGCTGTAAGATTATAGATCTTTCGCCTTCATCGTCCCGACATTACAAAGATACGATGTGCGGATTCCGGAAAGTTGATTCCGGTGGATTGTGGTTGATAACAGTTGATTCTAGTTGATTATTGTTGGAAAAACATTCTTTCTTCTCGTCCGTTTTTCGTACTTTTATGGAAGTAAATAAAAAGTATGGAATGTATGGAGAATTTTGAGATACGCACGTACGGCCGCACCGAACTGGCCCTGTGTTATTTCCCGGATTTGAATCCGCAGGTGGCTTACCGTAAGTTGCAGTATTGGATTGACTATTATCCTCACCTCAGGGAGGAGCTGGAGAAGATGGGCAGTGGTTTGAGCTGCCGTACCTATATGCCGGCTCAGGTACAGCTGATTGTGGGGGCGATAGGGGAGCCGTGAAAGGGGATTGTGATGGGTGTGCAGCCAAATAAAAAGAATAGCTTCCCCAATTACGTAATCGATATTGCAAGTGAACGACCGGTTCGTGTTGACAGTTGCATTGAAAGATTGGCAATGTTGATATATGTGAATGAAAATGACACGAATGACGCCAATCAGAGATATAAACCCAATTTGCGCCATTCGTGTCATTTACATTCTGGATAAAGAACGGAATAGAACCTCTATTCCCGTATTTCCCCCTTATGCACCAGCATTTTCACCAGTGTCCGTTTGGAATTGTGCGTGTCCGAAACCCATAGCACAGAGTCGTTTTGCGCATAGATGCGGGCAGGCTGGGAAAAAGCATATCCTTTTACAGTTTTTATTTTCTTGCTCCATTCGTTGGACTGGCGTTCATATATGTTGATGGCGTCATTATCGCCGGTAGCATACCAGCGGTCGCCGCACAACGCCAGTGTCTTGGGCTTGAAGCCGGGCGACAGGGAAAGATCGTCCAGATCGATGGAAGCGTCGTTTGCCAGATCATCGTTGACCAGTGCCGGATCGAGCACCCGTATTTTCTTTCCTTCATAATCCGTGAGCAGCAGATGCCCTTCCGCATCGGGCTGCATGGAATGGCTGGCAAAGCCGTTGTTGCCCGGACTGCCGTTGCCGGATGCCCGGCGGTAGCGGTTCACCTTCTGGTAATTTTCCGGGGTGGCATCCTCCTCTTTGTAAATGCTGACCATTCCGTTCTTGTCGCGTGCGAAAATCAGCCCGTCCTTTACCGTCATGGCCTGTGCCTGGAATACGGGGCCGCTCCATTGCCCGTTGCCTATGCAGGTGAGGTAGGACAGTTCCGGCAACCGGAATACATGGATGCGCGACTGGCGTTCGGCCACATACAGCCGGTTGCCCGACGGGACGATGGCCTCTATCTGACTTCCGAAACTCTTCTCCCCGCCGTCGTGCTGCCAGCTCTGCAAGGTTCCCAGCCGTTCACCTTTCTTTATACTGAACAGCAACAGGCTGCTGCCTGCCTTTCCGATGTTTGCGATGAAAAGGGTATCCCCCAGATGGGCGACGGTATAAGGGGTGAAATCCTCGGCCGTTTCCATGCCCAGGGTTTCCGCATCAATCAGTTGCGCCGCCTCATACGAGTAATACCAGTAACTGGTATAATCCCCGTTTCCTTCTCCTTCCCCGTTTCCTCCGCCGGGAGCGGAGGGGTAGCCGCAGATTTCATCCAGGGTGACTTTGCTGCATTGTGCCGTCAGGACTCCGGACAGCACAATCAGGATATAAGCGTATATTTTCATGTTGTTCTTACTATATTATATAGGTATACATTTATTTCAGCTCACTCATGGGGATGGCGTAAACGCATGTCCCGTTTTTCACGCGGTCGGTGATGAACAGCGTGTGGCGGCGGATGCAGAACTTCTCAGGTGCTTGCAGGGTGATGCCGCCGATGGTGGTATGGTCCTTCATGATCTCTCCCGTCCGGGGATTGACCTCACAGAACTTTTCTGTGCCGTTGGAACTTACAAACAGCCTTCCTTCGTAGAAATCCAAGTCGTAGGGTACATTTTTATAAGCCAGTTGCCCGGTGCGTTTGGGTGAAACTCCTTCCCGTATCCCGTCGGGGGCGAACAGGTCTATGCGTTTGGCGGGATGGGTGGAGTAGAGCAGGCCGGTCTGTTCGTCCACCGCCATGCCGTAAGTGCCGTTTGTCTCGCCCAGATGTTCGGAACGTACATAAATCCGCGGAGTCACTCCGGACTGTATAGCCTGCTCTTCTACAAAGTTGACGTAGCGTTTGTCGTGTATCATGACCAGCCCTTTGTAGAGCAGCACATCGAAGGCATGTACGGTCTGCGTGGGCCCTGTTCCCCAGCTTCCATTGCCTATGCAGGTAAGGAACTGATGGCTCTTCGCATCAAAAATCTCGGTACGGCTTCCTTCGTGGGTGACATAAATCTTGTCGTGGGCACGGGTGATACCGTTCGGGCGGCCGCCGAATTTCCCGGTAGCTTCTCCGTGCTTCCATTCCTTGATGCTTCCCAAGTGCTTCTTGCCGCCGCCGGCAAGGTCGAACACCTCTACGCTGTACTGGTTATCCGCATCGTTCACGGCATACAGGGTATCTCCGTACACATATACATCCTTGGGGCGGAAGGTGGTTCCCGTAGCGCCGGGCAAGTCGGTATAATCCAGCTTGAACGCCACCGGCTCCCCGTCGTTTCCTCCCCGGTCGGTTTCTCCGCGCAGGGGAGACAGGCCACCGTCCAGCGCATCGAGTTCCGGGTCTTCGATAATGTGTTTCGAAGCCACGTATATATCATCAAAATAACGGTTTCTGCTCCAGCGGGTGTGCAGGAAGCGGCGGGAATAGACGGGCAGCTCCTTGTCCAGCGACAGCGCCACATATACGTTGTTGCACAGGGTGATCCACCCCGGTCCCGTCTGTTCGTAGGTCATGTTTCCCGCATGGCCGTAGCCCACACAGTGGGCAAACTCGTGGAATATGGTTTCGGTGATGCTTTTGTCATCGGCATAGTGTTCCAGATAACACACTTCATGCATGCCGAAGGTGGTTCCTCCGCCCAGTCCCATCACGCCGGTGGTATAGCCGAAGGTCAGTCCGCGGTGGTTGAGCACGTTGGCCAGCAGGGCGGTCTTGTCTATTTCCGCCTTGTCATTGTTGCTGTGCAGCGGGCCGAACTCGTACAGGGCGGTCTTGAACCGTTCCGACGAGAACATATATCCCATGTTCAGCGCGATGGCCACCGCCTCACGCGTGTGCGAAGCCTTCATCTTGTACTTCCAGCTGTCCTGGGTGTCACTGTATCTGCCGAAGGCGATGTACCATTTGCAACGGATGGATTGCAGCCTTGCCCAGTACGGGTCGTCACACTCTACGGTGAAGGTCAGGTTTTCTTCCGTGAGGTAGGGGTTTGCCATGATCCGTATTTTCTTTCCGCTGCGGGTATAGGCGGTCAGGTCCTTGGTGGCGAACGGTATGTGTACCCGGAGTTGCTGGAAAGGCATGATCTTTTCCAGCGACATGAACTTGAATTCTTCCTCGTAACCGTCTATCCTGGCCCAGAAAGTCACGTTTTTCAAGGCTCTGGGACTATAGAAACGGAGTTGGAAACAGTGCTCGTCGTCCATTCCGAACTGAAGAGGCTGGCTGACGTAGAAGCTGCGCTGGCTGGAGTCGAAATAAACATCCTGGGATTCATTGTCATTCAGCAGGTAATACGTGTTGTCCGGGTTATAATCCGTTTCGGCCAGCCGGACGGGCAATTCATTGTTTGCCACGTTTCCTTCTCCGGAAACCGGAAGTTCGTCCTCTTTGCAGCCGCCCAGCAGTAAAAGCATACCTGCTAAAATCAACAGGCTGGTGGAAAAAAGTTTTTTCATCGTCTGTCTTTATTAGAATTACATTTAAATTTGAAATAATCACTCTTTTGAAAAAGGGTTGCAAAAATAATTGTTTTAGATCAGATGAACAAAGAACCCGTATTGCATTTTATATGAGCCCCTGTTTTTTATGTTCTTTTGTTTTTCTGCCTTAAAAAAATAAATCCTATATTGTTGCCCTGGGCTTTGTTCATCGGAAAATATGCTGTATTTTTGTTATCCGAAATAAAGATGAAGATATGGCACAACCTTTAGCAGAACGTTTGCGTCCGAAGACATTGGACGATTATATAGGTCAGAAACACCTGGTGGGGCCGGGGGCTGTCTTGCGCAAGATGATTGATGCGGGACGCATCTCCTCCTTTATCCTTTGGGGGCCTCCGGGGGTGGGAAAGACTACGCTGGCGCAGATCATAGCCAACAAGCTGGAAACTCCTTTTTATACACTGAGCGCGGTCACTTCCGGTGTGAAGGATGTGCGCGATGTGATAGAGAAGGCGAGAAGCAACCGTTTTTTCTCGCAGGCCAGTCCCATCCTGTTCATTGATGAAATCCACCGGTTCAGCAAGTCCCAGCAGGATTCCTTGTTGGGGGCGGTGGAGACGGGAGTGGTGACCCTGATAGGCGCCACCACCGAGAATCCTTCGTTCGAGGTGATCCGGCCCTTGCTCTCCCGCTGTCAGTTGTATGTGTTGAAATCATTGGAGAAGGAAGATTTGCTGGAACTGCTGCATAATGCCATCGCAAAGGATGTGATACTGAAAGAAAAGAAGATAGAGCTGAAGGAGACGGATGCCATGCTCCGCTTTTCGGGAGGCGATGCCCGCAAGTTGCTGAACATACTGGAATTGGTGGTGGAAGCGGATGCGGATGCCGGAACCATTGTGATTACGGATGAGAAGGTGACCGAGCGTCTGCAGCAGAATCCGTTGGCGTATGACAAGGATGGAGAGATGCATTATGATATCATTTCCGCCTTTATCAAGTCCATCCGCGGAAGTGATCCGGACGGGGCGCTCTACTGGCTGGCGCGTATGGTGGAGGCCGGAGAGGACCCGGCTTTCATAGCCCGCAGGCTAGTCATTTCGGCAGCCGAGGATATCGGTCTGGCCAATCCCAACGCATTGCTCCTGGCGAACGCTGCTTTTGATGCCGTGATGAAGATAGGATGGCCTGAGGGGCGTATCCCGCTGGCGGAAGCTACGGTGTATCTGGCCACCAGCCCTAAGAGCAACTCGGCATACGAGGGGATCAACAGCGCCCTGGAACTGGTGCGGCAGACGGGTAACCTGCCTGTTCCCTTGCATCTGCGCAACGCACCCACCAAGCTGATGAAACAGTTGGGCTATGGCAAGGATTATAAGTATGCACATGCCTATCAGGGCAATTTCGTGCAGCAGCAGTTCCTGCCGGACGAGGTGAAGGGCAGCCGCATCTGGCATCCGCAGAACAATGCGCAGGAAGCGAAGATAAAGGAACGGATGCAGAGCCTCTGGGGGGAACGGTTCAAGGAATGAAAATGAATTGCATTGATCCTGTGCTATAAAATTAAAAATTGGAACGCAAATGACATAAATCCAACCTTCCGGCCGGTTTATATCCATGCTGTGCAGCTGTTAATTTGCGTCATTCGCGTTCCAATCTAACCGAATAAATGAACAAAATATGAAATTTAATTTTTGAAAATATGAAAATAGTAGTTTTAGACGGTTACGGATTGAATCCCGGTGATTTGTCATGGGAGGAGATGCAGGCGTTGGGCGAGCTGACGGTATATGACCGCACGGCCCCTGCCGAGTTATTGGAGCGTTCTGCCGGAGCGGAAGTGCTGATTACAAATAAAACGGTGATTACGGCGGAGGATATGGCCGCTCTGCCCGCCTTGAAATACATCGGCGTGCTGGCTACAGGATATAATATTGTGGACATCCAGGCTGCGAAAGCGCGGGGCATCATTGTCACCAACATACCTGCCTACAGCACCGCTTCCGTTGCCCAGATGGTCTTTGCGCATATACTGAACATCACCCAGCGTGTAGGCCATTATGCCTATGCCAACCGTCACGGGCGTTGGGCAAATAATCCCGACTTCTGCTATTGGGATACCGACCTGGTGGAACTGGACGGGAAGAAGCTGGGAATCATCGGCTTGGGAAACACCGGACAGGCGACGGCGCGCATTGCTGCCGCTTTCGGAATGCAGGTATGCGCCTATACTTCCAAGCCGCAGTCACAACTTCCCGGAGGAATCCGGAAAATGGAGCTGGATGAGCTTTTCCGCGAATGTGACGTGGTGAGCCTGCACTGCCCCCTTACCCCCGATACCAAAGAACTGGTCAATGCCACCCGCCTGGCCCTTATGAAACCGACAGCTATTCTGATAAATACCGGCCGCGGTCCCTTGGTAAACGAGAAAGACCTGGCCGACGCACTGAACAAGGGCGTGATAGCGGCTGCCGGACTGGACGTGCTTTCTTCCGAGCCTCCCCAATATACCAACCCCTTGCTGACGGCGAAGAACTGCTTCATTACGCCGCATATCGCCTGGGCCACGAAAGAAGCCCGTGTCCGGCTGATGCAGATTGCGGTGGGGAACTTGAAAGGATTTATCAAGGGTGCGATTGTAAATAATGTGGCGGAATGAGAACAAAGGAAAAAGACGGGAAGAAAAGAAGGAGGTGAGAAGAATGGAGGAAGACAAGAATACGTTGGGTTTGCATCCGGAAGTTAGGGAAGAAGATAGAGTGGCAAAGGCTGTAGCTTTGTTCAGGGAAGGATATAACTGCTCCCAGTCCGTAGTGACGGCTTTTGCCGATCTGTATGGTTTCACCCGTGAACAGGCCCTGCACATGTCCGCCTCTTTCGGCGGCGGTATAGGGCGGATGCGTGAGACCTGCGGTGCTGCTTGCGGCATGTTCCTGCTGGCCGGGCTGGAGAAGTGCGCCGTCGAGGGGAAAGACCGTGAGAGCAAGGCGGCGAATTACGCTCTGGTGCAGGAACTGGCCGAAGAATTCAAGAAGCGGAACGGCGCCCTGCGGTGTGCCGATTTGCTGGGATTGTCCAGAAAAGAGCCGGTAGTATCCACGCCGGAAGCAAGGACGGAACAGTATTATGCCAAGCGTCCTTGTGCAAGAATGGTAGAGGAAGCGGCCAGGATTTGGAGCGAACACCTCGAAAAACAAAAAAAATAGGTTGAAAAATCGCTTTTTCTTATAGAAATACAAACTTTTTTGATGCAAAAGTGTTGAATAACATAATTTTGTGTATCTTTGCAAGCGATAAGAAACACAAACATTCACATAGGAATGTGTGGGTGCGGTTAACGTTTAACTAAAAGCAAATTGAAAATGTTGAAAGAAAAAGCAGGTGCTTTGGCCGGACAGATCTGGGAAGCATTGAATGGAACTGAAGGTTTGACACAAAAACAAATCAAGAAAGCAGCCAAATTGAAAGCTGACAAGGATTTCTTCCTGGGGCTGGGCTGGTTACTGAGAGAAGATAAGGTCGTTACTTCTGAAGTGGAAGGCGAGATCTTTGTAAAATTAGTGTAAGAAGAAGATTTTAAACTCATAAAAAAATGCGTTGGCACATCGTTTTGTATGTTGTCAACGCATTTTTTTGTATATTATAGTAAAATGATGAATCTTTTCTTTGAATAGTATTCGTATTATTACTATATTTGCAGGGTAATTAAGCCCAAAACGTTATGAGTTACAAATCAGTGAAAGACGTTGTAACGATGTTGCTGGAAAACGGTTTTGTATTATGAAAACAGTGGAAGTGATTGTAGAACACGCAGGAAAGAACTTGAGTGCTTATATCGAAGGTGCTCCCGTTATTACTGTAGGCAATGACATAAAGGAGATTGAGGATAACATGAAGGAGGCAATTGAGTTGTATCTGGAAGATAATCCGAATCCTTGTGAAGTCTTGTCGGGAGAGTTTGAATTGAAATTTAAGATAGATGCTGCTACTTTTATCAACTATTATAGCAGCATCTTCACCAAGGCTGCTTTGAGCCGGATTACCGGAATCAATGAACGTCAGTTGTGGCATTATGCAGCCGGAGTGCATAAACCTCGCAGGCAGCAGTTGGAAAAGATCCAGAAAGGCATACAGTCTTTGAGTAGGGAATTGTCTGCTATAAATTTATTATAGTCTTTAAAATCTTGTTCTTTTTACGTATCTTTGCGCCCGGAAAGCAAGAAACTTGTTTTTTAAATAGATAGCTGTTAAAGATGAAGAATATCCGTAATTTTTGCATTATAGCACATATAGACCACGGGAAGTCCACCTTGGCCGACCGTTTGTTAGAGTTCACAAAAACCATTCAGGTAACCGAAGGACAGATGCTTGACGATATGGACCTGGAAAAGGAGAGAGGTATTACGATCAAAAGCCATGCCATCCAGATGGAATACGAGTATGGGGGAGAGAAGTATGTACTGAATCTGATTGACACTCCGGGACACGTGGACTTTTCATACGAGGTATCCCGTTCCATAGCCGCCTGTGAAGGGGCGCTGCTCATTGTGGATGCTTCGCAGGGAGTGCAGGCGCAGACTATCTCGAATCTGTACATGGCGTTGGAGCATGACTTGGAAATCATTCCCGTGCTGAACAAATGTGATATGGCGAGTGCCATGCCCGATGAGGTGGAAGATGAAATCATCGACCTGCTGGGCTGCAAACGTGAGGATATTATCCGTGCCTCCGGCAAAACCGGAATGGGTGTGGAGGAGATATTGAAAGCGGTGGTGGAACGTATCCCGCACCCGACGGGTGACGAGGAGGCGCCGCTACAGGCTTTGATTTTCGACTCGGTATTCAATTCTTTCCGTGGAATCATCGCTTATTTTAAAATAGAGAACGGCGTGATCCGCAAAGGGGACAAGGTGAAATTTTTCAACACCGGCAAGGAGTATGATGCAGATGAAATCGGTGTGCTGAAAATGGATATGATTCCCCGTGCGGAACTGCGCACAGGAGATGTGGGGTATATCATTTCGGGCATCAAGACTTCGCGCGAGGTGAAGGTGGGGGATACCATCACTCACATTGCCCGTCCGTGTGACAAGGCGATTGCCGGATTCGAGGAAGTGAAGCCGATGGTGTTTGCCGGAGTCTATCCTATCGAGGCGGAAGATTACGAGAACCTCCGCGCCTCGCTGGAGAAACTTCAGCTGAATGACGCCTCGCTGACTTTCCAGCCGGAGTCCTCACTGGCTCTGGGCTTCGGATTCCGTTGCGGTTTCCTGGGATTACTTCACATGGAAATCGTTCAGGAACGTCTGGACCGCGAGTTTGATATGAATGTGATCACGACCGTGCCCAACGTGTCGTACATGGTATATGACAAGCAGGGACATGCCAATGAGGTACATAATCCCGGCGGTATGCCCGATCCGACGCTGATTGACCACATCGAGGAACCTTTCATTGACGCCACGATCATTACCGCCACCGATTACATCGGCCCTATCATGACGCTGTGTCTGGGCAAGCGTGGCGAACTGGTGCGGCAGAATTATGTGTCGGGCAACCGGGTGGAGATTCACTACAAGATGCCGCTGGGTGAAATCGTGATTGATTTTTATGACAAGCTGAAGAGTATCTCGAAAGGATATGCTTCCTTTGACTACCATCAGTCGGGTTTCCGCCCTTCCAAACTGGTGAAGCTGGATATCTTGTTGAACGGTGAGCCGGTGGATGCGCTTTCTACCCTGACACATGTGGACAATGCCTATAACCTGGGCAAGCGTATGTGCGAGAAACTGAAAGAGCTGATTCCGCGCCAGCAGTTTGATATTGCTATCCAGGCAGCTATCGGGGCCAAGATTATCTCAAGGGAAACTATCAAGGCGGTGCGCAAGGATGTGACCGCGAAGTGTTATGGCGGTGACGTGAGCCGTAAGCGTAAATTGTTGGAAAAACAAAAAAGAGGTAAGAAACGAATGAAACAGATCGGTAATGTGGAAGTACCGCAAAAGGCGTTCCTGGCCGTTCTGAAGCTGGATTAATTCAAGAATAAAACAAGCTCTGAGGAGCAAACAATAAGCGGGCTCTTTCTGTTAGTTGAAATTAAAAAGTCAATAACAGAAAGGGCTTGTGTTTTGATGGCAATTTATCACAAACTCTTAAATTCAATTGATATGGAAAAACTGAAAATTCTGAACTTGAACTTTTCCTTCCAGCGAGCGGCGCACTATCATATTAATGGAGGGATGTTGCTGATGGGGGTAGTCTTGCTGGCTATGTTCCTGGCCAATTCTCCGTGGGGGGATATTTATGCCTCCTTTTGGAATTACGAAGTGCATCTTCAGATAGGAGAATTTAATTTCTTTAGTCATAACGGGCATCACATGACCTTGATGACTTTTATCAACGATGCTTTGATGGCTGTCTTTTTCTTCAGTGTGGGACTGGAGATAAAGCGTGAGATACTGGTGGGCGAATTGTCCAGTTTCCGGCAGGCGCTTTTGCCCATCGTGGCGGCGTGCGGCGGTATGCTGGTTCCGGTGCTGATCTATTATTTCATGACGGCGGGAACTCCGGCCCAAAGTGGCCTGGCCATACCGATGGCTACGGATATCGCTTTTTCGCTGGGAGTGCTCAGCCTGTTCGGCAAGCGGGTTCCGCTGAGCTTGAAAGTCTTTCTGACTGCTTTCGCTGTGGTCGATGATATCGGCGGCATTCTGGTCATCGCTCTTTTTTACACTTCTCATCTGGCGGTGAACTACCTGATTGCTTCGGCGGGTATCCTGCTGATACTTTGCGGCGGGAATTTCTTCCGGGTGCGCAACCGTTGGTTTTATATTTTCTGGGGAGTGATTATGTGGTATCTGTTTTTGCAGAGCGGCATCCACGCTACCATTGCGGGAGTTGTCGCAGCCTTCACGGTTCCCGCCACTCCTCATTACAAGATAGGTAAGTACATTAACCGCATCCGGGAGAACATTGCTGTCTTTCCTGCCAGTGACAAGGAAGGTGTTGTGTTAAGCAAGATGCAGATCAATGTGCTGAAAAGCATCGAGTCTTCCTCGGACCGTGTCATATCTCCCTTGCAGTCATTGGAAGACAGTCTGCATGGAATGGTGAATTATATTATTCTTCCCTTGTTCGCCTTTGCCAATGCGGGTGTCTCGCTCACGGCGGATCATGGTGGCTTGGAAGTGGGGATGGCTACTTGGGCGGTGCTGGCGGGATTGCTGGCGGGTAAGTTTGCCGGCATTTATTTCTTTACCTGGCTGGTGATAAAGATGGGGTTCGCCGGACTGCTGAAAGGCATGACCTGGGTGAACCTGACAGGTGTCTGTCTTTTGGGCGGTATCGGTTTTACGGTTTCTTTGTTTATAGCCAACCTGTCTTTCGGGGATTCGCCGGTGTTGCTGACGCAGGCAAAGATGGGTGTCATACTGGGAACGGTGCTGGCGGGTGTGCTGGCGTATCTGGTCTTGCAGTTCGCCTTGCCTAAACAGCCTGCACAGGAATAAAATTACAGATAGGGCAGTACGGCGGTGAAACGGCTGCCCTTGTTCACCTCGGATTGCACATCGATGTGTCCGTTCATTTTTTCTACAATGACCTTGCTGATGGCGAGTCCCAGTCCTACACCCTGTACAAATTCATTCCGCTTGTAGAACCGTTCGAATATCATTTGTAATTCTTCTTTAGGGATTCCCGCACCGGTATCTTCTACGAAGAAATGGATTTCCTTTTTCTCTTTGTCGCAGAAATAACCCAGTTTGATGTGTCCTTGGGAGGTGAACTTCTTGGCGTTTCCCAAAAAGTTGGTGATGACTTGGGTGAGGCGCATACGGTCTATGTGTATGGTCACATCCTCGTCGGGAAATTCTTTGATGAATTCCACAGGAGGGAGAATAATTACCTGATGGGTCTGATAGACCGTTTCTGCAAAATGATGCGCGCTGCAATCCTCACAATGAAAGGACATATTGCCGGATTCTATACGGGATAGTTCCAGCACATCATTGACCAGTTTCAACAAGAGTCTGGTATTGTTGTCTATGATGGAGGCAAATTCTTTTTTCTCTTCTTCCGAGATGTTTTTCTCGGTAGTGAGCAGGTTGGAGAATCCCACGATGGCATTAAGCGGAGTACGGATTTCATGGCTCATGTTGGCCAGGAAGGATTGTTTCAGTTCCGCCTGTTCCGCCAGTTTGCGGGCACGTATCAGTTCTTCTTCCTTGTCTTTGATCTCCTGAATGTTTACCAGAAGTCCGGTGATGATAGGATTTTGTTCATAATGCTGCAACACGCTGTATCTGAATTCCCACCATTGGTAACCGGTGTCGTCGAATTTGCAACGGTATTGGGCTGTTCTTCGTGGCCGGTGTAATATGTTGGATACGTTTTTTCTGAACTGGGCTTGGTCGCCGGGGTGTACATAGTTGGCTATTTCCTTTATTTCCAACAGGTTTTGGGAACGGTTGGTCAGTTCGCAGAAAGCTTGGTCGAACACGGCTGTTTTTCCGTCGAAACACCAGGCGTAGGTTTTTCCTCCTTCCAGTGCAAGCGTTAATGCTTCGTGTT
>CDYS01005193.1_pt1 | contig 16548 bp, 15 predicted proteins | sample 557491 | NCBI WGS metagenome assembly CDYS01 (sample SAMEA3182057, study PRJEB8094) | gut metagenome | biome: human; feature: gut; material: Stool; isolation source: human stools | place: Canada | collected 2012-11-26
GCACGATCAGCTCCATGCGGTTTCGTGCCGCTTCGTCAATCTCGGCGCAATACTGTCTTACGTACACCCAGCGATCGCGCGGAATGCCTTTTCTTTTGTTTTACAGCGCAGTCCCCTTTTTCGGCACGAAAAAGGACTTCATATCCGCCCTTTCAAGCTCGAGCAGCTTGATCTTTTTGTCGACGCCGCCTGCGTAGCCGGTCAGGCTGCCGCTCGCGCCGACCACGCGGTGGCAGGGGATGATGAGCGAAATATCGTTGTGCCCCACCGCGCCGCCGACGGCCTGCGCAGACATGTGCGTTAGGCCCTGCTTCTCCGCCAGCTTTCGCGCAAGCGTGCCGTAGGTCGTTGTTTCACCGTAGGGAATTTCCAGCAGCAGCGCCCATACTGCCTGCTGGAATGCCGAACCCACGGGGTGGAGCGGCGGCGTGAAGTCCGGCTCGCGGCCCGAAAAGTAGATATCGAGCCAGCGCTTGGCCTCGCACAAAACAGGCGTCTCGCTCTCGGCATACTCTTTTGGCAGTGTGCGGGCAAAATATTTCTGCCCGTCGAACCACAGGCCCGTCAAGCCCTCTTCGTCCGCCGCAAGCAGGATGCCGCCGAGTGGCGAATCATAATGCTGGGTGTAAGTCATCGTCCTCGCCTCATTTCTTCTCTTTCGGCGCGTAATCGTGCAGCTCGGGGATCGCACCGCCGGACACCGCCCAGAGGTACAGGCTCGCCACGCTGCCATAGGGCGAAAAGCGGCGGCGGTACTTTTCAAAGAGCCCTCGGTCGATCTTTCGGTGGTGGTACACCATGCGCAGCCCCCGCTGGATGGCAAGGTCGTCGCAGCTCAACACGTCCTGCCGCTGCATGCAGAAGAGCAGGATCATCTCCGCCGTCCACACGCCGATGCCCTTGAGGGACGAAAGCTCCCGGATAGCCTCCTCGTCGCTTTTTTGCCAGATACCTTCTAAATCGAATGCGCCGGTGTGGACCTTTTCGGCAAAATCCGTGATGTACTCCGCCTTTCTGAACGTCATGCCGAGTGATTGGAGCTTGGAAACACCCGCGGCGAGGACCGTCTCGGCGTTGACCTCGCCGAGTGCCGACAGCATCCGCTGCCAGATCGTCTCCTGTGCCTTGGTCGAGATCTGCTGGCCGACGATGTGGTGCACGACGGCGGAAAAGAGGTCAGTATCCACTTTTCTCTCGACATGGCCGATGCGGTCGATGACCTCGGCCATGCGCTTATCCTTCTTTTTAAGATAGTCGGTCTCCTCTTCCCCGTAGGCAAAATACATTGAGCTTCCTCCCCGCCGCGTCATCTAAAACGTATGTTCTATATATTATATGGTGCCATTTTCTTTCTGTCAAGCGTGCAAGCTTTTGTAACGGACTATCGAAAAAATTTTCGAAACCCTCTTGACTGAAAGTGTACTTTAAGTTGTAGAGTATCAGTGAACTTTAAGAACAACAGTTTTTAGAGGAGGAATATCCCATGATCAAGCCTTATATCGTATGCCACATGATGACCTCGGTCGACGGACGTATCGACTGCGCCATGACCGAGCACCTACCCGGCGTGCAGGAATATTACGACACGCTCGACGCGCTGGACGCGCCCACACGTATCAGCGGCCGCGTGGCCGCGGAGCTCAAGACCTATGACGAGGCCAAAAAGTCCATCGACGAAACGCTCGAGAAGATGGGCCTTGACTACCTTGACCAGATGATCATCCACTCTCCCCAGCCGTGGAACCAGTTTCGCGTGGAAAAGCGCTATTCTGAAGAAAACAAAGCCGTCTGGCGCGCGCTCGAGGATGCGCAAAGCGAGGGCAAGGTCAGAGTCATCGGCGTGTCGAACTTTCTGCGCGACGACCTTGAAAATCTGCTCTCCGACTGCCGCGTAAAGCCGATGGTCAACCAGATCCTGCTGCACATCAGCAACACCGACCTCGCGCTGCTCGACTACTGCCGCGAGCAGGGCATCCAGGTGGAGGCCTACTCCCCCATCGCCCATGGCGAGGCGCTCAAGAACCCCGCCATCGCGGAGATGGCGAAAAAGTACGGCGTCACCGCCGCGCAGCTGTGCATCCGCTATGTCATCGAGCTCGGCACGGTCGCGCTGCCGAAGACGGCCAACCCCGACCACATGGCGAGCAACGCCGCCGTGGACTTCACCATCTTGAGTGAGGACATGGAGACGCTCAAGCACACGGACCGCATCGCCGACTACGGCGAGTTCAACATCTTCCCCGTCTTCAGCGGCAAGCCGCTCGCGTAACGAACGCAAAAGGAAAAGGAGAGAACGCAGCAGCGTCCTCTCCTTTTTTTACAAAAGCATGCAGAAAGCGATCTGCATACAGAGCCATCTTTCAAAAAGCCTCTTATTTCTTCTCTTCCTCGCGCACAAACATCATCAAAAAGCTGACTGCGAGCAGCAGGCAGGACACCCAGATGCCCTTTTCGGCAAAGCGCGCCGTCAGGACGCTGCCAAGCCCCGCGCCGACGGCAAAAATACCGATGACGCCGAAATACGTCAGTGCCTTTTTCAGCACCTCGCGGTCGTGCGTGTGGAAGTAGGCGCACAGCGCCTCGGTGCCGCTGCGCATGTTGCCGATGCACATGGTGCTCGCGTAGGCGTGGCCGCGCACCTTGCGGAAGGTCTGCACCTGCATCGCGCAGACGAACGAGACGAGCGCGTTTGCAAAGGTGTTGACCTCCTGCGGCAGGAAGCCGACAAAAAACAGCAGCACGATCTCGGCCAGAATGATGAGCTGGCGCCAGTGCACCTTTTCCATGCACTTATAGCGGCGGTGGACGCATTCCGCCACAAAAATGCCCGCCATAAACGAGATCACCGGCACAAAATAGCGGAAAACATCTGCCCAGTCGCCTGCAAAAAGGTGTGTGCTCATCAGCACGATGTTGCCCGTCTGCGCGTTGGCAAACACCTTGTCGCGGCAGCAATAGGTATAGGCGTCCTGCAATCCGCCGGATAAAATGATAAACGCGGACATTAGGAACGAATCGGACATCTGCCCGCGCGGTCGATCAAGCTGCATGGTTACATTTTGGCTCCTGTTCGTTAAAATTCCGACATGATTATACGGCGGTGGCCGCGCTTCGTCAAGCGGCTTTTGCGTCGAGCCGCGCGGTGTATCTGCGGATGCACGCCGCAGCGTAAACGGCGGTGACAAGCTCCGTGATGGGCATGGCGAACCAGAGCGAATCCGCGCCCGCAAGAAGCGGCAGCATCAGGATCAGTGCGCCGCTGATGACGAGTCCGCGCGCGACCGACACGATAAACGCCGCCTTCGGCTGTAAGATGGCCTGGAAATAATACGCCGAGAAGATGTTGAACGGCAGCAGCAGGAATGAGATCGCATACGCGCGGATGATGGCCGGGGCCATCGCCAAGATCGTCTCCGTCGGGCTCATAAAAATGCGGATGTAGAGATTCGGGCACGCCACGCTCGGCGCCGTCCAGAAAACGCCGAAAAATACGACCGTCCACAGCGCATATCGCAGCGTCTCGCGGATGCGAGCCTCTTTCCCCGCGCCGAAATTCGTCGAAATGATGGGCTGGGATGCCTGTCCGACGCTGTACGCGCAGCACTGGACGAATGTGCTGACGTTGATGATGGGGCCGTAGATCGCGAGCGCGTCCGAGCCGAGGTATTGCATGATCTGGCGGTTGAAGAGCACAGTCAGAATACCCATCGCCATGTCGATAAAGAAGCTCGAAAAGCCCGTGACGGCGATCTTCCACAGCTTGCGCGCAAGCCTCTTTGGTTTCACGAGGTGCAGCGTGTTCTTCCTGCTCGCAAAGTGCGTCAGCATCACGAGGAACGACACCGCCGAGCCCAGCGCCGTGGCAAGACCCGCGCCGTAAACGCCCATATCGCATGGGAAGACGAAGAACCAGTCGCCGAACACATTGAAGATGCCGCCCGACAGCACACCAAGCGTCGCAAGTGCGGGCGCGCCGTCGTTGCGCAGAAATGCCGCGAGCATCTGATTGAAGAGGAACAGCGGGAATACAACTTTAATGGGGATCATGTACCGCTGCGCGAGGGCGAGCAGCGTCTCATCCGTGCCGAAAAACATCAGAAGCGGACGCTCGAAGAGGATGAGCCCGACCCACGCGAGCGCCGCCAGAATGACCGAGCCGATGACCGCTGCGGTGAAATACTGGTCGTCCTCACCGTCAGCGCTCATGCCGCTGCCGCGCTTCGTGCTGAAGATCACACTGCCGCCGATGCCCATGAGAAGGCCAATGCTGTAAATGACGTTCCACACCGGCGCGACCACAGCCAGCGCCGCCGTGCCATCAGGCCCCTGATACTGCCCCACCATCGCCATGTCGACGATGCCGTAGATGCTGGAGATCAGCGCACTGCCGAACGCCGCCGACAAGTATTTGAAGTAAAGCGTTTTGATATTTCCACGCAAAAGGTCCATTGTCGTTTCCTCCTGTCAACAAAAAAAGCCGGATAAGGAACAGGCATTTCAGCCTGCGCCTTATCCGGCTGCCGTTTCTTTCGAACAGCGCGCCCTCCGAGCGAGCAAGAGGGACTATAGCACAAGAAAACGGCAATGTCAAGCCGCGGCGATTTCCCTCTTTTTTCCTTTCTGAATTTTCCGTGGACAATTTCTTCCCGATGGGGTAACATCATAGAAAAACAGGAAACGGAACACTTTTTCATGGACAAGTACAGCATCTTAAAGCAATATTACGGCCACAGCGCGTTTCGCGCGGGGCAGGAGGCGCTGATCGACGCGATCCTCTCCGGGCGCGATGCACTGTGCGTCATGCCGACGGGCGGGGGCAAGTCGCTCTGCTATCAGATCCCCGCGCTGCTCCTGCCGGGCATCACGCTCGTCGTCTCGCCGCTCATCTCGCTGATGAAGGATCAGGTCGCAGCGCTCAAGAGCGCGGGCGTTCCCGCGGCGTACATCAACAGCTCACTGACAGGTGAGCAGATCCGCACGGTCTACGCCCGCACGCGCAAGGGTGCCTACAAGCTCATCTACGTCGCGCCCGAGCGGTTGGAAACGAACAGCTTTTTATCGCTGATGCAGGAGATGGACGTGTCGTTTCTCGCTGTGGACGAGGCACACTGCATTTCGCAGTGGGGACAGGACTTCCGCCCGAGTTACCTCGGCATTGTCGATTTCATCAATGCCCTGCCGCGCAGACCCATTGTCGCGGCCTACACCGCAACGGCGACAAAGCAGGTGCAGTCCGACATTCTGCGGCTCTTGCAGCTGCAAAGCCCGTACCGCATCGTGACGGGCTTCGACCGTCCGAACCTCTATTTCGACGTGCGCCGCCCGAAAAACAAGTTTTCCGCCCTCGCCGCACTCATCGACGAGCGGCGGGAGAGGAGCGGCATCGTCTACTGCGCGACCCGCGCCGCCGTCGAGCGCGTGTGCGACAGCCTGTGTGACCGCGGCATCGCCGCCACGCGCTACCACGCGGGCCTCACAGATGAGGAGCGGCAGCAGAATCAGGACGATTTTCAGTTTGACCGCAAGACCGTCATGGTCGCGACGAACGCCTTCGGCATGGGCATCGACAAGTCAAACGTCAGCTTTGTCATCCATTACAACATGCCGAAAAGCCTCGAGGCCTACTATCAGGAGGCGGGCCGCGCCGGACGCGACGGCGAGAATGCCGACTGCGTCCTGCTCTTCGCGCCCGCTGATGTGGAGACCGCACGCTTTCTCATCGAAAACGGCGGGGCCGACCAGCTCTCGGAGGAGGACGCTGCGCTCGTGCGCAAACGCGACTATGAGCGCCTGCAGGCGATGACGGGGTACTGCAAATCCGTCGACTGTCTGCGCGGGCGGCTGCTTGACTACTTCGGCCAGATACACCCCGCAAACTGCGGAAACTGCTCCAACTGTAAAGCGACCTACCAGACCGAGGACATCACGCTCTCGGCGCAGATGATCTTATCGTGCGTCATGCGCATCCGCGAGCGGCTGGGCTACTACGTCGGCAAAACGCTCGTCATTCAGGTCCTGCGCGGGAGCCGCGACCAGCGGCTTTTGTCGCTCGGCCTTGCGAGCCTGTCGACCTATGGTCTCATGGACAAAACGTCGCCAAGCGTCATCGAGCGGTACATCGAATACCTCGAATCTGCGGGATATCTCGAGGTCGACCAGCGCTATTCGACGCTCCGGCCCACAAAAAAAGCATCCGCCGTGCTCTTTGACGGCGAATGCGTGCTGATGCAGAAGCGGGTGGAACCGAAGACAGAGAAAAAGCGCCCGCGCGGCGCGTTTTCGGACGAATTCGAGGAAAACAGCCTTTACGAGACGCTGCGCGCCCAGCGCGCGGAGCTTGCCAAGCGCGAGAGCGTTCCCGCCTACGTCATCTTTTCGAACGCGACGCTCGCCGACATGGCGGAGAAAGCGCCGCGCTCGCTCTCAGAGCTTCTCGAGGTCTCGGGTGTCGGCGAGCGGAAGGCCTCCCGCTACGGAGAGGTCTTCCTGCGCACCATTGAGGAGTATATACAGCAGCAGGGGTAAAGCGGGCTCACTTCAGCACCGTGCCGTCTGCCAGCGTGATGATATAGCCGTTGAAGTTGATGGTGCCGTTGTTGGTGAGGCTCGTAAGCGTGCAGTTGCCGGTCAGGTTCCACGTGCAACCGTTCTCGATCGCGACGACCGCGTTGTCGCTGACGGCGGTGCCGCCCTCGGCATTGTCGATGATGTTGATGGTGCCGGTGAAGGTGCTGCCGTTTTTCATCGTCATCGTGAGATTCGAGATGGTATCGACGATGATGTCGCCTGCAAGCGTCTGACCGTCTGCGGCGAATTCGACCTGTGCGCCGTTGCTGCCGGCGGTGCCCCAGCCGCGGCTGGCGGAGTTGCCGACCACGCGCAGCCGCGCGCCGTCCGCATCATTGTTGACGATATTCACGCCGGAGAGCGTCAGCAGGCAGCGGGTGTTCGTGATGTAGAACATGTCACCGCTGCTGCCAACGAGGCTGCCGCCGGTCATCGAGAAGACGGACGTGCCGACGTCCGCGTCGCCGCCCATGGACTGATAGATCATCACGTTGTGGACGTTTTCCGAAGAGCTCGTACCCTTGGTGTCGCTCATGTTGCCGGTGACATAGCAGTCTTCGCGCGTGATGGAGTTCTTACCCTCGATGACAAGGGCTTCGGAGTTGTTCGCCGTCAGGTTCGCATTCTTCACGGTGATGTCCGCCGTGGAGTAGACCGCGGGGGAGTTGTAGCCGTTCGAGGTGTACGCGCCGCCGCTCACGTTGACCGTACCGCCGCCGCGGTCGGAGCGGATGGCCGCGGACGAGTTGCCGGAGGTCTCGACAACTAAGTTGCTCGCGCTCGTCGTGCCGCTGCCGTAACTGAACACGCCGTTGCCATTTTGCGCAGAGGACGGGACGGTTGCATTCTTGATGGTCACCGTCGCGCCGTTCATCGCGAGAAGCGCTGCGTTCATACCGTAAAAGTCGCCGTCCTCGGTGTTCGAGGCCGCGCCCGCGCTCTTGTCGACGGTGACGCCGTCGAGCGTGACGGCCGCGCCGTCCACGCGCAGGGCGTTTTCGTCGTCGCCGGTCGAGGTGTAGCTTTCGCCGCTGTAGGTGCCGTCCTCGCTGATGGTCGTGGCGGCGGTGCCCTGCGTCACCTCGCCGCTGCCGCCAAAGCTCTGGCCGCCGCCCACGGACTCGACCGTGGCGCTCGCCGCGGTGTTGTTGCTGCCGACCTCAACGGTCAGGATATCGCCCTCGGCGAGGTCGCTGAGCTCGATGCTCTCGTCATTTTTTGTAATTTCCGCATTCACGAAGTCGAGCGTCACACTCTCCTCGCCCGCGGTAAAGCTGCTGCCGCCCATGCCGCCGGGGCGCTGCCGCTCGGGGCCTCGCCATCTGGTTCCTCTAGAGGCTGGCTGCCGGAATCACCGCTCTGGCTATTGGAAGAACTGTCCTGGCCGCTCGGCAGCTCGGGCGGCTGGCTGTCGGTGCTGCCGCTCTGGCTGTCGGGCCTTGCGGGCGGCTGACTGCTGTCGGACGATGCATGATCCTCACTGCTGCTGTTGCCGCTCTGCGTTTCGCCGTCCAGCTTGTCGGGCGGCGTCTGGCCGGAATCGGAACTGTCAGACACGTCATGGGACGGCATACCGCCCGCACTCAGCTCGCCGAGCTGCATCGTCACGGCAGTGCCGTCAATATCGGTGATCTCGCCGGTGATCGTCTGGCCGGAGCAGTCCGATGTTTTGCTGCCGCACGCGGCGAGCGACAGTGTCAGCGCCGCCGCACAGAAAAGAGAACGAATCTTTTTGCTTCTCATCAAAAATGGCCGCCTTCGTCATTGTGTATCCCAAATGCTTCCGCGGGGCTGTCGTTTTTCGCTTTTCCCTTGGAACGAGGTCATGATTGCCCGCCAACCTAAAAAAACTAAAGGAAAGTTTGAACATTTTGTTTTTCACGAAAACGCAAAAAGCAGTGCCGCCTGAAATCAGGCGGCACTGTTCCTATTGATATGATGTTCCCACCGGCGCGGCGCAGGCGGTTAGTTCGCTCTAACTTGCAGTCTTTTGAAAAGCCGCCGCAGGGCAGCTTTCCAATATATCCTGCTTTCCCGCTTGCCTTCGGGAAGGTGATCGACCTTGCGTATTGTAGCACAGCGATTTTCGCATTGCAAGAGCGGTTTTCAAATTTTTGCGATATTTTCTTTGCTACATACGCTTTCTCGCCCCGTCCGCTGCGACAGACTGTTCCCATTCTGTGTCCCGCGGCACTTGCATCCCGCGGCTTTCGCTGGTATACTATGTTCAGAAGTTAGATGCATTTAACAGAATTGATATTTCACACAGAAAAGACGGCGAACGATATGGAAGCATTTTACGGCATTTTGATCCCATTTCTCGGCACGTCGCTCGGCGCGGCGTGCGTGTTCTTCATGAAAAAGTCGCTCAGCGACGCTGTGCAGCGCTCGCTGACGGGCTTTGCCGCGGGCGTGATGGTCGCGGCCTCGGTCTGGAGCCTGCTGATCCCCGCCATCGAGCAGTCGTCGGCGATGGGGAAACTCTCGTTTCTGCCGGCGTTTCTCGGCTTTTGGGTCGGCATTCTCTTTTTGCTGCTGCTCGACCACGTCGTCCCGCACCTGCACGCCAAGAGCGGGCAGGTCGAGGGGCCGAAGAGCCAACTCCAGCGCACGACGATGATGGTGCTGGCCGTCACACTGCACAACATCCCCGAGGGCATGGCCGTCGGCGTGGTGTATGCGGGCTATCTCTCCGGCAGCGCACAGATCACGGCGGCGGGCGCGCTGGCGCTCTCACTCGGCATCGCGATCCAGAATTTTCCCGAGGGGGCGATCATTTCGCTCCCCCTGCGCGCCGAGGGCATGGGCAAAGCAAGAGCTTTCTGGGGCGGCGTGCTCTCGGGCATCGTCGAGCCCATCGGCGCGGTGCTGACGATACTCGCCGCGTCGCTCATCGTTCCGGCGCTGCCGTATCTTCTGAGCTTTGCCGCGGGCGCGATGCTCTATGTCGTCGTGGAAGAGCTGATCCCCGAAATGTCGCAGGGCGCGCACTCCAACATCGGCACGGTGTTCTTCGCCGTGGGCTTCAGCCTGATGATGGTGCTCGACGTGGCGCTGGGATGAAATACGGCAGGAATGCAAGCAGGAGGCGATACCGAGCGGTATGCCTCCTGCTTTTTATGCTGACGCCAGCCTTGCGCCTATTTTTCCACCCGAATAAGATTGCTCTCATACGGCCGCTTGCCGGAGAGCACTTCGTCGTAAAAGTTCTGCTTCCAGCCGATGTAGGCGACGCTGTCCTGCAATTCCCGAATGCCTGCGCGCAGTGCCTCCTGCTTCTGCGCCGGCAGGATCTTGCGCTGCGGGATGGTGCGCTCGCCTTGCAGGCAGAGGGCGAGGTAGTCCTTCATCTCCTGAATGCCCATGCCGCATTTTTTCAGGCGCGTCAGGCTGCTGATCCACGCGACGTCCCGCTCGTCAAACACGCGGCGGTTGTTTTTGTCGCGCTTGACATTGGGGACAAGCCCCTCGTTGCAGTAAAATTTTAAGGCCTGATAGGTCATGCCCGTTTCCTTGCAGACCTGCATCATGGTGTAGCGCATGGTAATCCCTCTCTGCTGCGTAAAAATTGTGTTTTTTCCTCAAAAACCTCTTGACCGGTTGTTACAACCGGTATTGATAATCGGCAGTATCAACCGGAAGCTGCCATCGGCAATGATAGCAAACAGCGGCGAATACCGCAAGAAAAACGGTCAGAGAGGATACGTTATGATGAATAACTTTATTTTTGAAAACAAGACCAAGGTATATTTCGGCAAAGGCGGCGTGAAGGAGTACCTCGGCGGCCTGCTCGCAAACTTTGGCGAAACCGTCATGCTGGCCTATGGTGGCGGCTCGATCAAGTGCAACGGCGTGTACGATGAGATCATGGGTATCCTGAACGCGCAGGGTAAGTGCGTTGTGGAGTTCTCCGGCATCATGTCCAACCCCACCTATGCCAAGGTGCAGGATGGCGCAAAGCTGGCACATGAAAACCATGTTGACCTGATCCTCGCCGTGGGCGGCGGCAGCGTTTCCGACTGCTGCAAGGTCATTTCCGCGCAGGCCAACTTAAATGAAGATATTTGGGAGATGCAGTACACGAAGCACACGCTGCCCACAAAGTTCATTCCCCTCGGCACCATCGTCACGGTGTTTGGTACCGGCTCGGAGATGAACAATGGCGCGGTCATCACCCGCGAGGAAAAGAAGATCAAGGGCGCTCTTTGGGGCGCGCAGGCGGAATTCGCGTTCTTAGCCCCCAGCCTATTCGCTGTCCGTTCCCATGCAGCAGGTCATCTCCGGCGCGTTCGACACGCTGAGCCACGCGATGGAAACCTACTTCGGCAAGCCGGATGAAAACAACCTCTCCGATGATATCAATGAGGCCGCCATGGCAGAGAACGGCGTGCTGAAGATCGGCAAGGTCACGGATTTTCAGGCGCATCAGATCGAACACCAGCTGGGCGCTTACACCGACTGCAACCACGGCGCGGGGCTGGCGGTCATCCACCCCGTTCTGTACCGCCACATCTACAAGTCTGGTGCGGCGCGGTTTGCGCGGTTTGCTCAGAATGTCTGGGCATCGCACCCAAGGGCAGTGACGGGGAAACCGCCGCCGGTATCGACGCGCTGGCCGCGTTCATTAAGGAAATCGGTCTGCCGACCAGCTTTGCAGAGCTTGGCATTCCCGCCGACACCGACTTCCGCGCCGTGGCGGATTCTACCAACATCACCGCTGGCTGCTGCAAGAAGCTGACGCACGACGAGATCTACGAAATTTTGCAGGAATGCCTGTGAGTATCCGCGCTTTTCGCAGCAAAACAAAGCATTCTTTGCGCTGTGCTCCATTTTTGGCTTTTCTGCCTCTTGCATTTGGCCCAAAGCGTGATACCATAGGTCGGACAAATTGCGGAAAGGGGCGGTAGAGTTGAACGCTGCATCGCAGAAAAAATCATTGGATATGCTCCACGGGACGCTCTGGGATAAGATCCCGCGCTTTGCCGTTCCGGTGGCGGCCACGGCGCTTTTGAGCCAGCTGTTCAACGCCGCGGACATCGCCGTCATCGGCAATTTTACCGGCGAGCTCCGCACTGTGGCGGTCGCGGCCGTCGGCACAAACAGCTCGATCATTAGCCTGATCGTCAACCTGTTCATCGGCATCACGCTGGGCGCGAACGTGACGATCGCGCACGCCATCGGCGAAAAGAACGACACGATGGTGCACCACGCGGTGCACACCTCCATCGTTGTGGCGGTGCTGGGCGGTTTGATCGCGGCGGTCATCGGTGAGCTGTTCGCCGTTCCGCTGCTGAAGCAGCTGAATGTGCCGGACGATGTGTTCCCGCTGGCGCTGCTATACCTGCGCATCTATCTTGCGGGCCTGCCGGTGATCCTGCTCTACAACTTTGAGGCGGCGGTCTTCCGCAGCGTGGGCGAGACGAAAATTCCGCTGATCGCGCTGACGGCCTCCGGCGTTCTGAACGTGATCCTGAACCTCTTTTTCGTGGCCGCGCTCCACATGAGCGTGGACGGCGTCGCGATCGCAACGGTGCTGTCGAACGCGGTCAGCGCGGCGATCTTGTGGGGTTTCCTGCTTAAAACGGACAAGGTCATCTGCCTTGAGCCGAAAAAGCTGCGCATCGACGGGCTGTGCCTCAAGCAAATTCTGCGCATCGGCGTTCCTGCGGGTGTGCAGAGCGCGATGTTCTCCATCGCGAATATCGTCATTCAGGGCGCGATCAACAGCCTCGGCACGGTCGTCATGGCGGCGTCGAGCGCGGCCTACAACATTGAGGTCATCACCTACGATATCCTCAACTCCTTCTCGCAGGCCTGCACGACATTCGTCGGACAGAACTTCGGCGCGGGCAAGATCAAGCGCTGCAAGAAAACGCTGCTGCTGTGTCTTCTCGAGGGCATCATCAGCCTCGGCGTCGCCATCGCTCTGATCCTCTTTTTCGGAAAGTCGCTGCTCACCATCTTCAACGGCGACCCGCAGGTGGTAGAGACGGGCTATATTCGCCTCATGCTGATCATGCCGTCGCACCTGTTCAGCCTTTGCTACGAGGTGCTTTCCGGCTACCTGCGCGGCTTTGAAATTTCACTGCCGCCCGCCGTTTTGACGATGCTGGGCGTCTGCGGCGTCCGCCTGAGCTGGCTGCGCTGGGTCTTCCCGCAGTACAAGACGTTTATGAACATCATGCTGGTCTTCCCCATCAGCCTTGCGGCCACGGCGCTTCTAATGCTGGCAGCGGTGCTGTACTTCCGCCCCTCGCGCCGCTATGCGCATCTGCAAAAGAGTGATGGCGCGGCTTCGGCAAAAATCGAAGGATAAGACCATTCCCAAAATTGACAAAGCAGGGCGCTTGCCTAAAAGGCAAGCGCCCTGCTTTACTTTTTTGATGGGGCAGCCGTTTCTAAATCGCGGATGGGAAATTTTCACATCAGCTCGCGCGTGAAATCAAGCACGCACTCGCGCAGACGCAGAATTTCCTCTGGCGTGTTCTTGCTCAGGTGCATACCGATGCCGAGCTCCCGTCCCGTTTTCGGGCTGACCGGCAGCGTCTTTACGCCGTGCGTCCGCCCGCGCATCATGATCTCCGTCATCATTGTGATGCCAAGGCCCTTGCTGACCATGCGGATGACCGTTTCATCGTCCACATGGCAGGGGCGGATATTCGGCTTCACCTTTTTGGGACTCAGCGCAGCGTTCACGTCGATGTCGAAGCGCCCGTAGGGCATCAGGAATTCTTTTCCGTCGAATTCCTCGATGGGGAAGGTCTCTTCGCTGCCGGTGGGATAGTCCTCCGGCAGGATGGCGTACATCGCGTCGTAGTAGAGCGGTGTCCAGTCGCAGTTGATGTGGCTCTGCCGCGCGGCAAAGATGACGTCCGTGCGCCCCTCCTCGAGCAGCTCAAAGGGTTCGAGCTCGTGGTCCACCATGCGGAGATCCACGTCGGTCTCCGGACACACGCGGCGGAAGCGGTACAGAATTTCCGGCATCCAGTGCATGGCAAGGCTCGCATAAGCGGCGATTCGGATCGTCGCCGTCCGCTTTTGCGTGATGGTCTCGATCTGGTTTTCGAGCTTCGCCGTCGCGCTGAGGTATTCGCGGATCGCGGGCAGCAGCGCCTCCCCGTCCTCTGTCAGCGAAATACCGCTGTGGTCGCGCCGGATGAGCTTCATGCCGATCTCGCGCTCCAGACCGTTGATGAGGTGCGTCAGCCCCGACTGTGTGTAGCCCACGACCTCAGACGCTTTGGAAAAGCTGCCGAGGTTGACGGCGGTCATCAGAATTTCAAATTTTTTGCTGTCCATATTCCCACTCCTATAAAGGGTATTTTGATTTGTAATATACCTATTATAACCGAGCGTTTCTCTTTTTCAAGTGCAGGGTGTAATATTTTCAACACAAAGGAGTTGATTATCCCATGACTACTAAAAAATTGACCTTCCGGCAGAAGATTCTCGTCGCCGGAACGCTGTTTGGAATGTTCTTCGGCGCGGGCAACCTGATCTTCCCCGTACATCTCGGCCAGATGGCCGGCCGCAACGCGGTCGTCGCCATGATCGGCTTTATCATCACGGCGGTTGGCATCCCCATCTTCGGCGTCGCCGCCATCGGCATCACGCATTCCGACGGCCTGCAGACGCTCTCGGGCAAGGTCGGCAAGGGCTACGGCATTTTCTTTACCTGCCTTCTGTACCTGACCATCGGCCCGCTCTTCGCCATCCCGAGATGCGCGACCGTTTCGTTCACAACCGGCATCACGCCCCTGCTGGGCGCGGATTCGCCGGAGTGGCTGTATCTGCTTGTCTTTTCGGCGGCGTTCTTCGCCTTCGTGCTGTTCTTCTCGCTGCGCCCCGGTAAGATCACCCTCTGGATCGGCAAGATCATCAATCCGCTCTTCCTGTTCTTCTTCGCAGTGCTGATCATCGCGGCGCTGCTCTCCCCCGGCGCAGCGGTCTCCTCGGTCGAGCCGACGGAGGCCTATCAGAACGGTTCCTTCTTTCCCGCGCTCATTGAGGGCTACGGCACGATGGACGCCATCGCCGGTCTCGCCTTCGGCATCGTGGTCATCGACGTCATTCGCCGCATGGGTGTCAACAACGACGACATCATCGCCGAGGACGTGCTCTCCTCCGGTCTTCTTGCCGGTGCGCTGATGGCGCTGATCTACGTGCTGTCCATTCTGGTCGGCGCGCAGTCGAGAGGCATTTTCGAGCTGTCCGAAAATGGCGGCATCGCCCTCACGCAGATCGCGGGTCATTACCTTGGCGGCGTGGGCCAGTTTATCCTCGCCTTCACCATCACCTTTGCCTGCCTCAAGACCTCCATCGGCCTTGTCACGGCCTGCTCGGAAACGTTTGTCAAGATGACGAACGGCAAAATTTCCTACCGCACCTGGGCGATCCTCTTCACGGTGTTTTCGTTTGCCGTTTCCAACATTGGACTGAGTGCCATCATCGAGTATTCCGTCCCGATGCTCATGCTCATCTATCCCCCGGCCATTGCGCTTATCCTGCTGGCCTTTATCGGCAAGTTCTTCGCTCATGACCGTGCCGTGTATGTCGCAACGATGATCGGTACATGGGCAGCCGCTATTTTCGACTGCATGAAGACGCTGCCCGCGTCGGTGCAGACTTCGCTCCGCCTCGATGTGCCTATCGCCTTTGCGGAAAAATATCTGCCGTTGTTCGACAAGAACCTCGGCTGGCTGCTACCTGCACTCGTCGGCTTTGCGATCGGCATGCTCATCCGCTCGAGCCGGAAGGGCGCGCTCGTCCCCCATGCCTGACGAACCAAATTAAAGTAAAAACGCACCGCACGGCAGAGTTATTTCTGCCGTGCGGTGTCATTTTTTCAGCGGCTCCGAAAACGGAGAATCAGCAAGCTGCCGAGGTTCACCAGCAAAATCGTCGCGGCCCATGAAAGAGGGAACGCATGGTACAGCATCGGGAGCGTTGGATTCGCACAGCATGGGAGATAGATTATGTGCAGTCCTCCACCAAAGATGCTCGCCGATCTGGAGCAAAAATGGGGCATGACGCTGCTGGAGCGCAGTAAAAGCGGCGTCTGCAAAAAAGAAAAATAATGAAACCAAATGACCGTGTTCCACAATATTAAAGATGACGGGTCGTTAAATGGATATCCGAAAGAGGGCGAAGCTGTGGATGAACAGGAAGCCTTAAAGAAGTGAAGCGCGAAAACGAAAGTGCGTTAGAATGGGTTATTAATCGACATACAGCTTACGTCAACACAATTATTTAAGGATTTTTCCCAAAGATGCTGGCAATAAAGGCTCATCCGTTCAGGAAGGACATGGCAGCCAAAAGAATCGTCAAGAAGGCAAAGCTGATCCCAGAAAAAAGAAAAAGGAACTGTTTTCCACCATTAGGAACGCGGCGCGTATATTCCCGAAACGTAATGAGGCTTGCCAGAGACGCCACAAGAGTCCCTGCTCCTCCCACATTGACGCCGACCAGGAGCCCGCGTACATCCTGCGTGAAGCGGCTGAGCAGAATAGCAGCAGGAACATTGCTGATGATCTGGCAGGTAAGCGCGGAGACCAGCATGGTCCCGTGGGACAAAAGGCGGGCAAACAGTGCCTGGACAGCTTCCATTCGAGCAAGGTTGCCGGAAAAGGTGAAGAACGCGGCGAAGGTGGCCAGCAGTCCCCAGTCCACGGTTTTTAGTGCGTGCCGGTCCAGAAACCAGAGCGCCAGAACAATGACCGTCAAACCAAGGACATAGGGTACCAGCCGCAGCACCATGGCAACGGCTAAACAGAATAGTCCACCATAGATAACGGCTCGGCATGAGTCTACCGTGACCTGTGCTTCCGGCACGGAAAGCTGTTCTTTTGGAAACACTAAGCAGCACAGGAGAATGAGGACGGTAGACAGGATGAAGGGCGGCAGCATTGCCGAAAAGAACGTTTTCGTGGAAAGACCGTAATAGCTGAAAAGATAGAGATTCTGCGGATTGCCGAAGGGCGT
>CDYS01042483.1_pt1 | contig 15890 bp, 13 predicted proteins | sample 557491 | NCBI WGS metagenome assembly CDYS01 (sample SAMEA3182057, study PRJEB8094) | gut metagenome | biome: human; feature: gut; material: Stool; isolation source: human stools | place: Canada | collected 2012-11-26
AACTGAAGCAGATCACCTGTCAGTACGGCTTTGTGGCCTCCGGTGCCCGGAAGGACCGCAAGTTTGATTCCGGTCTGGGCGGCGGTGCGCTGCTGGATATCGGCATCTACAATCTGGGCTTTCTGCGCATCCTCACCGGACAGGACCCGGAGAAGGTGGAGACCAAAGAGGTGCACATCAACGAGTACGGCACCGACGATTACAGCCGCCTTGTGCTGACCTACCCCGGCGGCTGCAAGGCGGAGTCGGTCCAGACCATCGGGCAGGAGCTGGAGCGCAACGCCCGCATCGTTGGCACCAAGGGCAGCATTTTCCTGCCGGATTTCCAGCACGCCGAGACCATGACGCTGGAAGTGGAGGGCAAAGAGCCGGAGGTCATCCGCTGCCCGGTGGACATCAACGGCTTTGAGTATGAGATCCGGGAAGCAAGCCGCTGCGTCAAACTGGGACGTACCGGCAGCGACTGCTACACCCCGCAGGACAGCCTTGCCCTGACCCGCCTGATGTACGACACCCGCATGAACTGGGGCATGAAGTTTGCGGGGGAGGTGTAAGCGCACAGCTTGCCGCAGAGGGCTTTTTTGCGTGCGGAGACTATGGTATACGGAGAGCGACAAATCGGAACTTGTCGGGGTGAGGCCCCTCCATCTTGCTGCCGCAAGACTAAGAAATCATAAGATAAATGCAAAAGGGAGTTCTGCCCGGACCTTCGTCCGTGACGGAGCTCCCCTTTTTTAGCTTTATAGAAAAAACATAAGTCATCTGCCACGGTCAGCGGAGCAAAAACCACACGCCCAGAAGGATCGCAAGGAAGATCAGGTTGGACAGGGTGAACAGCCCAAAATACTGCTTCTTCCCCTGTGGCAGCTCCCGTGCGATCTGCCGGTAGGAAATAAGACTGGCCATGGATGCGATCAGAGTGCCAAGACCTCCCAGATTGGTACCGATAATAAGGGCTTGTGTCTCTGCCGTGAACCCGGACAGCAGCAGGGCGGCAGGAACATTACTGGTGACCTGCGAAGCAAGAACCGCCACCAGAACTTCCCGGCCGGTCAGAAACTCCTGCAGCCAGCCGGAAAAGGCCGGAATGCGGCCAAGATTGCCAATGAAGATGAAAAAAGCCACAAAGGTCAAAAGCAGGGAATAGTCCACTGCCCGTAAGGTGTGCGGGTCTGCAAAAAGAACGCAGACGAGTACAGCAGCAAAGGCAATGCCATAGGGCAGCACCCGGATCACGGACAGCAGACAAACGGCAAACAGAACCAAATACAGCAGGATGATCTTCTGCTCCCCCTGAGACGCAGAGGAAGAAACAAGCTCATCCACGGAGAGGGCGGCAGAGGCTTTCCGGCAGACCATTGCTGCCCAAGCCAACAGCAGAAACAGAGAGACCAGTGTGTAGGGCAACATAAGAAGCACAAATCCCTCGATGCTCATGCCGCTTTTTCCGTAAAGATAGAGATTCTGCGGGTTGCCGATGGGGGTCAGCATGCTGCCAAGGTTTGCCGCAATGGTCTGCATACAGACCACCGGGATCAGAAGGGAGCGGCGGACATCCGCTCCCAGACGGCTCAGGACTACGAACGTAAAGGGAACGAAGGTCAGCAGGGAAACATCGTTGGTGATGAACATGCTTCCGAAAAAGCACAGCCCGACCAGTACCAGCGTCAGCTGAAAGGTGCTGTGGGTACGGGACAGCAATGCCCGCCCCAGTCCATCAAAAAAGCCCTGCCGCCGCAGCCCGGCCATGACCGTCATCAGGGAAAACAGGATCGCCAGCGTGCGCAGGTCGATGTAGCCGAGATACTGCACATCCGGCGGAACAAAGAAGGCGGAGACGACGGCCAGCACAGCGGCTGCGGTGAGGACCGTTTCCTGCTGAATGAATTGTTTGAGTTTCATAGAGACACATCCTTGTAGTTGTAAAGGCAGCCCTGCTGCGATGCCGGGCGGCCTTTTTCCGTATTTCAGAGCAGTAGCTCAAACGCCCCAATCATCACCGGCATGGTCAGGATGGAAAGCAGCGTGCTCAGGACATAGATCGCACTGGAATGAGAAGCATCCCGGTGCGGATCTCCGGTGTATCCTTGATCTGAAAGGCGTTCAGAACGACACAGGGTATGACCAGTTTTGCAATTCGTTTTTGCAGCACCATCCTACTCCATTGGCGGGGCATCGTCAAGAGAAAACAGAAAAAATGCAATCTGAGTGTTTTGGGGATTGCTATGAGTACAAACATGAAGGCGGAGTTGTGCGTTCAGACATTGGACAACGCAATGGCTTCTTATCCGGCTTTGCACGGTACGATCCTTCATTCTGGCCGCGGTGCTCAGTATACAAGCGATTTGTACCGCAGAGCAATCACACGGTATGGTATCCGGCAAAGCATGAATCGTGCAGGCGGTCGCTGCCATGACAATGCTTGCTGCGAAAGTATGTGGGCCAGTGAGTTTTATCTGTCAACTGATATTGACAATATCACAAAATGATTCCGCTTGGTGACCAGCAGCCCTTCCTTTTGCAGCTTGGAAAGCTCCACCGACATGGCAGCGCGCTCCACGCAGAGAAAATCCGCCAACTGCTGACGGTCAAAGGGAATGTCAAAGGAGAGGGAGGACTGCCGGATGGACTCGGCGGACAGGTAGGACAGCAGCTTTTCGCGGGTGGTCCGTTTGCTGACATGGGTGATCTTATCGTTAAAAAGCAATATTTTGTTTGCCAGAACGCTGACCAGATTGCGGATGAGTTTCTGGTGGTGGTCGCAGACGGTGGGGCAGGCGGTAAGCAGCCGCTTGACGTTCAGCAGCAGAATTTCGCAATCCTCCTCTGCCACCACGCTGATGTTCAGGATGGCACCGGGAGTGGCGGCGTAAGGCTCCCCGAAAAAGTCTCCGGTATTGCACTTGGACAGGATGTTGCGGTGTCCCCAAAGATCCTCCTGTATCACAAGGGTGGAGCCGGACAGCACAAGCCCCATGACCTCCGTGGAATCTCCGGCACGGAAAATGTAGGAGCCCCGGGGCCGGGTGATTTTCGCTGCACTGACGCAGTGCAGGATGGACAAAATTTCATCATCGGTAAGCCCGGTAAAGAAGGGGCAGTTCCGCAGAACAGGCAGATAGTTTTGCATAAAGACTCTCCTTGTTGGAATTCAAACAGACAAGATGGCTTTAGTATACTATAATAAACCTGCAAATGCAAAAAACACCCACAACAGGAGAGTATAGATATGATTCGGAAGATCATCCATATTGACGAAGATAAATGCAACGGTTGCGGCTTGTGCGCAACCGCTTGCCACGAGGGAGCCATTGATATCATCAACGGCAAGGCAAAGCTGGTGCGGGAGAATTTCTGCGATGGCTTTGGCGACTGTCTGCCGGGCTGCCCCACCGGTGCTATCACCTTTGAGGAGCGGGAAGCCCCCGCCTACGACGAGGCGGCGGTGCAGGAGAACAAAAAGAAAAAGGAGCTGCAGAAAAAGATGAAGCATCTCCACGAGGGCGGCTGCCCCGGCTCCCGGATGCGGATGCTGGAACAGCCGGAGACCGCCGCCGAAAGTGTGGCTTCTGCTCCCGTACAGCCGTTTTCCCGGCTCCGCAACTGGCCGGTGCAGATCAAGCTGGCACCCATCCACGCGCCCTACTTTGAGGGTGCAAAGCTCCTGATCGCAGCGGACTGCACGGCATACGCCTACGCCAATTTCCATCAGGAGTTTATGCGCGGCAAGGTGACCCTCATCGGCTGCCCGAAGCTGGATGCTGTGGATTACAGCGAAAAGCTCACCGAGATCCTGCGCAGCAACGACATCCAGAGCGTGACCATCCTCCGCATGGAGGTGCCCTGCTGCGGCGGTTTGGAGATGGCAGCGAAAAAGGCACTGCAGACCAGCGGAAAGTTCATTCCGTGGCAGGTGGTCACCATCTCCATTGACGGAAAAATTCTGGATTAAAAGCACAGGGCAGACCGATACCGCTTTGGCGGGAAACGTGGTATGGTCCTTGCAGGAACTGGTTCGGGCACAGAAAAACGTAGAACGATTTTTGCGGAGGAAAAGAACACCACCGAGAAAACCCAGACCCGATAAAGGAATCCCGCCGAGGAGCGTTCCCAGTTGGAAGGCTCCTCGGCGGATTTTTTTGTCAAGCACGAACAAGCACTGATGATAATAAGTAGTATTCACAAACATAAACTCTTGAAATGCTTCTGTCGGAATGTTACAATACATACTAGATACGTTGGTATATACTGTTCAAAAAACGCTGACAACATGGCATGAATCATGCTGCAATGAATTTCTTGAAACCTGTGCAATGGAAATGAAACCGGAATGAGACCGTCTGGGGCGGAGAAAGATTGGGAAAAATGAAAAACTCTGGAACGAGCGAAACCATGCAGACGCTGATGCGGAAAAGCGTCTGTGCGATGCTGAGCCTGCTGCTGTTGCTGTCAGCCGTGCTCCCTGTGAAGGCTGCCGCAGAAACCGCCCCTGCAAAGGTCGTCCGTGTCGGCTCGTTTGAAGACACCTTCAACTATGTCAACGAGAGGGGTGCAAGAAAAGGCTACGGCTACGAATTGCTGGAAACACTATCCGGCTATACAGGCTGGCAGTTTGAGTATGTGACCTGCGATTGGTCAGACTGTTTTGAAAAACTCAAAAACGGCGAGATCGACATCATGGGCGATATTTCCTATACGGAAGACCGCGCTGAGGAGATGCTGTTTTCGGACGAGCCGATGGGGGAGGAAAAATATTACCTCTATGCTGATTTCTCGCGCACAGACATCTCCGCCTCCAACTTCAAAACGCTGAACGGCAAAAAGATCGGTGTTCTGATGGGAACGGAACCGGAAGAGATGCTGACCGAATGGGAGGAAAAACACGGCATAAAAACGGAACACGTCAACATTTCCGACAACGAGGATGTGAAGCAAAAGCTGGCAAACCACGAGATCGACTGCTTTGTTTCACTGGAAGAAGCTTTCTGGGCAGAGCTTGGCATTTCGACCATGACCCGTGTGGGAGAATCCAGCATCTACTATGCGATCAATAAGGACCGGCCTGATCTCAAGGAAGAACTGGACAGTGCCATGCGCGCATTGGACGAAGCTGCGCCTTTTTATACGGCGGATCTGTATAAACGGTATTTCTCAATGGATTATACGCCCATCCTTACGAGCGAGGAAAAGGCGTGGCTCAGAAAGCACGGCGCGATCCGGATGGGCTTTCTGACGAGTGATAGCGGCGTCAGCACCTATGACCCTGCCACCGGGAAGCTTACCGGGGCGATCACAGACTATATTCAGTTTGCAACAGATTGTCTGGGCAATCAGGAACTGGAATTCCAGATCGTCGGCTATGACAGCATAGAAGCGGAACTCGATGCCCTGAAATCGGGCGAGATCGACATGATCTTCCATTTCAATCAGAACCCCAATCTGGCGGAAGAGTATCGTGTTGCCTGTACCAGCACAACGTGGATCACAAACCTGATGGCGGTCACGAACAAAGAGCACTTTAACGAGAGCAAGGTAAACCGCATTGCCGTTCCCCAAAACAAGCTCTCCCTGAAAAAGTACCTTGCGTTTTATTATCCGCAGTGGGAGATCGTGGACTGTGATACACAGGAGGATGCGGCAAGGCTGATTGAAACCGGACGGGCAGATTGCTTTGTTACAGGAATCAGCAGTGAGGAAAATTACAGTAAGAAATACGGATTTTACAGCGTTCCGCTGTTGAACCCTGTCAAATCCTGCTTTGCGGTCAAGAGCGGAAACTGCAGCTTGCTGTCCATCCTGAACAAAACGATCAAGGCAAAGCCGATCAATCTGCTTGCCGGTTCTATTGCAATGTATCAGAGCTCCGCGCGGAAGGTTACCCTGAGCGAGTTTATAAAGGATAACTTCGTCATGGTGCTGCTGATCGGCAGCATTGCCGTTGCAGTTGTTCTGCTCACGATCCTGAAGCTGCTCCAGAAGGCGCGTAAAGCCGAAGCTGCTGCAAAGAAAGCCGCAAACGATACGCAGGAGCTGAATGCAAAATTGCAGGTCGCCGTGGAAAAAGCAGAGAGTGCGAACCGCGCCAAGTCCACCTTCCTGTTCAATATGTCTCATGATATCCGTACGCCCATGAACGCCATTATCGGTTACGCAGATCTTGCCTCCCGGCATCTGGACGACCCTGCAAAGCTGGAAAAATACATGGAGAACATTCAGGTGTGCGGACAGAACCTGCTGATGCTGCTGAACAATGTTCTGGACCTTGCCCGGATCGAGAATGATAGGACGGAGATCGAATATTCGGTTTCGGATGTGGAGAAGGATTTCCGTAATTGCATTGCGATGTTCCAGAATCAGGCAGACAGCAAGGGGCAGACGCTTACGGTGACAGCACAGCTGCAGCATCCGTATGTCTATGCGGATATTCCACACCTGACCGAGGTCTGCACGAACCTTGTCAGCAATGCAGTCAAATACACAGGTGCCTGTGGCACGATCCACTGCGATATCACGCAGAAGCCCGGCAAGAAAGAGGGCTGGTGCGATACGGTGATCACGGTTGCCGATAACGGCATCGGAATGTCGCAGGAGTTCCAGAAGCATATCTTTGAACCCTTTGAACGGGAGCGCACTTCCACTGTCAGCAAAGTGGAAGGCAGCGGCATCGGGATGGGCATCGTGAAAAAGCTGGTCGGGCTGATGGGCGGCACCGTGGAAGTGGAGAGCAAGATCGGTGTTGGCTCCACGTTTGCCGTCACCATTCCCTGCCGCATTGCATCGCAGGAGGAAAGACAGGCAAAACGGGATACCACTTCTTCGGACAAAAAGAGCCTGTCCGGTACAAAAATCTTGCTGGCCGAGGACAACGACCTGAATGCGGAAATCGCCGTCGAGCTGCTGCAGGAAGAGGGCTGCACGGTAGACCGCGCCAAAGACGGCGTGGAATGTGTGGATATGCTGGAAAAAGCCGCGAACGGAACCTATCAGCTGATCCTTATGGACATCCAGATGCCCGTGATGAACGGCTACGATGCGGCAAAAAAGATACGGAGGATGGATGATCTCCCAAAAGCGGATATCCCCATCATCGCCATGACTGCAAATGCTTTTTCCGAAGATAAACAGGCGGCATTGGATGCCGGGATGAACGACCATGTTTCAAAGCCGATCAATAGGAATATCCTTGTGCCGACCATCCAGAAATATCTCTGACGCTGGGCTTCGTCCTTTGTGCGGCAGGTGCAGTTGAAAAGATTGCATAGAGTATTATAAAAGTATTATTCTTTTGTGAATTTTAGCACTCTATACTTGACAGTGCTAAAAACGTGTGGTATAACTAGGCCGTGCTCAGGAGGAAGGGCAAAGAAGAGAGCCGCAAGGCTCCCCGGAAAGCCCCGCCGAATGGGTAACATAAAGATTTTTGACCCGACCCGAACGCCGGGATTGGAGGAATGATTTATGTTTATGCCGACTATTTTCCATGAAAACCTGTTCGATGATCTCTTTGACCCGTTCTGGAACGATGGCGCGCTGGAGCGTGCGATGAACCGTGACGAGCGTGAAACCTTCGGCAAGCGCGGTGCAAACATGATGAAGACCGATGTGAAGCAGACCGCCGATGGCAACTATGATGTTGCCGTTGACCTGCCCGGCTGTAAGAAGGAAGATGTTCAGATGGAGCTGAACGACGGCTACCTGACCATTCAGGCCGTCCGCAGCCACAGCAATGACGAGAAAGATCAAAATGGCCGCTACCTGCGCCGCGAGACCTTCTCCGGCACCTGCGCCCGCAGCTTCTATGTGGGGGACGCCGTGAAGAAGGAGGACATCCACGCAAAGTTCGAGGATGGCATCCTGCACATCACGCTGCCTGCACCGCAGCAGCAGAAGGCTCTGCCTGTGAATCCCAACCTGATTGAAATTGAATAACAGCCGTGCATCGGTGCGAGGAACATCGGTGCCCAGTGTATAATGCAAAGCCCCCGGAGAGCTGTGAAAAGGCTCTCCGGGGGCTTTTTGCGTCTGCTTCGACGAAATAAATTATTTCCGGCTGGTCAACCGGTTCAGCAGCATCACGGCCAAAACAATGACGCCGATGACGAGAATGATGCCGACCATGCCGATGAACATCATGGGCAGCGTGGTCATCCACGAAGAAAGATGAAGCATATGCGTACCTCCGTTAAGCCATCAGGGTCAGGATCAGGCCGCCGGCGATGACGGATGCGATCTGCCCCGAAACATTGACGCTGATGGAGTACATCAGCAGGAAATTCTGAGAATCCTCTTCCAATCCCATCTTATTGACCACACGCCCGCTCATGGGGAAGGCCGAAATGCCGGCCGCGCCGATCATCGGGTTCAGCTTTTTGCCTTCCGGCAGGAACAGATTCAGCAGCTTTGCGAACAGCACACCGCCCGCCGTATCAAAGACGAAAGCCACCAGACCCAGCGCAAGGATGAGCAGAGTGTCGGGACGGACGAACTTGTCTGCCGTCATCTGCCCGGCCACGGTCAGGCCCAGCACAAGGGTGATGAGGTTTGCCAGAACATTCTGTGCCGTTTCACTGAGGGCATTCAACACGCCGCATTCCCGCAGCAGATTGCCGAACATCAGGAAGCCCACCAGAGCCACACTGGCAGGAGCCACCATACCGGCGATGATGGTCACCACAACGGGGAACAGAATTTTCGTCAGCTGGCTGACATTGCCTTTTTCGTAGGGCATTCGGATAAGGCGCTCTTTCCGGGTAGTCAGCAGCTTGACGACCGGCGGCTGCACGATGGGCACCAATGCCATGTAGCTGTAAGCTGCCACCATGATGGCACCGAGGTACTGGGAATTGAGGGTGTTTGCCACAAAAATGGCAGTTGGCCCGTCCGCTGCACCGATCACGGCAATGGAAGCGGCGTCCCTCAGGTCGAAGAAGAAGCCCGCCAGAAACAGGGTGAAGAAGATACCGAACTGAGCGGCGGCACCAAAGAGCATGAGCCACGGCTTTTCCAGCAGGGGGCCGAAGTCGATCATGGCACCAATGCCGATGAAAAGCAGCAGGGGAAACAGCTCGTTGGACATTCCCGCTTCAAACAGAGCGGAAATGGGGCCGACGGTGTCCCCCTGCGTGATGGCACCCGACAGCGGCAGGTTGACCAGAATAGCGCCGAAGCCCATGGGCAGCAGCAGACTCGGCTCCATCTTTTTGGCGATGGCGAGGTAGATGAGCAGCGCACCGATGCCCCACATTACCACCATCTGCCACGTCACGTTCCCAAAGTTGGAAAACAGACTTGCGAATGTGTTCAGAAAGTTCATTTTTTCTTACCTCCTTGTGTTCCGGTACGGCGGCAAGAAAAAAGAGACTTCTGCCACAGTACCTTGTCTGTGACAAAAGTCTCAAGCGAACACATGACATCGGGCATTTCTGCCGTGATGACGCTGCCATGCAGCAGTTTCCCGAATGAAAAAACGAAAACTGCTCTTTACTCCCTTTTATCAAAAGCATTAAAACAGAATAGGGAAAGGCTGTCAAGAGGGATACGGAAATCTTTTCTGAATCTTATCCGGTCTGGGATCGCGGCTGGTCAAAGCAGGAAAGGAAAGATGACCGTGTCTGCGTGCATCGGCTGCTGAAAACAAATCGGCTGAAACACGATTTCGTTTTCACATCACGACTTGAAGCATCGGAGCGGATGGGCGGATCGAAGTGGAAATGACGGTTTTGTTGTATAAAGCAAGCGGATCTGTCCTATGGATTCCTCCCTTTGTGTGATATGATTGCATCAATGAAATGGAGGAATGCAAGATGATCCACCTGTTGCTGGCCGTGATCTATGTCTCGTTTATTAGTCTGGGTTTGCCGGATTCCCTTCTGGGGGCGGCGTGGCCGTCCATTTATCAGGGGCTCAGGGTCCCGGTCTCCTATTCCGGCGTGATCTTCTGCATCATCTCGGTGGGGACGGTGATCTCCAGCCTGCAAAGTGACCGACTGACCCGGAAATTCGGGGCGGGCGGCGTCACAGCCATCAGCGTGGCCATGACGGCGGCGGCGCTGTTCGGCTTTTCCGCCAGCAATTCGTTCTGGGCTTTGTGCCTGTGGGCCATTCCCTACGGCCTCGGTGCCGGGAGCGTGGATACGGCCCTCAACAACTACGTGGCGCTCCACTTCGCCAGCCGCCACATGAGCTGGCTCCACTGCATGTGGGGCATTGGTGCCTCAGTCGGGCCGTACATCATGGGGGCTGCCTTGACGCGAGGCGCCGGGTGGCAGATGGGCTACCGTATCATCAGCGGGATGCAGGTGGTACTGTCGATGATTATCGTTCTGAGCCTCCCGCTCTGGAAGGCCAAAACCACTGCGGACGCAGGGGAACAGGAAGCGGGCCCCGCAAAGGCTCTGACCCTGAAACAAATTTTCCGCATCCCCGGCGTGAAAGAGGTTCTGGTCACATTTTTCTGTTACTGCTCGCTGGAGCAGACCACGAGTCTGTGGGCCAGCAGCTATCTGGTGCTGAACAGAGGCATCTCCCCGGAAACCGCCGCCAGCTTTGCCAGCCTGTTTTTCCTCGGCATCACTGCGGGCCGGGCCCTCTGCGGCTTTTTGACCCTGAAGCTGAACGATGCACAGATGGTTCGGATGGGCCTTGGCTTGATCGCGATGGGGGTCGTGCTCCTGCTGCTGCCGCTGGGGGAAACGGCGGCCTTGGCGGGGCTGCTGCTGGTCGGCTTCGGCTGCGCACCCATTTACCCCAGCCTGATCCATGGGACGCCGGGCCGCTTCGGGGCGGAAAATTCACAGGCGATCATCGGGGTGCAGATGGCCAGCGCCTACATCGGCAACTGCCTGATGCCGCCGCTGTTCGGCGCGGCCGCAAACCATACGACCATCGCCATTTTTCCGTATTATCTGCTGGTGATCCTGATCCTGATGGGGGCGATGCACGAGACGCTGCAAAAGGGAACGAAAGCGGGGCACTAAAACCTTCGACCGGCAGATACGACCGGCTCTGAAAGACAGAGGGCAAATCGGGCCGCCGGATTTGTGCAAAACAGCTCTGGCCTTTTTCTGCAGGGCGTGATACACTAAAGCCATCCAGAATAGGGAGGTCAAGACTATGGAATTTCATGAAGTTGTGAAAGATCGTTATTCCTGCAAAGGGTTTGGCCCCGGCAAAGTTCCCGCCGAGAAGCTGAACGCCATCCTCGAAGCGGGCCGCCTTGCGCCGACGGCCAAGAACCTGCAGGAGCAGCGGATCTATGTGATCCAGTCTGAAGAGGGTCTGGCGAAGATCGACGCTGCCACGCCCTGCCGCTACGGCGCCACCACCTGCGTGGTCGTGGCCTTTGACCGGAACAATACCTTTACCTACCCCGGCGGGAAGCGGAACTCCGGTGTGGAGGATGCCTCCATCGTGGCGACCCACCTGATGCTGGCCGCCGCCAACGAGGGGGTGGACAGCTGCTGGCTGAACTTCTTCGACCCGGACAAGCTGGCCGAGGCGCTGGGGCTGCCGGAGAACGAGGAGATCCTGATGATCCTTGACCTTGGCTACGCCGCCGAGGGCACCAAGCCCCTGCCCAACCACACTTCCAGAAAGCCGCTGTCGGAGACGGTCGCGTACCTGTGATCCGGCCATGAAGCACACGGCGTATTATCATCTGCCCGGCCTGTTCGAGTTTTATGAGCTGTACCGCGTCTTTCTGCCGTTGTTCCGCACCCATCGGGAGTATTTTTATGATTGGTGCGAGATCGGTTCGCTCTACGGTGCCCCGTCGGACTGCATCTGGGGCGGGGGTCGCACCGGTTTCGGCAGCGCCGACCCCGGCGAGGTCCTTGCTTTGACGCAGGAGTACGGCATCTCCGCCCGCCTGACGTTCAGCAACTCTCTGCTGCGGGAAGAGCACCTTGCCGACCCGAAGTGCAATGCCCTTTGCGCCCGGTTCGCGGCCGGCGGCGGGGTGCAAAGCGGCGTCATCGTCCACTCGGAATTGCTGCTGGATTACCTGAAACGGACCTATCCGGCGCTGTACTTCGTCTCCTCCACCACCAAGGTGCTGACGGAGTTTCCCCGGCTTTTGCAGGAGTTGCAGAGGGAGGAGTTCCGCTATGTCGTGCCGGATTTCCGCTTAAACAAAGCCTTTTCGGAGTTGGACGCTCTGCCGCAGACGCTGAAGGACAAGGTGGAGTTTCTCTGCAACGAGTGCTGCTGGGTCGGCTGCACCGACCGGAAACGGTGCTATGAGAATGTCAGCCGCAAAAACCTCGGTGAGCCCTGCCCGGATCACCGCTGTGCCGCGCCGAAGGCGGCAGAGGGCTACCGCTTCTCCAAGGCGATGGCAAGCCCCAGCTTCATCGGCGTGGAGGACATCCGGGACTGCTACCTGCCCATGGGCTTTTCGCAGTTCAAGATCGAGGGCCGCGGCCTTGGCAGCGCCCTGATCTTGGAGTTTCTGCTCCACTATCTGACCAAACCGGAATACCAGCTCCACGTCCGGGAGGCTGTCTATCTGGACAACATGCTCGATCTGTTCTGAGCGGTCGTCTGCTTTTGTAATGTAAAAGAGGCTGTTGCACGTCGTTTTAGTCGAACGTGCAGCAGCCTCTTTTTATTCATCGAACACGGCGTCCTCAGGCGAGGTCGGCGAGAATGCCCGGCCAAAGGGCTTCCTCCTGCCGCATGACGGCGAAGGCACAGTCCAGATACATCTTGTTGGCGGCGGAGATGATGGTGCTGCGGAGCAGCAGCTTTTCCTCCCCGGCGTCTTCGGCAAGGTCCCGGATGGTGTGGCGTAGGCCGAAGACGTAGGGCAGACAGTTCTCCAGCTCGTCGCAGAAATAATCGTAAGCCTGTGCGGCGGAGAAGTGCTGCCGCTGCATTTTGAACAGGGTGTCGATGTTTTCCATCGAGAGGACGGTTTTGGAAACGACGATGTAGATCAGGCTGGCCAGCTGCTCGCGGGTGTATTTTTTCTTGACGGGGTGGCTGATGATCCCTTTCTTGACATAGTTGCTCACCATGGAGGCGGTGAGCTCCACTCCTTGAAACGAACGAAAATACCCGTTGACGAACTGAACGGTCTGGTCGAGATACAGCCCAACGGAAGGCAGCTCCTCGTACCGGGGCAGGGCAAAATCCACGGCACAGGCCGCAATGCGGCGGTTCGATTCTTTTTTCATGCGGATAGTATAGCGTATTTTTCCAGCGGGGTCAACAGGTGTGTGAAATCTTTTGAAAGAATTTGCAAAAACAGTTGACAGGTTTTTGAAAAACTGATATCATGTCTCCGACAACCATGAAGACGTGGCGGCGCATCCGGCCGCTGAAAGGGAGAGATCGCTTATGAAGACCAAGATCGTTGTGGACTCCGCCGCAGACCTGTATGCGCTGGAGGGCGTGGACTTCGCCTGTGTCCCGCTGAAGATCATCACCGACCATGAGGAGTACCGTGACGACGGCACGCTGGACGCTGTGGGCATGGCAACGACCCTGCGCACTTACAAAGGAAAGACCTCCACCTCCTGCCCGAACGTCAGCGACTGGCTGGAGGCTTTCGAGGGAGCCGACGAGGTGTATGCCATCACCATCACGGGTACCCTGTCCGGCTGCTACAATGCGGCCCAGTTGGCGGCGGAAGAATACCAGCAGGAGCACCCCGGCAAGCGGGTCTTCGTGCTGGACAGCCTGTCCACCGGCCCGGAGCAGCAGCTTCTGGCCGAGCACCTGCGGGACGAGCTGGCGGCTGGAAAGGACTTCGACGCCATCTGTGCGGAGATGCTCCGCTACCACGAGCACACGCATCTGCTCTTCTCGCTGGAATCGCTGGCGAATCTGGCCCGCAATGGCCGGGTGAAGCCCGCCGTCGCCGCTGTGGCGCGGATGCTGGGCATCCGGGTCATTGGTCAGGCCAGCGCGGCGGGAGAGCTGGACGTTATTTGCAAAACGCGGGGGGAGCACGGCGCACTGGAACGCATCGTGCTGGAACTCAAGGAGCACGGCTATGCCGGCGGCCGGGTGATCGTCTCCCACTGCGGCAACCCCGCCGCCGCCGAGCGCCTCAAGCATATGATCGAGGCGGTCTTCGAGGGCGCACAGGTCGTTGTGAACCCCTGCGGCGGCCTGTGCAGCTACTACGCTGAGCTGGGCGGGCTGCTGGTTGGGTATGAGGACGCAGAGGCGTAAGAAAGCCGCCTTGCAAACCGAGCCAAGCTGCGCTATACTATCTCCATCATAAGAGCCGCGGGGCGGCGGGGGAGGGGTGCAGCGTGTTCATACTGCCATTCGTCAAATTTTTCAGCCGGATCATCAATCGGGCCACCGTCACCATTGCACTGGTGCTTTTGCAGGCGGCGTGGCTGCTGTGGGCGTTCTGGGCTTTCACCACGGGCCGGGTCTGGCTGAACGGTCTGCTGAAGGCGCTGAGCATCTGCATCGTGCTGTACCTTGTCCGGAAGGACGAAAACAGCGCTTACAAGATCGGCTGGATCGTTCTGATCGGGCTGCTGCCGCTGCTGGGCGGTGCGCTTTACCTCGCCTTTGGCAATAAGGCCCCGGCCAAGGGGCTGCGCACCCGGATGCAGAAGGTGGAACGGGCTCACACCGCCGACCTTTCCCCGCAGGAGGACCAGACCGACACGCTGGAACGGTCGGCCAAAAACCTGAGCCGTTACGTGGAAAAATACGGCCCCTACCCGGCGTGGAAGCACACGGACGCGGAATATTTCCCCAGCGGCGAGGCCATGTACCCCAAACTGCTGGCCGACCTCGAAAGGGCGGAAAAGTTCATCTTTCTGGAATTTTTCATCGTGAAGACCGGCATCATGTGGGACGGCGTGGAGACCATCCTCAAGCGGAAAGCCGCCGCGGGGGTGGACGTCCGGCTCATCTACGATGATTTCGGAAGTCTGCTGGGGCTGCCGACGGATTTCGTTGTTCGGATGGAGCGCAGCCGCATCCGCTGCATCCCCTTCAACCCGGTGGTGCCGCTGGTGTCGCTGGTCATGAACCACCGCGACCACCGGAAGATCGCGGTCATCGACGGCAACATTGCCTACACGGGCGGCGTCAACCTTGCCGATGAATATATCAACGCCGAGCACCGGTTCGGCTACTGGAAGGACGCCGCCATCCGGCTGGAAGGGGCGGCGGTCTGGAACTTTACGGTCATGTTCCTCAACAGCTGGAATGCCTTCCGCCCGCAGGAAACGGATTACGCTCCCTTTGCGCCCACGAAGCTGCCCGAAACCTCGGACGGCATCGTGCAGCCTTATTCGGACAGCCCGCTGGACGAAGAGCCGCTGGCGGAGACGGTCTACCTGAACATCCTGAACCAAGCGCAGCAGTATATCTACATCTATACGCCTTACCTTGCGGTGGGCGAAGAAATGCTCGATGCGCTGAAAAATGCGGCCAAGCGCGGGGTAGATGTCCGGCTGGTACTGCCCGGCATCCCGGACAAAAAGCTGGTGTTCCGGCTGAGCCGGTCCTACTATGTGCCGCTGCTCCGGGCGGGGGTGCGCATTTATGAGTTTGCCCCCGGCTTCCTCCATTCGAAGTGCTATGTCAGCGATGACCATCTGGCGGTGGTGGGCAGCATCAACATGGACTACCGCAGCCTGTTTTTGCACTTCGAGTGTGGGGCGCTGCTCTACAACAACAGTCAGGTCATCGCCCTGCGGGACGATGTGCTGGCCACGCTCCCCCGGTGCCGCGAAGTGAGCCTCTCCGACTGCCGCACCTCCCTCATCGGCACCCTGTTGGATAGTGTGCTGCGGCTGCTCAGCCCGCTGATGTGATACCAACATCTGACGGCGCTTTTTGTGGCAGCAGGGCGTAAAGTGCTGAATTGCAAACCTTGCGGACTGCCAAGGCCTCTCACTTTGGGAGAGGTGGCA
>CDYS01011819.1_pt1 | contig 15622 bp, 17 predicted proteins | sample 557491 | NCBI WGS metagenome assembly CDYS01 (sample SAMEA3182057, study PRJEB8094) | gut metagenome | biome: human; feature: gut; material: Stool; isolation source: human stools | place: Canada | collected 2012-11-26
TTCCGCAGGGCAGTCTATACGATGATTCAAAAATTTCTGCCCATTGAGATGCAGCTGACGTATCAGGTGGATGGTGAGCCGTTGGAACAGCTTCCGAATGGATATAGCGACCATTATGTACCGGACGGCTTTGAAATGGACGATGCGCAGAAATTTGAACGAGTAGAAAACTTTTTACATGTTTACTCGTCAAAAGAAACAGAGGAAAGCTACACTGTCCGTTGTTCAATTATCCAGCCGGGGCAGCAGTCCCTATTTGATAATGAGCATACAGTGTACGAAACCGTAAAGGTCGGAGAAGCAGATGCAACTTTGGGAACGAGTGCAAGCGAAAACGGAGACGCCGTTTATATTTTAAGCTGGGAGCGAGGAGGCGTTTCAAACACGATTATGGGAAACACCTCCCGAGATGAGATTATGAGAATTGCTGAAAACGTATTTTAATATGAGACACCATGCTGTTTGTTGAAATTGACAAATAGCATGGTGCTTTTTTGTATAAGCATACAAACATAACAATAAGCAGAAATTTTTTCAAAAAAGTTGTCACAAACACAAGGCAAACTACGTTGACTAATATATGAAGTAGGCACATGGGTATACGACACTGTTACTCAATGGTTTGCTGAACGAGCAGAACAAGCTTATGAAGATGCAAAAAATACTGGAGAACCAACAGATAAACATTCAACGCAAAGTACTTCTGAAGGCTCTTCTCTGCCTAAAACCGGAACCCCGTATTCGTCTAAGGATCTCGAAGATAGTGAAGGTGTGAAGCAAAGAAGATATTACGATAAGAATGGAAATGCGGATATGGATATTGATTATCGCCACGGGGGAACAGGCCATACGTTTCCCCATAGACATGATTGGAACAATGGCGTACGAGGGCCTGCATATTAAGGAGAACAACTGTGAACAACGTACCGTTTAAGATGATTATTGAGGATTTAAATTGTGGACGCGAAATAGAGTTTGCTTATCATGGAAAGAAATATTCAATTACAAACAGTGAAGGCTATTGGAATTTTTGCTGTGACACTGACGGAATCATTATTGAAAGACTTTGCCCTTTCAATGATAAAACAAAACTTATAGAACGCGTTTCTAACCTAAATGTTGAGGGGGTTCTGCTTTCAACAATTTTTGATAAAGCAAAATATGACGCACAATCGCTTTGCATCTTATAAATTTTGCTTTTGATTCTAAATTATGAGAGGGTGATTCCGGTGCAGAAAAATAGAACACATATTTCAAAAATAAAGATGAAAGGAAAGGGTTGAAAATGGATTTTCTTAAGCAAAAAGGGCCATTAGCAAGAGACTTCTGCAACACGTTGATTTACATTATTTCGTTAGTGTCATTAAAGCCTGCAAGCCTTCAGAGTGTGTTGACAGAACTTCAATGGAATGGGATGTGGTTCTTTTCTCTGGCATTTTTCGCTGTCATCTTTATGGAAATGCTGTCCGATTTTTTGCTGGTTACAGATCGCTGCACTGCATGGAAAGCATTAAATGGAAATGTCAGCGAAGCCGAATTTCACAATCTTCAGCAGATTGTCCTATGCGAAAATCAGAAAGTTTCCATTGAGAAGAAACTTGCAAGTACGATACTACTGGTTCTGATGATATGTGCAACTGCTGCATTTGTGTGGTTTACCTTTTTGGTATAAGGTTTTGTTATGAAAGAGATAATTATTATACCACATATTGGAATTGGACAATTAAAATTAGGTATGGCACCAGATGAGCTAGAAAAAACTCTTCTGCAAATGAAGAGACAATGGTCGAATTCTTCTGATGAAGCAATGCAAATGGAACGTTGTGCGGAAACCGATGACCCTAATTTGATAACCGGACGATATATGGATAATGATTCGTTCTTTCTGGTGCAGTATCGGAACAGAAAAGCTACTGAAATCGGCATCCAGAGAGAGTTGTCTAAAGTGGCATCAATAAAATTGTTCGGGCTGGATATGTTTAATACAACCGCCGAGTGTATTGTTGATAGCTTAATGAAAAAGGACAATGTTATTTGCAACGAAAAGGACTTGCAACTGGGAACGGAATATATTTTTCCCCCAAATTGGAGTCCGACTCTGGAGAGAGCGAGCATTTCATCCCAAATTGTTGAAAGACCCGTTATACATGGAAGAAATGCAGGCGGTATTAGAAGACGAATACCAGTATCAGTATTTTCAGATGGTCACCATAATAGATTGAACTACTAACTAAGAGCCCTCTATTTGTAACGACTGCAAGTAGAGGGCTGTTGATCTGTTTGGAATATTTCAATTAAAGGTCAATCTTCTAATCCGCCGTGGTCGCAACCCAGTGACAGGAAGTGCTCTATCTCCCCACCCAGCACCATCTGCGCATACTCTAATAGCTTGTTGTAGAGCAACCAATCCAATTCCGCCCGCTGCGTTGGAGTATTGCCGTATTCGTCCTCAATAGCGATGCAGATAAACAAAACTGTGATTATGCAACAAATTTTCCATGAATTTATGTGCAGCTATACGATTTTGAAAAATTTTGTAGACAAACGAAATAAATTGGGCTTAAATTTCGTTATTCCAGTAAGAAACGCAAGAGATTTCTTTTAGAGTGTATATAGGAGATCCTTTTATGCTAGAGCAGTTTTTCAAATCACAAGTTGCAGCTGTTTCTGACCCCTGCCAGTGCAATCGCATCACGGATGCGCTGGCAGCTGCTGGAATCAAATTCTATTGCAAAACCAAAGATGTCAATCGGCGTAATACATTTGATCAGGCAAGAATTGGAACTTTGGGCATAAAGCCAAAGTATGTCACAGAGATATTTGTAGATAAAGAAAATGCAGATATGGCACTGCATATTGTACACGCACTAAAGTAAAGTTATAGCTCTTACAGCATGAAAGCAAAATTTTAGATGATGAAAACGGTGTATGTGGTGAAAAGTCAAACAAGCAGTGGAATATCTAAAAACTATGGAAGTTACCATTTCCCTTTAACAGCCCGTCCGCCGACCAAAATGGCGGAGAAAATAGCGGCGAAAAACAAGAATGTAAGCCAAATCGGGCTTAGTACCCACAACCAAGACCACGAAATCAATCCAGTTGCTTTTAATACAACAAGTACCAGCGTTAAAGCAACGATAGGATCCATTCCAGATCGTCCGGATCGGTTAGACTTTTTCTCCATACACATATCACCTCGAAAATTTGATTTATTGTGGTAAGTTGAGTATATCATATTTTCTAATCAAAGAACATCCCTATACGATTTTGCAACAGCCCCTTGCAGATTAGCTGCTAAAATAGTCATCTACAATGTTATAAATGAAATCCAAAACATCGTAGATATGGTCAATGGTATTCCTTAATTCTATATAATCAATAAAGTGGTCACTTGTAAAGAAAAGCTGTTCGTTCTTTTCTTCTTCGATGGCTTTATCCTCCTTAGTCATTAAATACCGCCAAACCTCGGCTTTTTGATCAACCTGTTTGGCTTGAGGATTTGATTCGGCGGGTGTTTGATTGGCTTCCTGCAATTCCTTAAAAAGGAGTTGGATTTTACTCAATGATATTCCATCTAACGAATAAAGTGTAAAATTTTCTTTTCGAGCTTTCACAGACTCAACAAATTCTTCCGAGATTATAAATTTATCAATAACATCTCTTTTTACAGTAAACCATAATGTTAATAGATCATGCCCACCTTCTGGCAACTCTCCATAGCATCGTTGATAAATGTGCTTGAGAGAAATTTCAAGGGAATGACGATATAAAAACATTATCGGAAAGATATATGTGTCTAGCGTTTTTGAATCACAGTTGCTGCTGATAACAAGAGAAACCAAGTCATCTGCACTGTTCTTATATCCTTCGCGTAAGCCATATAAAGCCTGTCCTTTGTCTTGCCACCCGAAATAGGCGGCGTGTCCCATATTGTCAGTGCCTACAAATATTTTTCTTCCTTTCACAGCCTTATCTCTCCTCTGCACACAATTTTCTTTGAAATAAGTTTAACATTAGTATCTCATTCAGGCAAGAAGATAAAACTTGCTTTTATTGTGAGAAATGATAAAATTTGCACCTTATTTTTGTGATAGTCGGAGAATTTCAAACGTTGCTTAGTTCTCAATTGACTTGTAATGCAAAAAGCATTACAATAAATTCGAGGTGATAACCATGGAAAAAACGATGATGTTGAACGTCCGGGTCAGCCCCAGCGTTAAGCAGCAAGCCGAGGATGTGCTGAAGCAGCTCGGCATCCCAATGGCAACAGCCATTGATATGTACCTGCGCCAGATCACCCTGACTGGCGGCATCCCCTTCTCGCTATCCCTGCCGAAGGCTCCTGCGGCTTTGAACGCTGACACCATGACCGATGACCAGCTTCATGCGGCCTTGCAGGTGGGCATTAAGGAGATTCAGAACGGTGATGCCGTGGATGCTGCAAGCGCATTTGCACAGTTCAGGGAACAGCACCGATGAAGCAGTATGACGTAAAAATTTCCCATGCAGCCCTCAGCGACATGGAGCAGATCTACGGCTACATTGCGGACCGTCTGCTGGAGCCTGACACGGCTATGGGGCAATACAACCGCATTGCAGAAGCCATCCAGTCGCTGAACATCCTGCCGGAACGCTGTGCGCTCGTGGAAAGTGAGCCGGAGCGCACCCAAGGACTGCGGCAGATGCTGGTGGACAACTACTTGGTGTTCTACATTGTGGGCGAGGATGCCGTGTCGGTGGCGCGTGTGCTGTACAGTGCATCCGACCTTGTGCGCCGCCTGCGGAGAATGAAGTGAAAGGGGTGTTCGCATGACCGCCGTAATCTACGCTCGCTATTCCAGCGACAACCAGCGTGAGGAATCCATCGAAGGCCAGATCCGGGAATGCACCGCCTATGCGGAGAAGAACGGTATCACCGTGGTCAAGCACTACATTGACCGCGCCCTTTCCGCCAAAACCGACAACCGCCCGGACTTCCAGCAGATGATCAAGGACAGCGAGAAACGGTTGTTTGACATTGTGCTGGTCTGGAAGCTTGACCGTTTTGCCCGAAACCGCTATGATTCGGCCCACTATGAGTACCAGTTGGAACGAAATCATGTCAAGCTGGTATCTGCCACGGAGCCTATCTCTGACAGCCCTGCGGGTATCATGGTCAAGAGTATGCTCACCGGCATGGCTGAATACTACTCGGCAGAACTTTCTGAAAAAGTTGTGCGCGGCATGACCGAGAATGTGCTGAAAGGCAAGTACAACGGCGGCACGATTCCCATTGGTTTTAAGGTGGACGAGGAGAAGTTCTTTCAAATCGACCCGCTGAAAGCTCCCTTTGTGGTAGAAGCCTTTCAGCAGTACAACGATGGCGCAACTATGAAAGAACTGATGAACTGGCTGAACGACAGCGGCGTGACCACCAACCGCAACCAGAAGTTCACCTACAACAGTGTTCAGACGCTGCTGACGAACAAACGGTACATCGGTGAAAACCACTTCAAGGACATTGTGATGCCCGACAGCATCCCGGCCATCGTGGACAAGGACTTGTTTGAAGAAGTACAGCAAAAAATCAAGAAGAACAGCCGCGCTCCTGCCCGTCACAAGGCCGAGGACGATTACTTGCTCACCACCAAGCTGTTCTGCGGAATGTGCGGCGCGATGATGTTCGGCGAGTGCGGTACGGGTAGAAACAAGGTCGTTCATCATTATTATAAGTGCGCCACCGCGAAGCGTTTCAAGACCTGCAAGAAAAAGACTGTCCGTAAAGAGTGGCTGGAAGATTTGGTCATAGCTGAAACCATGAAGCTGATTCAGGACGATGCCGTGATTGATGCCATCGTTGCGGAAGTGATGGAGTTGCAGGATCAGGAAAACACCACGCTCCCTTTGCTGGAAAAGCAGATGCGCGAGGTGGAGAACGGCATTGAGAATATGCTGAACGCTATTCAAGCAGGTGTGCTGACCAACTCCACCAAATTGCGGCTGGAAAAGCTGGAAGCCCAGCAGAAAGAGCTTGAAGTTCGGATTGCCGAAGAAAAAATCGCTCGGCCTCGGTTGAGTGAAAATCAGGTTCGGTTCTGGCTGACCCGGTTCCGCAAGCTCGACCCGAACGTGAAAAGCCACCGGGAAACGCTTATCAATACATTCGTGAATGCTGTTTATCTCTATGATGAAAAAGTTTTGATTACATTCAACTACAAAGACGGCACAAAAACCATCTCTTTCGATGAAATTGCCGCCAAAGATGCCCCAGAGGGCAATGGTTCGGATTTGGGTTGCTTCGCTCCACCAAAAAATCCAGCGTAGTAATTACGCTGGATTTTTGTTTTACATGGAATCTTGAGTTTCACTATCTAGGGTGGATTCGAACAGCTGCGGCGCTGTCGCAGAAGACAGCGCAAAAACAGCCCAGTGGGCTGTTTTTAGCAGTGCGGCTTGCGTAATCCACCCGCGCCCACCAAAAAAGCTCAACGCATGAACGTGCGTTGAGCTTTTTGTTTTATAGCACGTTTGCCACGGGTTTGCATTATGCGGTAGTGCCTTGACTTTTTCGCGCCGACTTTTTGACCCACTTAAAATACATAGTCATCAACCAAATAATGACAAGCAACAACAAGAGTCCCCTTGTTACCCTCTCAGTGCCCGCGCGCGGACTTCCGGCGACGCTGCGACAAGCAGATCGTAGAGGTTGACCATATCGGTGACGGCCTGACGATCATCAGCGGTCCAAGTATAGTCATACTGGGCCCCGGCTCCATAGTAACGGGTGATGATCTTCTTCTCGCCGAGGACGTTACGCAGCCAGTCGATTTCGCTGGGCTCCATCTCAAAATTGGAGAGGGCCCACCAAACTTCTTTGTCTGTATCATAGGCGTAATCTGTATAATCCGGGTCGCACTCATAGGTATACAGATAGTCACCGGCGCGAATGTACAGCGTATCTAGCGGAATCTCAGAGTTGCCGTTGTAGGAGAAGTCCTCGTCGAAATACACTTCGCTGCATCCGTCGAAGATGTAGATCCACGGAGAAAGGCAGCAGGTCTTGTTTTTCTCGGCCTTGTCATAGATGGGGCTGTCAAACTCCCAACTCTGCTGTACCTCGTCATACTTGACGTTCACCTTCGCAATGGCGGCTTTCAATGCCTGAACTTGGGCTTCTTCGTCGTCATTCATTTCTTCGATCTGCGCAAGCGAGGTGCACCCGGCGGGGCTGATCGCCAGCGCGGGCATAGCCGCACCGGCCAGAGTTGCCATCATGCACAAACTTGCAACCACAATTTTGCCACATTTTACAAGCTTCATTTTAATTTCCTCTTTTCTCTTGCTTTTTCTTGAATGCGGTTGTGATACAGAACCATTAAATACAAACTTAAAGGGGTATTACAGATAACGGTTGAAGAAGCCATGGCTTTTTTCCGCATTAGATTTCCACAAGTCTATTATAGTCCGTTTCCGCTCGCATGACAATGTTTTATGAGCCGTTTTGGGAAACATTTTACACAAGCGAGGTGGAAAACGTTGCAGACAAGTTTCAGCGTCACATGGAAGGCGGAGGCCGAAGCTTGCCGGGCGCTGGGCCAAGCGAAGGAAAGACACTGTTTCGCCAAAAGGCTTTACAGCTTTTTTTACTTTAACGTTAACAGCACAAAATGAAACAGATGACGGCATCGCGGAGGTGCTGGAAAGGGTTCGGTTTGACCGGGAGACGAATCTATGCTAGGATAGGGCCAGACAAGAAAAGGCCGTGCCGCACGAAGAAGGTACGAACTTGAAAAGGAGGTTCCTTTCATGAACTCGACTCTGCGAGAGGATGCGGATGCCATCATCCGCGCCAGCCTGAACGCTGTTCTGCCGGACGAAGCGGTGCGGCGGGCGCTGGAAGCCTTCCAGCCCGGCAAAGGCCGGGTGCTGCTGGTGGCGGCGGGCAAGGCCGCGTGGCAGATGGCACACACAGCGGTGGAGGTGCTGGGCCGGGTGGACGGCGGCGTGGTCGTGACGAAATACCACCACGGAAAAGGCGAGATCCCCGGCGTGGCGTGCTATGAAGCGGGCCACCCGGTGCCGGACGAAAACGGCTTTGCGGCCACGGAACAGGCACTGGAATTGGTGCGGGGCCTGACGGCGGAGGACACCGTGCTGTTCCTGCTGTCGGGCGGTGGCAGCGCGCTGTTTGAAAAGCCGTTGATTCCGGGGGATGAGTTACAGGATGTTACATCCCAGCTTCTCGCCAGCGGGGCAGACATCGTGGAGATGAACACCCTCCGCAAGCGGCTGTCCGGCGTCAAGGGCGGGCGGTTCGCGCAGCGCTGTGCCCCTGCGCAGGTGTTCGAAATCGTGCTCAGCGATGTTCTGGGTGACCCGCTGGACATGATCGCCAGCGGCCCGGCGGCGCCGGACTCCTCCACCTGCGCACAGGCCCTTGCCATTGCGGAAAAGTACCGGCTGAACCTGTCGGAACAGGCAAAGGCTTTACTGGCGCAGGAGACACCCAAGGCGCTGGACAACGTGACTACAAAGATCACCGGCAGCGTGCGCCAACTCTGCGCGGCGGCGGCCGAAGCTTGCCGGGCGCGGGGCTATGAACCCGTTCTCCTGACCGACCAGCTCTGCTGCGAAGCGCGGGAAGCGGGCAGCTTCCTCGGCTCCATCGCCCGCGCCCACGCAGGGCAGGGCCGGAAGCTTGCGTTCATCGCGGGTGGGGAAACGGTGGTGCACCTGACCGGCAAAGGCCTCGGCGGACGTAATCAGGAGCTGGCGCTGGCCGCAGCCCCGGCTCTGGCGGGCCGGAACGCGGCGGTCTTTTCGGTGGGCAGCGACGGCACCGACGGCCCCACCGATGCCGCTGGCGGCTATGTGGACGGTGGAACCCTTGCCGCGCTGGCCGCAGCGGGCTGGAACGTCTACGATACCCTGCAAAATAACGACGCCTACCACGCCCTGCAAGCCGTGGACGGCCTGATCCTCACCGGGCCCACCGGAACGAACGTCAACGACGTGGCTGTGGCGCTGGTGGAGGGAAAAGGCGCTTGGTGAGAGATCACCATGCGCCTTTAGCGGTGCACCCATTCCCCTTCTCTCCCGAAAAATCTTGCCTTTTCCCTGCAAAAGGCTTACAATGGTCTCGGCAAACCGAACGGAACATGACAAGATCTCGGAGGGACAAAGCAATGGCTTGTACTACAATCTTAGTTGGCAAAAACGCATCCTACGATGGCTCCACGATGATCGCCCGGAACGACGATTCGGGGTCGGGCCATTTCACTGCAAAAAAGTTCGTGGTCGTAAAACCGGAAGAACTCCCGGCGGTCTATCAGTCGGTGATCTCCCATGTGCAGATCCCGCTGCCCGGCGCAGGTCAGGCCATGCGGATGACTGCCATGCCCAACGCCGTGGCGGGCAAGGGCATCTGGGCGGCATCGGGCGTGAACGCGGCCAATGTCGGCATGACGGCCACCGAGACCATCACCTCCAACCCGCGGGTTCTGGGCGCGGACCCGCTCGTGGTGTACCAGCCCGCGCAGGGGGATCAGCCGGAGGTGCCCGGCGGCATCGGGGAGGAGGACATCGTCTACCTCGTGCTGCCCTATATCTGCTCGGCACGTCAGGGCGTCGAGCAGCTGGGCAGGCTGCTGGAGACTTACGGCACCTATGAGATGAACGGCATCGCGTTTCAGGATGTCCATGAGATCTGGTGGCTGGAGACCATCGGCGGCCATCACTGGATGGCCCGCCGCGTGCCCGACGACAGCTATGTAGTCATGCCCAACCAGCTCGGCATCGACAGCTTCGACTTTGCCGATGCAGCCGGTGCACAGGAAAACTACATGTGCTCGGCTGATTTGAAGGAGTTTGTGGATAAGTACCACCTTGACCTCTCGCTGGATGGCGAGTTCAACCCGCGGGACGCCTTTGGCAGCCACGACGACTCCGACCATGTCTACAACACCCCCCGCGCATGGTTCATGCTGCGGTATCTGAACCCGAATACGTGGGCGTGGGACGGCCCGGATGCCGACTACACCCCGCGGTCGGACGATCTGCCGTGGTGCATGGTGCCGGAGCGGAAGGTCACGCCGGAAGATGTGAAGTACCTGCTCTCGTCCCACTATCAGGGCACGCCCTATGACCCCTATGCGGCTTACGGCGACCAGAAGAGCAAGGGCGCATACCGTTCCATCGGCATCAACCGCAACGACTTCATGGCCCTGATCCAGATGCGCCCGGATGTGCCGGAGGACTTCCGCGCCGTGGAGTGGATCGCCTATGCGTCCAACGCCTTCAACACCATGGTGCCCTTCTACGCCAACGTGGACACCACCCCGGCCTACCTCGCCTGTACCACCGGCGAAGTCTCCACCGACAGCTTCTATTGGGTCAGCCGGATGATCGCGGCTATGGCGGATGCCGCCTACGGCAAGTCCATCTTCCACATCGAGCGCTATGAGGAGGCCGTCCTCTCGGCCACCCGCGCCCTGCTGCATGAGTATGACGAGAAGCAGCGGTCCGCCTTTGATCCCGCTGCCCGCGCCGCCCTGCGCGAGGAGGCCAACGAGGCCATCGCCAAGGCGCTGAAAGCCCGCGCCGCCGATACGCTGGATAAGGTCCTCTTCGAGCTGAGCTGCAATATGAAGAACGCCTACTCCCGCTCCGACGCATGACCCTTTTTTGAAACAGAGAACGCCCCTTCGCGGTTTTGTTCCGTGAAGGGGCGTTTTTGCGTCATTTTACCAGCATCTGCTGGAATTTCCGCGCCGCCGTGTTCAGCGGGCGGTGGTGGTCGTAGACGAGGCAGATGGAGCGGGTGGGGATGATCTCCTGCAAGTGGAGCTGGACGAGCTCGCCCCGCGCCAGCAGGTCTTTTGCCATGGGTTCCGGCACAAAGGCGAGGCCCAGCTCGCTTTTCACCAGCGTCAGCATCTGGTCGGTGGTGGCGGCCTCGGTGTCGGGCCGCAGCACTGCGTCGTGGTCGAGGAAGAACTGCCGGTAAAAGCTGCGGGTCATGCTCTCATCGCTCAAGGAGATGAGCGGGTAATTGCTCAGCTCCTTTAGGGTCAGGCTTTGGCTGGCCAGTGCGGTGAAGGTCCGGCCGCCCACCAGCACCTCGTAAAAGGATTCCAGCTCCACCAGCTTCAGCCCCGGTTCCACCTCGGCCGGGGTGGAGATGATGGCGAAATCGACCTCGCCGTTCTTCACGGCCTGCAATGCTTGGGGAGTGGAGTGGTTCGAGATGCGCAGCCGGATGCCGGGGTACTCGGTGTGGAAAGCCCGCAGCTTTTCGGAAAGGTAGATGTTCAGGGCCGTCTCGGTGGCGCTGATGGAGATGGCTCCGTGTTCCAGCGTGGCGCTGGCACTCAGCTCTTCCTCGGCGTCTTGGATCTGCACCGCCGCCGACGCGATGCGGGAGTAGAGCATCTCGCCCTCCGGCGTCAGGGTCACGCCCCGGTTGGAGCGGATGAACAGCACGCAGTTCAGCTGGCTTTCCAGCCGGTTCATCGAGTGGGTGATGTTGGGCTGGTTGTTGCCCAGCACCCGCGCGGCCTTGGTAAAGTTTTGGTATTTCGCTACATAATAGAAAATTTTGTAGTATTCCCAGTCCACATACATGATGCGTCTGCCTCCTCCATGTAAAAATCACATTGCAGCTATATGCAGGATACTTTTTACACATTCTTTCTCTGCTCGTATAATAGCAACTGCAATCGGAAATTGCAAGAGGGAATTTGAAAGTATTAAAGTTGGTTTTGAACGGAGGCAGTTACCGTATCTGAAATCAAAAAGGTCGTGCTGGCATATTCCGGCGGTCTGGATACTTCCATTATCATCCCGTGGCTGAAAGAGCATTACGACAACTGCGAGGTCATCGCCGTCTGCGGCAATGTGGGCCAGAAAGGCGAATTGGAAGGGCTGGAAGAGCGCGCCAAGGCGAGCGGCGACTACAAGCAGAGCGATGCCACCGGTTTCATCAGCATCTACGGTCTGCCCACCAAGGTGCAGGCCATTGTAAACAACGAAAAAGAAGGGAAATAAAGAGTTATGCTTACCGCTGTTACTGGAATCAACTGGGGCGATGAGGGCAAGGGCCGCGTCATCGACCTGCTGGCCGAACATGCTGACATCGTTGCCCGCTATCAGGGCGGCAACAATGCTGGACACACCGTCGTCACCGAGAAGGGCAAGTTCATCCTGAACCTGCTGCCCTCCGGCATCCTGCACCCGGACGTGACCTGTGTGCTGGGCACCGGCATGGTGATTGACCTCGATCACCTCGCAAACGAGATGCAGGCCATCGAAGCCCGTGGTGTGGAAGTCAGCCCCAAGAATCTGAAGCTCTCCGATAAGGCCACCATTTCGATGCCGTGGCACAAGGTGCAGGATGGGCTGGAAGAAGACCGCCTTGCCCAAAAGGGCAGTGCCTTCGGCTCCACCCGCCGCGGCATCGCCTACGCCTACAGCGACAAGTACCGCAAAAAGACTCTGCGTTTGGGCGACTTGCTCCACTTGGACGAGAAGCGCACCCAGAACCGTCTGCATATGATTTTGGACTCCAAGAACATGGAGCTGGCGGGCTGCTACCATCAGGAAAAGATGTCCTACGATGCCCTGCTGAACTGGTGCAAGTTGCAGGCCGAGCACTTTACGCCGTACATCTGCGACGTCGGTGCTTTTTTGCAGCAGGCTCACGGCAGCGGCAAACGGATCGTGCTGGAAGCCCAGTTGGGTGCTATGCGCGACATCGATTACGGCATCTTTCCCTTCACGTCCAGCTCCAACACGCTGGCCGCTTACGCGCCGCTGGGGGCCGGTATCCCCAACTGCAAGCTCGACCATGTGGTCGGCGTGCTGAAATCTTACTCCACCTGCGTGGGTGCAGGTCCCTTCGCCGCCGAGAACGCCATGGGCGAAGAGTGGAACGAGAAGCTGCGCAAGGCAGGCGGCGAATACGGCGCGGCCACCGGCCGTCCCCGCCGCGTCGGCCCCTTCGACTGCGTAGCCAGCCGCTATGGTTTGGCCTGTCAGGGCGCGGATAAGATTGCCCTCACCAAGCTGGATGTGCTCAGCAGCATGAAGGAGATCCCGGTCATCACCGGTTACAAGTTGGATGGAGTGAAAGTCCCCCGCTTCGACACCCTGTCCGACCTCGACCGGATGGAGCCGGTGGTCACCATGCTGCCCGGCTGGAACACCGATATCTCCGGATGCAAGAGCTGGGATGACCTCCCCAAAGAAGCAAAGGCTTATGTGGAATTCCTTGAAAAAGAACTGAACCACGAGATTCAGTTCGTCTCCACTGGTGCCGAGCGCGAGAAGTTTGTGCTGAAGGGAGAATGGCTGTGAGACACTTCATCGAGCCGAACAGCTTTTCTCTGGACGAGCAGTTGGCCCTTCTCGACCTTGCCGACCGGATGGAAGCGAATCCCGCTCCCTATGCGCACCTGTGCGACGGGCGCATCCTTGCGACGCTGTTCTATGAACCCAGCACCCGTACCCGCCTCTCCTTCGAGTCGGCCATGCTCCGCCTCGGCGGCAAGACGCTGGGCTTTGCAGGGGCCCAGCTTTCTAGCGCCAGCAAGGGCGAGACGGTGGCCGACACGGCCCGCGTCGTCAGCAACTATGCGGACGTCATCGCCATGCGCCACCCCAAAGAAGGCGCCCCGCTCCGGGCCTCTATGTATGCCCGCGTCCCCATCATCAACGCGGGCGACGGCGGCCATGCCCACCCCTCCCAGACCATGATCGATCTCATGACCATCCGCCAGCGCAAAGGGCGGCTGGATCATTTGACGATCGGCTTCTGCGGCGACCTCAAATTTGGCCGGACGGTCCACTCCCTGACCGCAGCCCTCAGCCAGTTTGAGGGGAACAAGTTCGTGTTCATCTCGCCGGAGGAGCTGCGCATTCCCCAGTACGTCAAGGACGAGACATTGACGCCTCTCCATCAAACGTACAAGGAGACCACAGACCTCGAAGCCGAGCTGCCTGCCCTTGATGTCCTCTACATGACCCGCATCCAGCAGGAGCGCTTCTTCAACGAAGAGGATTATCTGCGGCTCAAAGGCTGCTACTCCCTGAACGCAAAGCTCTTGGAGCTGGCCCCGCCGGACATGCCGGTGCTCCACCCGCTGCCCCGCATCGACGAGATCAAGCTGGACGTGGATAACGACCTCCGCGCCGCCTACTTCGATCAGGTGCACAACGGTGTCTACATCCGCATGGCCATCATTCTGGCCCTCCTCGGCATCCCCGACCCCCTGACCGGCAAAACCGTCCTGAACTGAACGATGAATGCACAAAAGCAGCAGACCCCGCGCGGGGTCTGCTGCTTTCTCAATGTCCCCATGCAGATTCGAACCTTTTTTATTCTGTGTAAACAGATGTTTATTAGCTGGAAATTAGCTGAGCTAATGAAAAGTGGCCGCTCTATTGTACAACGCTCACCTTTCATTAGCTGGGAGGTGTGCGGCTGTTCATAGGCACCAGAAGAACACCAGTTGCAAAAAGCAGTTGAAGCCTGTTTCTGGATTTATGATACCATGTCGGAATCGCAGTTGTAATAGGAACATGGCCAGAACACGATATGAAAGGATTCTGACCTATGTAGTGGGAAGTACTTCATCTTGTAAAAAGAACGGTTTTATGGTATTCTTACCTTAGACAAGGAACAGAAAGCAGGTGAACCGGTGGCAGAAGTCAAAATGCAAAAAGGCCTTGATTTTGAACGCAAGCATGAGGAAGATCTGCGGCGTATCCGTGATTTTCGACTCATGGATGATAACTTTATGAGCAAGGTCTTTGAAGATAAACCGTGTGCAGAATTCCTGCTTCAGATCATCCTGAACCGGGATGACCTGAAGGTCAAAGAAGTCCATGGGCAGCATGACTTGAACAATATACAAGGCCGTTCCGTGCGACTCGACATTCTGGCAGTGGATCATGAAAATCGTGCCTACAATGTCGAGGTGCAGCGCAGTGACAGTGGAGCAGTCGCAAAGAGGGCAAGATATAACAGCAGCCTGCTGGATGCCAATCTCACCCGAAAGGGCGATGCGTATGATACGCTGAACGAAACCTATGTAATCTTTATCACAGAGAACGATGTGCTTCGGGGCGGACTTCCTATTTATCATATCAATCGCATCATTGAGGAAACGGGGAAATCCTTCGGAGATGAAGCGCATATTATCTATGTAAACTCTCAGATCAAAGATGACACTGCATTGGGAAAACTAATGCACGATTTTACCTGTACGAACCCGGATGACATGAACTATCCTGTTCTGGCACAGCGGGTGCGTTATTTCAAAGAAGATACGAAGGGAGTGGCAACAATGTGCAGAGCATTTGAAGAAGTGAGAGAAGAAACAAAGCATGAGCAGTCGATTGAAATTGCAAAATCTTTGCTAGAAGTTGGAAAAATGACCTATGAAGAAATTGCTCGGTCGGTTCAGCTTCCTGTTGAAGAGGTAAAGGCACTGGATACAAAGAAACCCGCCTGATCTTAATTCAGTCAAGATATTCTTAAAAACAAACAGCGGCAGTTTTCCCAATCGGAAAGCTGTCGCTGTTTATGTATAGGGGCTTATAAGTTCTTTGCAAGATTTTTGATGAGTTCGGCCATAGAGGGGTT
>CDYS01021100.1_pt1 | contig 15359 bp, 9 predicted proteins | sample 557491 | NCBI WGS metagenome assembly CDYS01 (sample SAMEA3182057, study PRJEB8094) | gut metagenome | biome: human; feature: gut; material: Stool; isolation source: human stools | place: Canada | collected 2012-11-26
TTCCATTCTTTCCAGCATCGTCGTAAGAGATGTTATCGCTAATCCGCATTTCATCGAGAGCGACCTGATCGAGATTCCATCCTCCTGCCACAGCACATAAAGAATGCGCCCCTGGGCTCCATTGAACGCATCAATATTCTTTTCGCTGAGAATCTTCTCAAAGATTCGGTCTCCAAGCTGTTTTATTTTGGTAACAAGAAATCCGCCGTTCATTTTCATGCAAATGCTCCTATATAGTAGTTTGCTTCAAATAATACCATATAGGAGCTTTGTTGTCAAGAGGCTGTATGTCTAAAACATCCGGCGAGTTTTTCATAGCCTGCGCTTTTTGTGTTCTTTCCGCCCGAAAGCATTGACGCACCGCGCCGAATCCTGTATCATGAAGCTGTTCATTCGGCTGTTTCTGCCCGTTTGGGCATTGTGCATATTATGAAAGGAGTCCTTTCCTCATGGCGATGAATCTGACCCAGAAAATCCTGTCCGCGCACCTGCTCAGCGGTGAACTGATTCCCGGCTCGGAAATCTCCATCCGCATTGACCAGACGTTGACGCAGGATTCCACCGGTACGATGGCGTACCTGCAATTCGAGGCGATGGGCGTCAAGCGCGTCAAGACAAAGAAGTCCGTGGCGTACATTGACCATAACACGCTGCAAACTGGCTTTGAAAACGCGGATGACCACTATTACATCCAAACGGTGACGAAAAAGCATGGCATTTACTGCTCCAAGCCCGGCAACGGTATCTGCCATCAGGTACAGCTGGAGCGCTTCGGCGTGCCGGGCTACACGCTGCTCGGCTCGGACAGCCATACGCCCACGGGTGGCGGCATTGGGATGCTTGCCATCGGTGCGGGCGGACTGGATGTTGCGGTCGCGATGGGCGGCGGCGCGTATTATCTGGCGTGCCCGCGTGTCGTCGGCGTGCGCCTGCATGGCAAGCTGTCCTACGGCGTTGCGGCGAAGGACATTATTCTGGAAGTCCTGCGCCGGCTGACCGTCAAGGGCGGTGTCGGCAAGGTGATGGAGTACATCGGCGACGGCGTGAAAACGTTAAGTGTCCCGGAGCGCGCGACGATTACGAACATGGGCGCGGAACTCGGCGCGACGACCTCCATCTTCCCGTCGGATGAAGTCACCCATGCGTTCCTCAAAGCGCAGCAGCGTGAGCAGGACTTCGTGCCGCTGTCCGCAGACCCGGATGCGGCGTATGACGAAATCCTCGACATTGATTTGACCGCGCTTGAACCGCTCGTCGCGAAGCCCCATATGCCTGACATCGTGGAAACCGTCAAGCAGTGCGGCCCGATTAAGGTCGATCAGGTGTTTATCGGTTCCTGCACGAACTCTTCCTATACCGACATGATGCGCGTCGCCCGCATTTTGAAGGGCAAGACTGTGCACCCGGACGTGAGCCTTGTCATCGGCCCCGGATCGAAGCAGGTGCTGACGATGCTGGCGCGCAACGGCGCTTTGGCGGACATGATTGCGGCGGGCGCGCGCATTCTGGAATCCGCTTGCGGGCCGTGCATCGGCATGGGGCAGTCGCCGCGCACGAACGCCGTCTCCGTTCGCACGAACAACCGCAATTTCTACGGCCGCAGCGGAACAAAGTCCGCCGGTATTTACCTGGTCTCCTGCGAGACGGCGGCTGTCACGGCGCTGACTGGCGTGCTGACGGATCCGCGCTGCCTTGACATTGACCTCGACATCCCGATGCCGGAGACGTACACCGTCAACGACAATCTGGTCATCCCTCCGGTCGCGCCGGGCGAAGAGGACACGGTGGAGGTTGTCCGCGGCCCGAACATTCAGCCCTTCCCGTTGGGCAAGCCGCTGGCGGATGCCATTTCCGGCAAGGTGCTGCTGAAGATGGAGGACAACATCACCACCGACCACATTGCGCCGTCGGACGCGAAGCTCCTGCCGTTCCGCTCGAATGTGCCGTACTTGTCGGACTTCTGCCTGACCCCCGTGGACGCGACGTTCCCGGCGCGCGCGAAGAAGGAAGGCGGCGGCATCCTCGTTGCGGGCATGAACTACGGGCAAGGCTCCAGCCGCGAACACGCCGCGCTTGTCCCGCTGTATCTGGGCATCCGCGCCGTCGTCGCGAAGTCGTTCGCCCGTATCCATCAGGCGAACCTTATCAACAATGGCATTCTTCCGCTGACGTTCCAGAATGAGGCGGATTACGACCGCATCGCGCAGGGCGACACGCTGAGTCTGCCGAACGTCCGCGAGACGGTGGAAAGCGGCAGCGACACGTTCGTGCTGCATAACGACACGAAGGACGAGGATTACATTGTGCTGATGCCGCTGACCGCGCGCCAGCAGGGCTGCATCCTCTATGGCGGACTGCTGAATTATACAAGAGAGAGCGCAAAGACGGAATAAGATAAGTGTTCCCCGGAGGCATGAGCTTCCGGGGGATTTTTTCGTGGGGGAGTTAAGTTATAGGTATTTCTTGAAAACCTTCTTGAATTTCAGTGACATCTCCATCATCCAGTCAAACTGTGCATTCCACGCGCTGCGATTGTCAAAATCGACCTGTCGTGTCAGCATAATGCGGCTTGCTTTCTTTTCTGGAAGTTCCCGCCAGTCAAGCGTAACGCCCAATTCCTGCTCAATGGCATTCTGTTTTTCAAATAACTGATGATAAAGATCCTTGTCGCCACGAATATACAGTTCAACAACAAGCAGATTTTCTGTTTTAACCGCGCGTAAGCAAATATCATAAACAGATGAGCCAATGCTCAGGTTCATCCACATTTTGTTTGATGCTTTTCGCTTGCCAAATTGCCTTGCGAACTGCGCGTTTGCATACGCATATTCATTGAAGGCTGTCCAGTAATCCAAGCGGAACTGCTGGCTTTCTGTCTGCTGCTGATTCTTTTTAACGCTCTTAATCCAGTCATTCGGCTTCTCAATCACGCTGAACTTCACCGCAGGATTGGAGCTGCCGACTTTATACAGGTGGATTTCGCACAGGAAAAAGCCAATGTCGTCATCCGTGTGGTTATTCAGCCACTCAATCGCCGCGCGGTGTTCCTCGCGTGCGTGCTTTACCACCCAGATAATCGTCCGAGCTTCTTTCCCGGCAGCGTAGGTGATAAGTTTGCCCAGATGGTCGTGGTTGGTATCTTCCAGCTGGTTTTCGATGATAACCTTCTGCCCTGTTGCAATATCGGTCGCGATAATATCCACGCTGAAATCGCCCACAGCAGATTCTGTTCCGTCGACTGCAATTTCCATGCCGATTTCATTGCCCAGAATCGCGATGTTCTCATCCTTCGCCAGCCACGGCGTAAAATCCAGTGCTTCATGCGGCCAAACCTTCCGCAAATCCTGCACTTCGGTCAGAACTTCAAGCTGCTCCATAGGGCATACCTCCTTTTGTGTGCGGCATATAGCGGGCGCTTATCTTATGATAGCAGATAGGCAGGGAAACGTCAATCGCAAGTATGTTTTTTTCGCAGCAAAACAGCCGGGGACTGCTTTTCCAGCAATCCCCGGCTTTCGTAATTCCTATGAATTTTTACTTGACTTCCAGCAGGTTCTTGCATTCCGCGAACGCGCGGCGGCCAATGATTTCAATCGTCGCGGGCAGGGTTACGCTCTTGAGCTTCGTGTTGCCCTCAAACGCCTGCGCGCCGATTTCCACCACCGGCAGACCCGCCACCGTGTTCGGAACGGTCAGCGTCGATGCCGTGCCGTTGTACTTGACGACCACAATGCCCGTCGAGTCATCACGAACCGCGAACACGAAGTCGCCTGTCACGGTGAATGCCTTGTTGACAGATTCCAGCTCCGTATTGCCGGACAGCGCCTTAATCGTGATGGTGTAGTCGCCCGGCTGCAGCAGCTTCAGACCCGGCACCGTGTAGTTCAGCACCGCCGTTTCGCCCAGCAGCGCAGCCGTGCCATCCGGCGTGGTCAGCAGCAGCTGATACTTCGTTGCGCCGCCAGCAGCCGTCCACGTCACCGTCAGGTCGTCGCCCTGCTTCGCGGCAGGAACGGTCACGGTCAGCGGATCGTCGGTCACATACAGCGTCAGGGACTGCGCCGGGGAAAGTTCGCCAGCGGTCGTTCCGTAGTAGGGCCTGAACTGAATCGTGCGGACACCGTTGCCGCTGCCCAGCGAAGCGAAGGCGCGCTCGATAACCGTCACATCGCCAGTCGTCGGGTAGCTGGTGTTCGCCTTGCCGTCCACATACAGGACGACTTTCGTCGCGTTCTTGGTGTTGACCGTGAACGTCACCGGCACATTCAGCTTCACGCGGCTGGGATTCATGGTGAAGTTGACGACTTCCGGCTTGTTGACCACGGTCGTCGTCAGTGTAATCGTGTACGCCTTAAACTTTTCGCCCGCCGTCGTGCCGTTGTAAGGCTGGAACTGAATCGTACGGACGCCGCCATTATTCCCCAGCGACGAGAACGACATCGTGAACTCGTACTTCGACATGCTGGTCGTTACGTCCTCAAAGCGGCGGTTCACCTGCCCGTCGACATACATCAGCAGTTTCGTCGCGTTGTCCAGATAAACAGTGAATTTAATCTGCTCGCCCAGCACCGCGGTCGTCTTGTCAATCTTGACATTCGCAATCACGGGGGCAGCAGACGAACCACTCGTCAGGGAAATGGTGGTTGCGGTGGTCTTGTCGCCGCCGACTGCGCCGTTGTAGGCTTGGAACGCAATGGTACGCTTGCCCCCGTTGTTCCCCAGCGAAGAGAACGCCATAGTGAAGGTGTATTCCGTCATATCAGGGGTGATGTTCTCGAAGCGGCGGTTGACACTGCCGTCGATGTACATCAGCACCTTCGTGGCGTTCTTGATGCGCAGGGTGAAGGTGATATTTTCGCCCAGCGTCGCGTTCGGATTGCTGATTTTCAGCAGCTCAACCCGCGGCTTGTTCGCCACGCTGATGGTAATCGTCTTGGTGTCGGACATAGCGCCGGGCGTGCTGCCGTTGTAGGGCTGGAACGCCACCGTGCGCACGCCGCCGTTTGAACCGAGCGTCGAGAAGGACATCTGGAACGTCGTTGCGCCGTCCTTCACGTCGTAGATGTAGCGGTTCAGCTTGCCATCAATGTAGACACGCATCTTCGTTGCGTTCTTGGTGTTGATGGTGAAGGTGATGGTTTCGTTCAAATCAACCGTAGATTTGTTCAAACTCCAGCTGGTCACGGTCGGCTTGTTCGGGCTTTCGTTTGCGACAGTCACAACACGTTCGGAGGTCTTTTCACCCGCCGTCGTGCCGTTATAGGCTTGGAACGCAATGGCGCGCCTGCCCCCATTGCTTCCCAGCGACGAGAAGGACATGGTGAAGGTGTATTCCGTCATGTCGGGGGTGATGTCCTCGAAGCGGCGGTTGACACTGCCGTCGATGTACATCAGCACCTTCGTGGCGTTCTTGACGCTCAGGGTGAAGGTGATGTTCTCGCCCAGACCCACGGTCGTCTTGTCGATATTCTTTACCGTTACCTGCGGCTTGACAGACGGCTTTGTCAGCGTAATCGTCTGTACATCAGACTTTTCGCCGGGCGTATTGCCGTTGTAGGCTTGGAACGCGATGGTACGCTTGCCCCCGTTGCTCCCCATCGAGGAGAAGGACATGGTAAGCGTCGATGTGTCGGTGGGCACGTCGTAGATGTAGCGGTTGACGCTGCCGTCAATGTACATCAAAATCTTGGTGGCGTTCTTCGTGTGGATGGTGAAGGTGATATTCTCGCCCAGCTCCGCCGTCGCCTTGTCCATTTCGAACGTCGGTTTGCCCGGAATAATCACATCCGCGCGGTCGATGTTTTCGAGGTCATCCGGCACGTCCGTAGGCGCGGGGGTCGACGCAGGTTCCTCGGTCGGCACGACAGCAGGTTCCTCGGTCGGCACGACAGCAGGTTCCTCAGTCGGCACGACAGCAGGTTCCTCAGTCGGCACGACAACGGGTTCTTCGGTCGGCACGACAACGGGTTCCTCAGTCGGCTCAACAGCGGGTTCTTCGGTCGGCACGACTGCAGGTTCCTCGGTCGGCTCAACAACAGGCTCTTCCGTCGGGACGGGCGTAGGCGCAGAGGTCGGCACGGGCTCTTCCGTCGCAGCCGCAAGCACCAGCAAGGCACTGGGCATTTCCACGCCGCTCGCGAAAACACCGGTGTGACGTTGATTCTCAATGCCCTCTTCCGGCACAGGATGCACTGCATCCGCCGCCAGATAGCCATATGCAACGCCAGCCGTCTGGTCATACACGCAGACGGAAATCCGTTCATTCAGCTGACCCTTCTGCGGACGATGCGTCACATACACCACGCCGGTTACACGACCAACCAGCTCATCGCCCGTCGGATTCAGGTACAGCTGTGCGCTGCTGAACGTCGCGGCAAAGCCGGAGTCAAAGAACTCGTTATCCAGCACGGAGCGGCTGTAATCTACGGCTGCTTCGTCCACGATTTCGGGCGTTTCCGTTGCTTCGGGAGCATCCGTCGCTTCGGGGATTTCCGTTGCTTCGGGGATTTCCGTTGCTTCGGGAACATCCGTTGCTTCGGGGATTTCCGTTGTTTCAGGAACATCCGTCGTTTCGGGGATTTCCGTTGCTTCGGGAACATCCGTCGCTTCGGGCGCTTCCGTTGCTTCGGGAACATCCGTCACTTCGGGGATTTCCGTTACCTCAGGAACATCCGTTGCTTCCGGTGCTTCCGTCGGCACGACCTCAACCGTTTCCGTCGGCGGAGTTTCCGGCTCTTCTGCAGCCGCCGTCAGCACTGTTCCCATACTGCCCGTCACCATGAATACAGCCAGCAGGAAAGACAATGCCTTTCGCATCCACTTTTTGTCCTTCATCGTCCTCACTCCTTGTTCCGTGCAATCTTCCGGCACGACGTATGGTTGTGCCAGTGGCAAGAGACTGCTGCTTTCCATTTTCTTTTCGCGGCGAGCTGCAGTGCTTCCGGTGGATATAGCAATCTCTTTCCCAATTCCAGCTATATTGTAACAAATTACAAGTCGCCTGTCAATACTTACCGCGCAGAAAGCCGAATTTTATACGAAAATCAAGGCACTTTCTCTGCATCTGTCTCGCGGAACTGATTTTTCCATTGCCGAATTGCCGTGGTCGGCAAATCAATTTGCGTCTCCCATGCGGAGCAGATGCGCTCCTCCAGCACATCCAAATTCCCGCCGCGGGGCAGGACGGGCAGATTCGTGTCCTTCGCGATTTCACTTGCGCGGTTGTCTACCGCCAGAATCAGGCTTCGGCAGCCCATATTCATTGCGTGGATGCCGCCGTGCAGCCGCGTGCCAACGTAGTCAATCCCGCCTGACGCCAAAAGCGCTGTGTAATCTCGCAGATTCGGCTGAATCAGGTTCAAATTCTGCGTCACGCGCGCATCCATTTGGCGCAGGCAGGCGTAGTCCTCAACTGCTTGCAGCCACACATACACCTCGCGGTAGTGCTTTTGCAGCATGGTCAGCATCTGCGCATCCTGCTCCGGGCTGCTGCGGTAGTCCGTCAGCGTTGTCACGACGCGCTCCGCCTTGTGCGTCGGAATCTGCGCGCATTTGTCGGCTGTCAGCCCCCACATTGTCGGACACGCCGTATTCAGCACGTTCGTGATGCCCAGCTTCAGCAGGCGCTGGCGCGTGTATTCGTCGCGCACCGCGTGCAGGTACTGCCCATCCAGCAGCGTTTTTAGAATCCGCTTCGTGTACCCTGTCGGCTCGTCCTGATATTGATACCACCCCGCACCCAGCAAAATGATATGCGTGCGCTGAAATTTTTCACGAATCAGGCGGAAATTCAGCAGCTCCCGCTTGTGCAAATCGCCGCAGCGCATCATCACCGCGTCCCGCAGGCGGATATTCCACATCCTTTGGTGGCGCATGTCTGAGGAAAGCAGATTTGTCCCGCAGACAAATGCGAAATCCGCACTGCCGACGTGCTTCATCGACACTTTCGACAGCCTGTCCCGAACCGGCACGGCGACGGACAGCTGCACAGGAAAGCAGTCGTGCAGCACATGCTCACAGGCGTTGCGGATGATGAAATCTCCCTGATTCGCTGTTGAAATGGTAGGGTCAAAACGCACAATTTTACGGCAGTGCTGCATTTCCTGATCGATCATGCCTTCTTCCTCCATTTGCGCAAGAAACTCCGCCCTTTTTCAAGCATCCAGCGATATTCTGCCGTCCGCCCCAGCGCCAGCGTGTACAGGAGCGCCGTCACCGCCGCGCAGGTGATGCCCTTGAGGATAATCCACATCAGCGTATGCCCCATCCGCGCGCACAGCAGCAGCGACAGCGCCATCACCGCGCCGTTGAGCAGCAGCAGGCCTCCCTGCGCCTTGAAATACGCGGCAGCGCTGCGCCCGAAGGTGCGATGGAACAGCACTTTCGGCTCATACCAGAAGATGGTGCATAGCCGCGCCAGCCCTGTTGCGCCGATGATGCCCGCCACGCCGAAGAAGTGCCCCAGCAGGATGGACAGCAGGATGTTGACCAGCGCCGTCATAAACATAACATATTTCATTTGATGGAAGAGCCCCAGCGTTTCGCGGTACATCCACACAGGCGCGACGATGGTGCTCAGGTAGAATGTGAACAGCACCGCTGCCACCGTCCCTGTATCCATCAGGTATTCTTCGCCCACCCAGATGGGGATGAAGTCCTGCACAACCGCACCGTATGCGGCGACGCAGAAGCCTGTAATCGCCCCGAAGAGGACAATCAGGTTGCGGAACATGGCGTACGACTTTTCCGAATTCTTCTCGGCATTCAGATTTCCCAAGCTGGCGGAAATGCCGGTAATCACGATGGAAACGAACGTTGTCACATATGTCGTCAGCGACGCGTAGTTGGAGTAGTAGCCGACGAACATCGTGCCCAGCATGACGGAAATCAGAATGTTGTCCGTGTTGTTGATGAGTATTGTCGCCAGCTTGTAGAGAAACATAGAGCGGATGTTGTCGTTCAGCTCCTGCTTGCGGTGCATCGGCTCGTGTTTCTGCTTTTCCCGCAGGAAGGGGTACATCTTATCCGCTAAATGGCTCAGCACCGCGTTCTGCAGGAGGGTGCAGGCGATCTGAATCAGCAAATAGCCAAGATAGCTGCCCCAAATCAGCAGGCACGCGATCTGCGCCGCATACTGCAACACCAGCGCCGCGGCGGAAACCATGTTTTGCAAATATGCCTTCTGGTCGGCCTGAATCAGCGTCGTTTTGTAGATGACCAGATAGGATGCCATGGAGTTCGCCAGGTACAGCACATAGTAGACGATTAGCTGTGCCATCGGCAGCTCGCTGCTGATGATGAGCGGCAGGAAGGGGATTACCGCCGCGCCCAGCAGCGCTACCGCCAGCGCAATCAGGCGGTAAATGCGACGATAATAGCCCAGCAGGTGCTGGATTTCGCCCGCATCGCCCCGGTGCAGCGGTGCGTACAGGCTGTACACCAGCACGTTGCCCACGCCCAGTTCCGCCAGTGACAGCATGGCCAGAATGTTGCTGTACAGCCCGTTGACACCTGTGTAATCCGCACCCAGCCGGCGCACAAACACCGTTCGCACGGCAAAAGCCAACAGCAGCGTAACCACCTGCCGTACTGCGCCTACACCGATGTTGCGCGCTGTGTTTTCGCTCCTTGATGCTGTGTTCATGATTCCTCTCCGCCTGTTTCGCCTGTCTGCTCCTGCGCCGCGCCCTCCGGCTGCCACTTGCCCAGCAGTCCCAGAAACAGTATGTTCAGGAAAACGCCCTCCGTGTTGATGCACAGGAAATACAGCAGGAAAACGCCCAGCACATACAGCAGACGCGCCTTGGCAAATTTGGTGCGGATACCGCGGTACGTCAGCCACAGCCAAACTGCCGGGAGAATCAACCCTGTATCCATGACGAAGGCGGCAAAGCCATTGGAAATGTTCTGCACCCTGTGTTCCAGCAGAATTTCCGCCTTCCGCTCCGAGAAAACGCCCTGCCCCGCAATGGGGGATTCCAGCCCGATTTCAAAGCCGCTGAAGGTGTCGTTCCACCGCGTGTAGAACGAACCGCCGGAATTTCGTCCGATAATCTTGTTTTCCACCACGCCCGTGGCAGACTCGATGACAAACAGCAAAATCAGCCCAACGAACGCCGCCATCTTGATGCTGCGCGCCATTTTCCCGCCCTTTTTGCGGAAGGCCACCGTCAGCAGCACAACGCCCAGACAAATAAAGCCTGTTGTGGACAGCGTGCTGAGGATGGTGACGATCAGCAGCGCAATTGCCCAGCAGTATTTCTTCTTGCTCATGCCCATGCGCGTTTCGTCGCTCATCAGGAACAGCAGCGCGAAGTTCAGGAAAATCTGGTGGCTGCCCGGCTCGTTGAACATGCCCGCGTTGCGGTGGAAAACCGGGATGTTCAGCCAGCCTAAGGTAAAATAAGGCGTCAGATAAAATCCGTTGACGCTGGAAACTTCGTAGTGCAGCAGCGGCAGCGGCAGCGACAGCAAATCGCCGATGACGAAGGAAATCAGGCTGATGGCCGCCTCTGCCAGCATGACTTTGGTATACAGCCGCATATACGTCCGATACCCGATGCAGCTTTGCAGAACCAGCACATAGCCGATGTTGCAAAGCCAAATGACAATATCGTTGATGTGGATGCCGTTCTGCGGGTTGACGAAGCTCGTCAGCAGCAGCGCCGCCGTCAGCAGCAGCGTCAGGCGTACATTCTGGACGCTGATTTTCGGATGATGCGCCCGCGTCAGCAGCAGAATCGACGCAATCAGCATGGCTGCCATCAGCGGCATCCGCAGCACCTGAAAATACAGCGAGCCCATGCCCAGCACGCCAATCAGCACACAGAGTGCATCCACATGGTTCTTTGTGATTCGGATTTTCATCGTGCAATCTCCGTATAAATCTGATGCAGTATCTCCAGATTCTTCTGCGCATCATGCGTTTTTCCAGCGTGTTCTCGCCCGGCGCGCGCCATCTGCGCCGCTTTTTCCGGATGCGCGAACATCTCGCAGATATCATGCGCCAGCAAATGCGGGTCGTCTGCCGGATAAATCAGCCCTTCCACGCCGTGCGTCATCAGACAGCGCACGCCGCCGACATCCGACGCAATGCACGGTACGCCAAGCAGCATCGCCTCGCCCAGCGAATTGGGGGAGTTTTCAATGCTTGACGGCAGCACAAACACCTGACTTTTTAGATACCGCTCCTTCATTTGCTGTGCATTCAGGCTGCCGGTAAAAACAACATGACCGTAGAGGTCATTCTCGCGCAGCAGACGGTGGATGTACCGTTCATAGGCATTGCGCGCAAGCGGCGGAATGCGCCCATAGTCCTTGCGCCCCACATAGAGCTTGACATCGGGATAGCGCTTGCGGACAATCGCCAGCGCCTGCAATAGCAGATGCAGCCCCTTGAGCGGCACATGCGCCTGACTGCAGAAGATGCTGTGCGGCTCGCAGTTGTCCAGCGACCATTCGCCGGTGTAGAACTCGTCCCGCAGCGTTTCGTTGTTGAAATGATAGGCCGCCTGCGGGGCAAGCTCCGCCATGCAGGCAGCATCCCAGTCGGTGCGCCCGATAACGTGCTGCACCCTGCGCAGGGCCTCCTGCTCATACTGCCCGACGCGGCGGTAGATTGCTTCCTGCCGGACGATATTGCCCTTCACCAAATCCTTCAGTGTGTGCCCGTGGCAGACGTGTTCCGGCAGATAAGCGCGATAATGCTCCGCGTATATGGACAGAAGCCCCTGAATGGAAATTACAATCCGCTCGCGCATCCCCATGTGTTCCGCCGCATCAACCATGGCCAGCGTGTGCTGATTTTCCGTGCCCCAGAGGTGAATGACATCCGGCTGCTCTTTGCGCAGAATATCCTCCAGCTGCCGGGTGTAGGCTTCGCCGCACCGCTGCGTAGGGCGTGTGGGGTTGACAAGCCCGTAATAGCGGTAGCCGTCCACTTCGCCCGTCAGCGCTTTCGGCGCGTCAAACACATACGTCAGCGCCACATCCGGCAGCTGCGTCAGCCGCCGCGACAGCCCGACCAGCCAGCCCACGATATACACCGGGGGAAGCGATTCTTTTTCCGCAATGGCAGGGAGGATAATATTCCCCATCCACATGACCTTCACGCTTCAGCCCCTCCTTTCACTTTGCGCTGTGCGGCATGGTTATTCCACCGCGCCCCGCGTCAGAAAATCCCGCAGCTTTTCCCGCTCCTGCGCCTGCGATTGGCAGTAGCGCGCAATGTTGCGCACATAGCGGTCATGCACGGCTTCATCCAGCAGCCTTTCCGGCGCAAAATCCGCCATGCTGGATACCGTTTTGCCCAATTCGTTTGCTTCCACCATTTGCAGCGTCCCACAGCGGCTGCCCACAATCGGCACGCCCCGGAAGAGAATATCGAATACAACGCCGCTGCTGTGCAGGGAGTAATTCTCCGAATAGTTTAGGATGCAGTAGCGGCATTGGCGAATCGCCTCGTCATACGCCGCTTCGGACAGGTATTCCAGCCGCAGCTCGATGTTCTTTGCGCCCGCGCAGACTGCCCGCAGCTCCGTTTCCAGCGGCGCTTCCTGCACCCGACCCGCAATCAGCACCCGATACGGCGTGTTCCGCAGCTGTTTTGCCGCCTCAACGACGCCCTTGTCCGATGTAATCAGCCCGACCATGCCGAAATCATAGCGCTTCTGCGCATACGGCACAGGCGGCTGCATCGTTCCTGTGCTGATGTAATCGGATACGACGCACATCGGCCGCCCATACGCCGCGCCAATGGCTGCATTGGGGCAGATAACGCCGCTGATTTTCCGCCTGCACAGCGCATACAGCCCCCGCTTCAGCACCGAATTGACGCCGTCGGTGCTGTATTGGATGGCGTAGACCCGCGTTTCTTTCTTCTTGAACAGCGCAATCCCCAGATACGCTGTTGCGACGGCGCTGCACTGGAGGACAATCACGTCATCCTGCGCTTCCCGAAGCAGCGCGCGCACGTTCTGGAACACGGCGCGTTTGTTGCGCACTGCCGAACTGCCCACGATGTAATCATGCGGCAGACGAATCAGCTTGTCCCCGAAGCGGTCGCCGTACACCGGCCCGCCCGCAATGCGCACATCCATCTCCGCGCCGAACAGGTCAAGATAATTCTGCGCGACGGTGAAATAATGCCCAGCGGCAATGCCGTCTGTGCTGGTGCTCCGTACATCTGCCACAATCAGCCGCATGATGGTTCGTTCCTTTCGCCGCTTTTCTGCATCGCCTTGCTGTAAATCGCCATCAGCTGACGATAATTTGCTTCCGCCGTGAAATTCTCCTGATACGTTTTCAGCGCGCCCTCGCTGACAGATTCCGCGTGTTGCAGCCGGTTGAGCGTCTGCGCCAGCTGCTCCGCCGAGTCCGCCGGAAACTTGAAGCCCGTCACGCCGTCCGAAATCAGGGAACCTGCGTTGCCTAAATCCGAGCAAATCACCGGCGTGGCGGCGCTGAAGGCTTCCACAATCGTCATTGGGAAGCCTTCATACCACTGTGTCGGCAGAATCAGCGCCTTGGACTGCCCCATCAGCGCCCGTGCCGCCGAATTTGGCACAAAGCCGCGCAGTTCCGCCTGCTTCAGCTTTTCCCGCGTCAGATATTCGCGGCACCATGCTTCCTCCGGCCCTGTACCGCAGATGATCAGCTTCATGCCCCCGCCTGAACGCTCGTAGCGCGCCCACGCTTCCAGCAGCAGCCGAATGCCCTTGAGCGCATCCAGCCGACCGATGTACACCACCTGATTTTCGCGCGCCGCATATGGCACAATCGTCTCCGGCGGTTCCACAAAGTTCGGCTTTACGGACACGTTTGCCGGCGGAATCTGCTTAAGCGCCAGCAGCTTCTGACGGTTGAAGTCCGTCAGGGTGATATAATGCAGGCGGCTGTACGTTTTGAGGGCGCGGTGCAAACGTGTGCTGAGCACGCAGAGCACCGTCTGCAGGCGGCTGCCGCGGTAGCAGCGGTGCTTCACCGCGCAGTGCAGCCCCTTTTTCGTGCAGTCCTCGCAGATATGGCCGTCGCGGTAGAAAAGCGCGTTCGGGCAGAGCAGGCGGAAGTTGTGCACCGTTTGCACCACGGGAACGCCCTCGCGCAATGCCGCGTAATACACTGCCGGGCCAATCAGCGGCAGCGTGTTGTGCACATGCACCAGCGAAATCCGGTTTTCGCGGATGCTCCGCCGAACCTCGCGGTATGTACGGATGCTGAAAAACATCCCCAGCGCACTGCGGATTTTCTCCAGCGTTCTCATGCGCGAAATTTCCTCGTTCCGCCGCGCATACAGCGCCGCAGCGTGACCGTGCGTTTCCAGCAGGTGCTTCTCGTTCGCCACAACGACATCCTCGCCGCCGGGAACCTGATAATAGTCGTGTACCAGCAGTACAGCGGGCTGTTTTGTCGCTTGCTGCATTTACTTTCTCCTGATGGTCGCGTTCCAGATGAATTTCAGATTCGTGCTCCAGTAGCGCTGGAATAGCCGCTTCGGGTCTTGCATCAGGCGATAGAGCCATTCCAAGCTGTGCTTCTGCATCCATAACGGGGCGCGCTTGACGTTGCCCGAAAAGAAATCAAAGCCCGCGCCGACCCCAATCATCAGCCCGTGCACACGCCCTTGGTGCGCCGCCATCCAGCGCTCCTGCTTCGGCGCTCCCAGCCCGACCCACACAAAATCCGGCTGCGCCTGATTGATGCGTGCCACGGCAAGCGCATCTTCCTCCGGTGTCAGTTCGCGGAAAGGCGGCACGTCTGTGCCCGCAATTACCAGCCCCGGATACTCCTGCTGCAGGCGCGCAATCATTTTCTTCTGCACTTCCTGCGTGCTGCCGTAGAAATAATGCCGCCAGCCGTGTGCCGTTGACTGCCGAAAGACCTCCATCATCAGGTCAGGCCCGGTTGTCCGCTGAATCTGCGGATACCCGCGCCGCCGCGCCTCCTGCGCCAGCGGATTGCCATCCGGAATCGCCATCAAACCGCCGTTCTGCACGGCACGGTAGTCCGCATCCTCGTAACTGACGACGGTTGTATGTACATTCGATACGCAGATGTAATCTCCCTGCAATTGATGAATATTCTGCGCCAAATATTTCAGCAGCCAATTCATGTTGATGACAGCAATATTGACCCCTAAAATCGGACAGACCGGAATTTCACGCTTGTCCACTTTGCGGCAGTACTGCGCTGCTCCTTCGTGCGCCGTGGCAAACACCCCTTTCCCCGCTTCCCCAGCAAGAAACCTTGATACTATTTCCAGATTCATCTGCGCCATCTGCTTGCGCCTTTTCCCTTCTGGCGTCCGCTCATTCCACTTAGCGTAGCGCTGCTACGCTGCGTTCCATTCACGTTAGCCAGAA
>CDYS01044964.1_pt1 | contig 15160 bp, 10 predicted proteins | sample 557491 | NCBI WGS metagenome assembly CDYS01 (sample SAMEA3182057, study PRJEB8094) | gut metagenome | biome: human; feature: gut; material: Stool; isolation source: human stools | place: Canada | collected 2012-11-26
GCCAGAAACGCGGGAAGGGAACCGTCGAAGGTATCCTCCACAAATTTCTCGCTCTGTACGGCGTTATAGTCCTCCTGCGAGAGAAGGGAAGTGACCGTGCCGTTTTCGTTCTGAAAGATACCGTGTTCGCAGAGCTTTTTCAAAACCGTATAGGTCGTGGATTTTTTCCATTGCAGCTCCTGTTCGCACAGCTTTACCAGCTTGCCAGAGGTCAGCGGCTCGTGCTGCCAGATGAGTTCTGCAAAACGCGTCTCAACAACGCCCAGTTTGTAACCGTCCATGTGTGCCCCCTTTCTTCGCGGGTCTACTTATGATAGACTTCTGATACTTGAAGTCTATCATAAGTAGACTGTACCTGTCAAGCACATTTTGCACCATTGGAATCAATGATGACCACCCGACCTCAGAAAATGGCAAGTTAGTCGCTTTGACAAGCGGCCGTCCGGCGTTTCGAGAATATGCAAAACGCTCCGAGGGTAGTGATACCACCTCCGCCTCGCACGTTCAGAAAGTACTGCACACAGAGCAAAAACAGCATCACCAAATTGCAAACAGATTTCAAGATCCAAGACGTTTACGAAAGATCACCACTTGCTCATGATCTTGCCGTACATCTGGAGCTTTTCCTGATCGTAGCGCTGCACCATCAGCATGACGTGCTCGCCCACCATGAAGTCCGCATCCTCGTGCTGATAGGAGTAGTTACACATACAGGTCACGCCATCAGGGAGGTTGCAGAACACGCCGCCGCCATATTTTCCGGAGATCATCGCAAAGCGGCGGGAGCCTACAGGGTGACGCTCCTCCGCACCAAAGAAGGGGTTGACTTCCGTTTCTTTCGCGGAAACAATCAGTTCACCAGTACGGGGGTGATACTCCTTTACAATGCAGTCGATCTCCGAGCCCGGGTGAAACTCCGTGCGAAGATCCGGGATGGCCGCGTAGCGGATCTCTCTCTGCGTCATATCAAGGTCGTAGCCATAGCAGTCCACAAGGCAACGGCGGGGGCCGACCGCCAGCATCCTGCAGGTAATGCGGGAACCGACAGCATGAAGATCCTCACGGGCAGCAAAAAAGCGGCGCTGGCTGCGACTGGCCTGACGGCGGGACGCCTGTGCACGGTTAGCGGTACGCTCCACCTTGGTGACGATTACATCGATGCTGGCCCCCACCATATTTCGAAGCACGAAGTCGGGTCGCTCCTCTCCCAGTTCCCACATTTCGGACTCGCGGATCAGAATGGGGATGCGATACGGCACCACAACGGCACAGAGTTCCCGCTTATTTTCAAGCATTCTTGCCTCGCTGCGCGGAAGGTATCTTGCGTAGAGATCCACACCGATGATCGTTCCGGTAATGGCGCTGCGGCCGCGGAAAGAGGCATAGATGGAGTTCCATTCTTTCCGTTCCTCTTCGCTCAGCCCCCGATCCAGTTCATTGAAGTCCAGCTCGTAGAAGAGCGTGCGCTCGCTCTTTTCATCCGACGCATCAAGCGTTTCGGCGTTATCTGCTGCCAGGTATTCATCCTCCGCAGGTTCTGCAGCGGCTTCTTCCGTGACCGGCTCTTCAAAGCCCCAATCCGCTCCATCGGCCTCAGAACCATGCGGCGCAGATGCGGGCAGATTTGAATGCAAATCCTCTGCTGCCTCAAGAAATTCCGACGTCTCTTCGTGCAATTCCGCTTCTTCCGCTCTCTTCTCAACAGTATCATTTTCTTCTTGGGATGCAGTTTTTTCTTCTGCAGATAGTCCAAACGGCTTCGCCTCGGCTGCCTCCATTGCCGGAAGCGTCTCCGACTGCTCTGCCGTTTCCTCCGCAGAAAGATCCCCCTCCGGCAACTCTGCGGGAACGTCGCCGGTATCTGCGCCTGCCTCGTCATGCAGCACGCTACCCGCAGGGACGCTCCCCAGAGCGGTTCCTTCAACAGCAGTATTTACGATCTCTTCTTCAGGGGTAACTTTTTTCCTTGCCATATAATGTTCCTCCTAAGTGTTATATTTTTTCCGGCTCATTGGAGCCAAAAAAGCGATGAGTACCGTCCTTCTGTCGGGCGGCGAAAAAGTGATGCCGGGGCAGATCGATTTCTCCAAAGGAACCGCTCTCGGAAATCCAGATGATCCGCTCGCCCTTCATACGGGGGACGGTTGCAATGTGAGTAGCGGCGTCCAGCCATGCCACGCTGAAAAGGTATCCGGCCCCCTTTCCGTTTCCGGTAAAGCGCAGGAGAAATGGTTCATGCAGTCCGTCTTTCGAGTAAAATCCGGGCTGCACCCTTGTAAGCTCCAGCATAACGTCCAGTGCTTCCAATAGCCGAGGGTCTATCCTGCGGTCTCCGTAAGAAACCACATCACCCCGCAGCCAGACATAATTGGTGCCTGTGCGCATCTGGCGAAGCATGATCTCCATGCGCCTTTCGTCAATTTTGATTCCCTGTGTACGGTAATGGGCCTGCACCAGAGCATGGAGCTGGCGGACACGCAGGTACTTAAACTCCTTGAGTATTTCGAGGATATACTTTTGCTGGTTGGATAGCAGCATTGTTTTCCCTCCCTTCAAACGGCCGCGCAGATGGTATTGAGATATGGGTCGATCATAAGATCGCTCTCACTTTCGGCAATGCAGTTGAACAGCACCGCCATGGTGTAGGCCGTGCTGTTTTTTACATTCCGCTCCTGATTGGCGCGGAGCTTACTCTCTGCCTCCCGCAGGATCATGCCGTCCAGCCGTCTGAGCTTTGCCCGCACGCGGCTTTGTGGAAGCGTGGCATTGCCAATACGGAAGCTGTCGGCATAAAAAAGCCGCTCAATGGCGTTTTCAAACACCAGAGCGGTTTCCGGTGCGAAGCATTCAAGCTCGCAGCTGTCCAAAATATCCAAAAGTTCTTCTTCTGCGTCCCCGTCGGTCCGTCCGTCCTGCGCTGGGGCTCTGACAGACTGACGGACTTCCATATGACTTTGATCAATCTTTCTTTTTTCTTTCTTACTTGGCGGCAATTTCTGCGGTTCTGGGAACGCGGATTTTGCAGTTCTTGAAGCGCGATCTTCACGATTCTTGGACAGCAGATTCTGCGGTTCTTGGCATGCTGCTGAGGGTTCCCCGTCAGCAAGACCCTCCAGATCCGAGGTTCTTGAACCGCGTACTTCCGATTCATCCTCCGTGATAAACGGCGCACAGGAATAGTCCGGATCTTCGATCGGTGTGACACGGGCAAGATAGATCTGATTGGCATCACCTCGCCCGCAGCGTTTTTCCCATACCAGCTTGAGCTCCACCAGTCTCTTAAAAGCCGCCGTGACCCGCTGCTCACAGATGCGCAGCTCTTTGGCAAGCGCTTTGCGAGGAAAGATCACAAAGACCTCCCCGCGCTCATTGACCCAGCCATTTCTGCGGGAGAGCTGAAAACGGTTCAAAAGAAAGGTATAGGTCACCTTCGCCTCCAGGCTCATCTCGCAGTAACGGGGATCAGAAAATAGCCAGCGGGGCATCTGCATGTGGTAAATGCTCTGCACATCTGTCTGGCACATCAGTTGGAAAGTTGGACGCTCCTTCATTTTCGCTGCCCTCATAACGGGCACCTCCTCTTTCTTTTTCGATATAGGCAATGGGTCGTTTCTATTGACGCCATAAAGCGAGAGTACGGTCAGACAGCACGCTGACAATGGAATATCTTCTTTAAAAGAGGCCGATTGCTCGACCTCTTTTTCATATTCCGCGCCCGGGTGGAATGCGCGTGGGATCGTCCATCTCTTCCAGTTCCGGGTCATCGCCTTCCAGAATGGCTTCGCAGGTCATCTCCACAAGGCCGATCTCCTCTGGCGTCATGCTGTCATTTCCGCAGGAGCTTCCGCTGGCTGCGGCTTCTTCGGTGGGAGAAGTCTGGGGCTGCATATCCGGCCGTTTCCCCAATGCAGGCGACGGCTGTGGTGCGGGCGGAGCGGACGATGTGTTCCTTGCAGCGGTCGATGTGCGATTTCCTGCCGTGCGACGCTTTGCACCCTCTTCTTCTCTCTTTTTCCATTCCGGCACATAGTCAAAGACGCTGCATTTTTTCAGCTTTTTGTATTCCGGCAGTTCCTCCAGCATGATCTTATAGAGCTGGGCGGGCTTATAGTGGTTGAACATCACAATGCAGAGAAACTTATTGAGCCGCAGGAATTCGTCCGGCTGAATGAGATCTCGCTGGATGTTGCTGCGTGTTTGCGAATAGGGACGGGTGGTATTATAAATCGGGGAGAACAGCGGAGCGAGCGGGTACTGGTTGTTGGTAACAGAAATCGTCACCTTGCCGCACTTTTTAGCGAAGTATTCGGCGCTGGTCATATCGTTGCAGCCCATGTAGAGCGTCATATCAAAGGAGCCGAGCTGATTTTCCCACTCCTTCCCCGGATACTTTTCCTGCCATTGGGAGAGTGACTGCACCGCCACCTGCACGGACATATTGAAGCCGCGGATGGAGTTGAAGACATCGGAGATACCCTCCATATAGCCGATGTTGAGGTATTCCTCCAAGCAGAAGCTTGTCAGCACGGGAAGGCGTCCGCCGTGGAGGCGCGCGTAGTTGGAGAGCTGCGGGAAGGTCAGAGAGAAAAAGAGAGAGCTTAAAAAACGGTAAGCGCTGTCCTGTGCGGAGATGATGACGAAGTAGGCGCAGGGCCTTTGCCCCGGGAGCAGCAGATCCACATCATGGTTGCGGGTGATCTTATCCACCAGCGGGTTTTGGAACACCGCGAGACGGTTGCCGAGACCGATGATGATGTTGCCCCAAAGGTTTTCTCTCGCCTTCAAAAACAACCCGTGGGGACCCTTGGCCGGATGCTCCGGCGGAAGCTCCGCCAGCGTGCGGTTGATCTCGTTGACGCTCTTATAGGCGAGGATCTTATAAACATCACCAAGGCTGCGCTGCTCCAAGGGAAGCAGGTTTCCGCGCTCATCCTTCTTATTGCAGACATAGTGGATGAGCGCCATGAGAAGATTTAATTCCGCGCGGCTCCAGAAGTCATCGGCTTCCTTGGGACCGGAGGTATTTTGAATGATGGTGTTTGCCACAGTGGTCACAAGGTCGGGGTTGGTATCCAGCCCCGCAAGACAGTTCCAGCCGTCCGAGTGCGCCATATCGAGGAAATTGACCGCCTTGACATAAAAGCCCTTTTTCCGAAAGTACGGTGCCATCATTTCAAAAAGCTCGGCCTTCGGATCAGTCGCGATCACGGACTCCGGAGCGCCGCTGCTGCTTCGCTGTGCGCAGCCCATGAGAAAGGGAATGATAAAGCCCCTGGACTTATAAGAGCCCGGAGCGCCAATACAGAGGATGTTGTTGTTCTCACCCGGCTTCATGCGGTGAGCGACATAGGAGGAATACCTGTCAGGGTCATCGGGATGCCTCTTGATGCGGCCGAGGAGCATCCCCGTAACCTCCCCGACGCCGCCGAGCTCCAAATGCTCGCCGAGCTCTCTTTTCGCCGCAAAGCCGGAGGTGCCGTGAGTCCCCTCCGGGAGAATGTCAAAGCCGCGCGGATCACGGGTAAAATGATAGCCGGAAAACCATTTGTAGCCCTTCCTTGTGAGCAGGCAGATCAAAAGGACGATCACAGCCGTCGTGCTGAGGCCGAAGGGGGTAAGCACCACAAAGAAATTCTTGAAGGGGTTGAGCACCCAGATGCTCTCCACCTTCTCGCCGGTCATGTGAAATACGGATTCCTTTCCGAGCCGCAGGGAGTTGAGCAGCATCCCATAGAAGTACCAACCGAGGCCGCCGAGCACGGCATACAGCGGCACGCGCGCTTTGTTGCGCTCATACCAGCTGCCCCATCTATTTGCAGCGAGGTCCTCTATCTTTTCCAAGAGCTTTGATAAGCGGGGCATTGACGACATCTCCCTTCTTCGTGAGGAATTGTGTGCAGGGCGGCTCATAGAGAGCCGGTGCGTGACCGAATAGCTTTGTCAGCACGCCGTCCGTGACCTTATAGACGGTGGCATAGCCGGGATCGGCATAGCGTGCCAGCAGCACCGCGCTGCCCTGCGCGTCCAGCGCGGCAAGGGCAATGGGAAGACAACTCCGCTCTCTCGCCATTCTGATCGCGGCGTCGATCCTCCGCAGCTCCATATCCGCGCCGATCACAAAGGGATGCCCGTTGTAGAGGGCGTCCCATGCGGGGGCGTCCTCCGGCGGAGGGCGGTAAGCAGAGCGCAGCATCAGCTTTGAAATCTTCACGCGGTAGTCCGGAACAGCCATAATTTGAAGCTGACGCGCACCTGTTTCATCACAGGAGAGCAGATGGACGGGATAGTGAAGTCCCCGATAGGCTTCGCTGTATCGGATCAACTTGGCATCCCGCTTTTCATCACGCGCCTTGAGTTCTTCCATGATGTCAGCGTAGGAAGCTCCGGCAAAAAGAAAGGCGCGCTGCGTGTCTTTGCCGAAATTGGTGTGATTATGAAACGCTGCCAGTTCGTCATTGACCGCCATGCGGCCGATTCCAGAATAGATATAATGTACCGCGTAGTAAGTGCTGCCCAGATGTGCAATCGCCCCGACGCGGGCGCTGCCCCATGGATTGTGTCCGCGGCTTCTTGTAATCGCAGTAATAAACAGCGTGGAAGGCTCCGCCAGACTGTTCGCTGTTATTGTGAATACATTGATCCCCGCATGGTAAGCAGTCATCATCAGAGAGGAAAGCCGCACACGCCGCTCAATCGCCGCATCATGGTACGAGAGCGTCAAGTTTGGAACATCACCCTCTAAGGCTGCCTGCAAAAAGGCTCTACCGCTGTTTGTGAGAAGCAGCGTGTCACTTCGTTGATGGCGTTTGATCAAGCCCAGCGTTATCAAGTTTTCACGCTCTGTTTCTGTAGAGATACTGCTCAAATCATCGGGACGCACATTTTGACACCAGCAGAGAAGCCTCAGAACATCCATATCTCTTACGCTCATAAGCACACATGAACCACTCCCTTCCCAATTCCTGCGAACGCCGAAATCGCCCTTGCGCCGAAAACGGCGCAAGAACAATTTCGGCGTCCTTACGAGCCGCTATGTGGGCGCAGCCTGTTGCCCCCACATAGTAGACAGGTCAGTATGCGAAAACCGGCCAAAAACACTTCTCAAAAAAGCTGTTGTTTCAAGCCTTCCAAGCCCGCTGACACCCAACAGACCAGCCGCGCTGCAAAGCAGCTCCAAGGCGCTTGAAATCAGGCAGCAATCTGTTGGGTGTTTTCGCAGCTTTTTCACCTGCTTTGCCCATCAGCACCATCCACCGAAATAGAAGTTTCCGGAGGCATAGTCACTGGAATGTGCGGAGAAAAAGTCATGAGCATCGGACAGGGGCAGGACGGTGATATGACAGCACTCCTGGCTTTGCACTGCCGTAGAAAGAAGGGCGACTGCCAGCGTATGCTGGTCATCATCCGGAATAAGTCTTCCTTTGATGGCGTTGCTGACCGCCTTCCACCCCTTGTTGTCCTGATCGAAAATATGCCGTCCTTCCATGGCGGTATGCTCATCAATGATCAGCATGGCCCGCTCAAAAAACGGCAATTCCTTTCCACACGCCTCATAGCTGTCCAGCAGCCGCCGAATGGTATCGCTGAGCCAGTTTGGGCTTTGATACCGGCAATGGGGCAGCAGCGTATTGATCGTGATATGGAGCCAGCCATAGCCAAAGGCCTCCACGCTGCCCGTTACATCCATGGATGGCAGAATCGGCTTTTTCGCAAAGCCCCCGCTTCCCGGTGCGTACCGCTCGCAGAGTTTTCGCAGTTCCAGAGTGGCTGCTTCAAATTGTTCCATCGTCTGCTCCAATGTCTTTTGCAGCTTGTTTGGATTCATCTGCCCGCCGTCTGTCAGGGCAAGCAGAGAGCCGGTCTGTCGGAAGGCATTGCCGATCAGCTCCTGAATCCGCATCATATCCCGCTTTAGATCATTCATCGATTTGCCCCGTTCGCTTTACGCGCAGATCGGTGGGTGAAGTGGTAATGGCTTCATATTCCTTTGGTGTCGTGTGGAACGCAATGGGAACATGGTTGTAGCCGATGCAGAGAAGTCCCTCGCCGCGCCGAAAGCGGGTGATCTGCCGAACCTCATCTTCGGAAAGGTTCAGCTTATCCTGAATGAGCCGTGCCTCCTGCTCCTCCATCTGCATAACCAGTTTAATGCGGCTGGAATCGAGGATTCCTTTGCCGTAACTCCCGCCCTCCAGACTGAAAAGGTCCTGCATTCCCTGGGTGCTGGTAACTGCGATCCCGCCAAGGCCACGGATGGTCTTTACCATTTCCAGCACAAACCCGGCCGCCTGCGGGTTTGCCGTAGCACCCACAAGACTCCATAACTCGTCTGCCAGCAGCGCCGAGAGTTCGTCCTCACAGTTCATAATGAGGTCGTAGGCGATGCTGGTGGCCCAGAAGGTGCCGTCCGCGATCATATCATCCGGCATACCAGAGAGGTCGAGGACAATGTACTTATTGTTAAGTTCAATGTCGTTTCGGCCTGCCATTGCCGCAGCCGAGCCAGTGACATAGCGAGAGAGCACTACTGCCAGATGCCGCGTGTCCTGCTCTTGATAAAGAATCTCATACCAGTCCGAGAGAATGGGCATGGTGCGGAAATTTCCGTTCTCATCGACAATGGTGCTGTTGTCGAAGGTAATGCCGTAGCGCTTATAAACCTCCACCAGCGAGGAGTCAAGGCGGCTCTTATCCTCTTCGTTCAGATCCTTTTTCTTCAGAGAAAACCAGATGATCAGCTGCGCGATCTTGTCTGCCAGCACAGAGTCATCCCGCGCGGCGATATTTTTGAGCTTTGCGTAGGAGTCCAGCGATTTCCGCCGAATCGCCATCAGATTCGGACAGTCCTTTGAGGATGGCGACATCCGCAAATACAGCCCGCCCAGACGCTCACAGAGGGGGCGGAACTCATGCCCTTTCTTGGGAACGATGATGATGACCCGCTTGCCCTGTTCCCGCAGCCGCCCACCGAGACATTGCAGCGTCACCGTCTTGCCTGCACCGGTAGAGCCGCCGATCCACCAGTTGCCGCTGGTGTACTTATAATCATCGTAGGGATTGAGAAATACCGGGGATCGGTTATAGAGGTTCAGTCCCAGAAAGATCCCGTCGTGGTCACTCAGCTCATAGGAAACGAATGGGAAAGCCGCTGCCACGCCGGAGGTCAGCGCATTGCGGCGTGCCTTACGCTCAATATCCGGATCAAGCGCCAGAATGGGAAGGGCCGAGAGAAACGCCTGCTCGTTTTTATAGTCGCAGCGCCGTGCGATCATATCCACGGATACGCACAACTTCTCCACCTCTGTGACGCGCTGTTCCAGCGTTTCAGGATCAGGCGCCGTCACCTCGATCAAGGTGTGCATATAATAGAAATTCTCGCCTTGCCGGTTCATTACATCCTTGAGATAGAGGCCAGAGCTGATCGCACTATCCAGTTCCTCGTAGTCCTGCCGCGTATCGCCTACATCCCGCATACGGGAGCGGTTGACCATGGTGGTCTGAGCAATTTTGGAGAGGATCTTTTCCTTGGGCTGACGCTTGACGAGAAAACTCAGGTTGATCCCCTCGCCAGCCTCCACCAAAGGCGCAAGCCAGCAGGTGCCAACCGTGGTGGTGTAACCGTAGCCCGTGATATAGAGATAAGCATGATACACGTCGTCTACGATGATGTAGTCACGGCTTTTTGTATCCACCGTGGTGGGAGAGAGAATGTCAAGAATGGTGGTGGAGCCTGCTTCAAGCTCACTGAGATCCGGCTTTTCCTCGCCAAAGAGCATCCGCTTCAAAAAAGGCTGCTTTTTGATCTGACCCTCCCCAGGCTGTTTTTTCTTTCTGGACTTCTCTGGAACTGCTTTTGCAGTTTTTTTCGGTTTTTTCTTTACTTGCATCGTCTTACTCCTCATAAATGCCGTGAACGGCCGTTGTCATATCGAAAACGCCCTCCGGCAGACGCACACGCTGGCTGGTTTTCTTGTTCAAAATCTCATAGAGCAGCTTGAGCACAAAATTATCGGAATACTGAGGCTCCAATACCTCCAGTTCACATAGATCCAGATACCGCCTTGCGGTGTCGGCCTCTTCGTTGAGCCGCTGGATGATGGCCTGCACCGTGTTGCGCTTGGCCCGCATGGAGGGTTCATACTGAAACACAAGGAAAAAGCGATGCCGCATGGCGCCGCCGGCGATGCCATGACCGATCTCCCGAATGTTATCCTCGATCATCTCCCGGCACGCTTCGTTCTCCTCCTGTTCTGCATAGCGCTGCATCTGCTCTATGCTGCCGTGCATCCGGAGAAACTGCCGTGCGGCTTGGAATACCATTCCTGCCGGGTCGCGGTTCTCCAGACGGCCGCTGCGCAGAAACGGCGCTTTGCATTCCTGCGGTGCCGGGGTGCGGGCTTTCCGCCCGAGGCGGCGATGCCTGACCGGTTGGCTGCTTGGGTGGCCGCTGCGTATAGCGCGCATTGGGTGTATGTTGCTGCACGGTCTGTATTCCGCCGCGAACAGAGGCGGTGGTAAGCATCGCGCCACCAATCCCCGCCGCAGGTCTTGGAGAGTTGTCCTGCAAAGTGTTCACGGTGGTTTGTCCCACCGTGATCCCTGTGTGCTCTGCGGCCTGCGTCACCTGACCAGTTGCTCCACCCTGTACTTTTTGTGCGTTTATCTGACTCATACGGGAAGCGGATGGTGCTGCCGACGTTCCTGCACGGCCGGGCTGCGTTGTCTCTGGCGAATGTACTCTCATGCGCTGCGAGGCTGGGGAGCGCACGCCGCTTTGAAGAGTCTCTGCCGCTCCCGCCACACTGGGGCGTGCCGAAGCGCCAGCTTTTCCTGCCGTACCGGGTCTGCCGGATGCATTCTGCGCACCGACAGGCGGTATCTTTGTTGCAGCCTTGATATGTGTCGGAGAGCGGCGTGTGCCGAGAGGAACAGAACTTTTCCGTTCCTGCGAGGGCCTTGGCGCTGTCGAATTTTTAGGCATACTATCCTGCGCAGCAGATGGGGCGGACTTTTCCTGCGAGGGTGATTGCGGCGCGCCTGTATGTACTGAGGCGCTTTGCGCAGCAGACGACTGTTGTGATGTGCTTTGATTTGTGCTGCTTTGCTGCGCTGCGCTTTGCTGGACATACTCCGCCGTGTTGCCATGACCTCCGCTGGGCCCGCCCATGCGGGGGCCGCCGGACGGCGCGTTGGGCGCAGCGCCTTTGCCGCCGTTTCCTGCGGACTTGCCCACTGCCTTTGTAATTTGAGAAGCCGCACTGCGAACCACCATATAAGTCAGCGTGCCGGGGAGTCCTCTTCCCAGAGAGTCGCCGGTGATAGCGGGATTTAAGCCGATGCGTGTTACAATGGCGTCTGCTTTCCGTGCGACCTTGACAATCGTGAGGATCAGCACGATCCACGGGAGAACATCTAAACCGCTGGGAACTGTGGCAAGAACAGACAGCAGCATTTTGAAGAAAATCACATTTGTCACCATCAAAAGGCACATACTGCCGAACATCCGGCACCAGCCTGTGAAAATCTCCGAGGTGCTTTTGCTGCCGCCCATAGCAAAGGCCAGCGGCGCTGTGATCGTAAGCATAGCGAGGATGACATACCGCTCCGCAATCTCCAAAAGAAGCTTAAACACCTTGAACATCACGATAATGCCGAAAATAATGACCAGCAGCCATGCTGCACCTATGGCTCCGAATACGCTCTCATCTACAAATGTGACATTAACTGCGTCAGGAATCTGGAGCAGCTCAATGATCTTTGACGTCATACTCAGCCCGATCTCGCAGATCTGCGGACTTGCCAGCAGTAAAAACGCAAAAACGAAGGTGCGGGCAAAGAGCAGCTTTGGATCTTCTCCTTCAAAGCCAAGCCCCACCGCCATACTTTTGAGCGCCTGAAAAACCAGATTGCCGATCAGGAGCGCCCAACCAACTGCCAGAAGGATCTGCATGATCTCGTCCACAACGGGAGCGTGGCTTTTCAGATATGCAAAATCCATACTCATAATATCCAGCAGCGCCGTAGAGAAATATTGCCAGCATTCCAGAGCGAGCCCATAGGCCCATTCGAGAAAGCCTTGAAAAATAAGCTCAAGCAACGGGGACACCTCCTTTGCGCCGGAGCTTTGACCTCATTACGGCGTCAGAGTGGCAAGGCCGCTGAAGAGCGGTGCAACATAGGCGATAAAAGCGCCGATGCCGTTAATAATGGCCCATGCGACCCAAATGCGCTTGAGCCAATCCCACGCCTGATCGGTCTTATGCTGATTATTTGAAATCTTTGCGCCGATCACGGCAACAGCGGACATTAAACCTGCCAGCACCGTACTGATGCCGACAATTTTTGTGTAAACATCTACGATAATGCGGTTGGCAACAGTCCACATATCGTCTACGGCAAAGGCTGATGCGGTCATCGCGGCCATAACCCACATCAGGGTCATAATAAGTGTGTAGAATTTGTAGCATTTTCTGATCATAGAAAGCGGCTCCTTTTTACGAGAGAATACTGGAATCGGGAATTTCGATCTTTTTGTCATATGAAAATAAAGCTAAGCTGCATAGTAAAATGGATTTTTTGATATTTGCCGGTACTCATTGTACGAGCCAAGAAAAGTGTCCTTGCAATCAAGGTATTGTTTCGTTATAATTAAATCGTTATGGGGTGATAGCTTTGATATTTACGAGCGAGGAAATTGCAATGATTGAAGGAGTTCTCGGCTCCTTTTTTTCTGGTAATCATACATCAGAAGACCTGAGAAAAGCCTATTCCCGTGTATGGCAGCATCTTGCAGCGGATACATTAGATTCCGAGGATCTTCGGCGCATTTCCTCTGCGGTCGATTTTGCAATGAAAAATCAGTTCTGTGAATCATGCAGCAGAGAAAGCCAGCGTGTTCTGACAACGGTACTCATCAAGTCGATTTCCGCACAATGATTGAAGCATAATTTGTATATAGCAGGCGGCAACCAGCGTAAAGCTGGTTGCCGCCTTTCAGTAGTTAATATCCCGTCTTGGGCAGTTTCGGGGTAGTGCCGATCTTGCGGACAATGGTGATCCAGTTGGCTGTTGCGGTCTGCCAGGTACCCTGATACTTGCCGCCGGCATCGGCGCGGTTGACCATCTGGTAGCCATTGACCGCCATGCCCTTGACCATCACGCTCAGAGTGGGATTCGCCACAGACTGGAAGCCCACCGGCACGGTTCCGAAGTCAAAATAGATGTCGGTTACCACCTCACCTGCCTGCATGGGGATGGCGTTTAGGGCAAAGCTGTAGTTGTTGCTGCTCAGCAGATTGGACGCCAACACCTGATAGCTTGCGCTGTAGTTGGTCTTATAGAGGATGCGGTAGGTAAGCCGCGCACTGTAGGTGCCGGTACTCAGCACCGTTGCGTTGGCAATATCCGTTGGAATGCGGTCATGCCAGAAGAATGACTCCAGCGGCACATTGCTGGTGTTGGCAACGGTGAAGTCATAGCGCATCTGACTGCCAGCCATCACAGCACTATTGCCGCGCTTGGTGATCGTAACGCCCAGAGAGGAAGGTTTATCGTAGGCAGACAGCTTGATGATCTGACTGGGATATTCCAGCGTGACATCAAACATTTCCGAGGACACCTGCCAATACGCAGGCGCTGTGACCTCACGAATCTGATAACGGGTCAGCGGCAGCGGCTTGCTGGCCGCAACGCCCCGGGCGTCCGTCGTGATGTAGTCCACCACCTTGCCGCTGCGGGCATTGACGATCTCATAAACAGCGCCCTTGAGCGGGGTGCCTGCGGCGGTGCCGGTGACCTCGTTATACTCAGCGGCGTACTTATAAATCTGGATCTGGCCCGTGACAGCGGTATTTTCCCACTCGATCTCCACGGTCTTGCCCGGAGAGACATAGACGGTCTTATACTGCTTATCCAGCGTGTAGCCGGGGGCGGCTTCCAGTTCTCTCAGATAAAAGCGGCCGCTCAGTCCGCCGGGGATCTCGTCAATGTAGATGTAGCCCTCATCGTCCGAGGTGTACTCGCCGATGGGCTTCTTGTTCGCATCATAGAGGACAAACTTTACGCCATAGATCCCCTCTCCCGTGGCGCTGTCAATTTTGTGGATGACGATGCCGCTGAGCTTTTTGTTGGTCACCTGAAGCGTCACACGCTTGCCGTCCTTGATCTCAAAATAGTGGGGCGTATCATCCAGCCGGAACGATTTGTTCGATGTGACCTCTTTTGCATAGTAGCTGCCATCCTCCAGAGCCACGAACACACGGCCATTTTTGTCCGTCGTAACGGTATCCACCAAGGCATCATCCACCTTGCGGATCTCAAAGGTCGTATTGGGGATGCGCTCACTGTGGTTATCCTCGTTGACCTTGATGATCTCCACGCCACCAATAGGCGTGTTGTAGAAGTGGAGAGTCTGTGTGTCGTTGGGATTGACCACCACAGTCTGGGTGCGGGTATTTTCGTCGATGGTGTAGCCGGGAATTGTTTGGACCTCTGTGACCACCACGGTGCCGGAAATGCCAGAAATGGTGATTTTGCCCTCCTTGTCCGTCCGGTACAGGCCGGTGGAGGACAGCGTCCCACCCGCAGCATCTACATACGAGCCATCTGCGTAGGTGATCTTAAACTCGACACCTTCCAACGGCTCCTTTGTGACGGAATCCTGCTTGACGATGATGAGGTTGCCCTTGGGCTGATTGCGGAACTCTACCGTGGTGACTTCGTTGGACTTGACCTTGACCGTCTGCGGCGTATCGTCCAGCAGGTAACCCTCTTTGGCGCGGATCTCCTTGATGATAAGCGTGGTGCCGGGGGCGATGTCCGTAATGGTGAACGTGCCTGCGCTGTCCGTCACGAACTTGCCGTTGGAGTTTCCGATGAGATTGCCGTCGGAATCCGTGACAAGGAACTCCACGTCAGAGATGGGAGCGTTCGTCACAGCGTCAACCTTTTTCACAAGCACGCCGCCCTTGGGCTGGTTACGGAACTCCAGCGTCATCACGGAATTGCGTTTGATTTTGATGCTCTGCGGGGTATCGTCGAGGATGTAGCCATCCTTGGCACGCACTTCTTTTGCGATGACTGTCATGCCGGGAGTCAGACCGTCAATGCGGATGGTGCCCGCGCTATCGGTCACATACTTTCCGTTGGCGTTGCCGATCAC
>CDYS01016062.1_pt1 | contig 14943 bp, 10 predicted proteins | sample 557491 | NCBI WGS metagenome assembly CDYS01 (sample SAMEA3182057, study PRJEB8094) | gut metagenome | biome: human; feature: gut; material: Stool; isolation source: human stools | place: Canada | collected 2012-11-26
TTTGCATGCCGCAGATGGCGGAAAAGACATCGTCAGACGCGCCGCCGAATTGTGTGGTGTTGCCTTAAGCCACACCATATCAAAAACTTCTGATTATCACCACTATGGCTTAAAGTGCCGAAGGGAGCACGAAGAAAGCCCCTTTGTAGCCTCCGCAGAGGCGAAATCCCCTGCATGATCATGCGATTCTATCAGAAAATGAAAACCGCAAAAAAGAGGTGCAAGAATGAAGGAATGGGCGGTCTGGATGGCGAACAAGATGGAGGAGCAATTGCTGCGGATGGAGCAGCTGCGGCTCAGTGAATTTGTTGCATATGAGAAGAACTGGAAGAAGCGTCTTCTGATGCAGTTTGTAGGCGGAATTGCAAGAGGATTAGGGACAGCGGTTGGGTTTACGCTTCTGGGTGCGCTGGTGGTGTGGCTGCTGCAAGGACTGGTGCAAAGGAATCTGCCGATTATCGGGGATTTCCTGACCCAGCTGCTGAACCTCGTGGAAGGCAAGGGCAGCGGCAGCTAAAGCGTCCCCGCGCGTAACTTCGCGCTTCCGCAGAAGCGCCCCAAGCTGCTCTATCCGCCATTTTCACATTGTCGCGTCAATGGGCGCGACCTGATTCCGCCGCTTCCCAAATCATCATCACCAGAAAGGGCTATCATCACCATGCGCAAACCCGTTTCCCAAAGGCTGCTGCCTCTCCTGCTCATCCTCCTGACCCTCGCGCTTGACCGCTTCACCAAAGCCCTCGCCGTCGCGCTGCCGGATGAGCGCACCCTCATTCCCGGCATTCTTCGTTGGATTTATGTTGAAAATACGGGCATGGCGTTCAGCCTATTCAGCGGACAGTCGTGGATGCTGGGCGTGGTGTCCGTCATCGCGGTTATCGCCGGATGGCTCGTCCTCCGCCGCTATCAGCTCAGCGGATGGAGCAGAACCGCGGCGGCGCTGATGATTGGCGGCGCGCTTGGCAACGCCTACGACCGCTTGGCGCTGGGCTATGTCGTCGATATGCTGGATATCACTCTGTTTCCCTTCGCAGTGTTCAATATTGCGGACGCTGCGCTCGTCGTCGGCACGGTGCTGATGGCGTACTGCATCGTGTTCCGCACGGAAGATTGGAGGAAAATCAATCATGACGCAAATGATGCCTGACGCACTCGAATCGCGCACTATCTCCATCCCCGGCGACGGCCGTCGGCTGGATGTTGCCCTGTCCGAAGCTGCTGGGCTGACTCGCTCGCGGGTGGCGGCGCTGATGGCAGACGGAAACGTCACAGTGGACGGGAAAGTCGAGACGAAATCCGGCGCAAAAGCAAAGCAGGGTCAGATTGTTATCCTGACGATTCCCGCGCCAAAGCCCGCTGTCCCCGTCGCGCAGGAAATTCCGCTCACAATTCTCTATCAGGATGACGACCTCGCCGTCGTCCTGAAGCCCTGCGGCATGGTCGTTCACCCCGCCGCCGGCAATGAGGACGGCACGCTCGTCAACGCGCTCCTGCACCACCTTGACCACTTGAGCGGCATCGGCGGCGAACTGCGCCCCGGCATCGTCCACCGGCTGGACAAGGACACCAGCGGTCTGCTGCTCGTGGCAAAGAACGACCAGAGCCAACTCGCCCTCAGCCGCCAATTGCAGGAGCGGCAGATGGAGAAGCATTACCGCGCGCTGGTTGAAGGGAATTTGCGCGAGGACAGCGGGCGCATCGACCAGCCCATCGCGCGGAGCAAGAAAGACCGCAAGAAAATGGCGATTGACCCCGAAGGCCGCCCGTCGATTACGGACTGGACGGTGCTTGCGCGCGGGCGGAACGTGACGCTGCTGGACGTCCACATTCTGACCGGGCGGACGCACCAAATCCGCGTGCACATGAAGTCCATCGGGCATCCGGTCTGCGGCGACCCAATTTACGGCTCCGGCAAGGGCGCGAAAGTCCCCCGCCTGATGCTCCACGCGTACACGCTTTCGTTCACGCACCCACGGACGGGGGAAAGGATGACGTTCACCGCGCCGCTGCCGGAGGAGTTTGTGCAGGGGCTGCGGGGGAACGGGGTGGAATGGGAGAGATAACGTTTCCTCACGGAAAGCCGGGAACGTTACATCGTGCGGTGATACTATTTCCATCATGGGAATGCGCCAGAATGGAAAAGCACGGGCAGATGGCACGGATGAATTTAGAAAGAGCACAACTGGATAATTGCATAGAAAAGCGCCCTGCTCCGGAGATGTTCCAGAGCAGGGCGCGGTTTTTTGATTCATCACGAAAATCCGGGGAGCGTAATACTATTTCCAAATAAGAACGCGCCAAGATGTGAAGCGAATTTTTTATTCTGGCGAACGGGCGTGAAACGCGGCGCAGCAGTGCTACGCTCAGTAGAACGACCGAAAGTCAGAAGGGAAAAGGCGCAAGCAGCTGGCGCAGTTGAATTTGGAAGTCGTATTATTCCACAACCTTCGCGCCGGCAGCGATCGCGTCTTCCTTGGTTCTGAAGAACTGCCAAGTGCTTTCCACGGTGGGGGTGATTTCCTTCTGGTCGCGGATGTACTGCGCCAGAATGTTACGCACCTGACCGTTATCGTTGCCCAGCGTATCGCCGGTGTACATATCCGTGAGGCTGTAATCCTCAGGAGTCAGACCAGCCGCCTGCATGAAGCCGGCGCCGCCGGTGAAGCGGTAGTTGTTCATCACCACGGAGAACACCTGATCAGGCGCCACGGGCTGACCCTGATACTGCATGTTCTGGATGCGCTTTCCTTCAGGCGCATAGTAGTGGATTTCGTAGTACAAACCGTAGATTTCATCGGTGTAGTAGCCACCGCCAAGGTAATCGGGGTTCGACGCACTGGTGTAGTTGGTGGTAGCATGCTCCAGCCACAGCCGCAGCTGTTCGCCGGTCATGTTCATGCGATAGAGCCAGTTTTCAAACACGTACAGCTGATACAGCAAACGCATCGGAACGTCGCCCGCAGGAATCAGGTCGCGAACCTCGGCGCCGCTGGTCAGAGGCGCGCAGATGGACAGCTGCGCAGGAACCGCAGACAGCTGTGCCTTGTTCAGCAGATCCATCAGCGCGGTGGGCTGCAGGGAGATGTTCTCATTGGAGAAAGCGCCGGTAGCAGTGCCAAGAGGCTGATCCAGATAAGCCTGCAGCTCCTCGTTGTAGGGAGCCAGCGCCGTGGCAACCTTCTGATTTTCCACCAGGCCTTCCTGATCCGCCAGGAAGCGGTAGCCGTTTTCAGCCGTCACAGGGGTCACAGTCTTGGTCGCCGGGTCGTAGGCGAGCTTCATGAAGCCCAGGCCTTCACCGGCGCCACCTGCCAGCACGGGCACAACCTTGCCCTCGGCATTGAGGATATCTTCACGGTAGTCGGTCTTATGGAAGTGACCATACACAACCGCGTCAATCCCGGTAGTCAGGTTAATCATTGCGCGAACCTGGTTTTCGTAGTCCGCGGGGTTGTTGCCATCGGTAGAAACAGCGTCTTCCACGCCGGAGTGCGCCACGACAATCACCACGTCGCAGCCCTCCTGCTCGCGCAGGATCGGCACGAAGTGCTCAACCGTGGGGACCAGATTGCGGAAGTCGATGCCCTCATAGTGGGACTCAACCTCCCAAGCGGGGATGTTGGGCGTATCCATGCCGATGACGCCGACCTTCACGCCCTCAAATTCCTTGACGATGTAAGGGACGCCCATCCAGGAATCCCACTCGGTGCCCTTCGCCACAAAGTTGGCGGCGGACATGGGCACGGAATGCTCCTCGCCGTTGTCGGGGCTCATCACATACTCAATCTGACGCTTGAGAATCGGCAGATCGTTGTTGAACTCGTGATTGCCCAAGCACCACATGTCGTAGTCCATCAGGCGCAGCGCCTTCATCATGGGATCGTCCTTTTCAGGAGCGAAGTAGGAGTAGTAATAGGTCATGGCAGAGCCCTGCACGGTATCGCCGCCATCCACCAGAATGACGTTCTTTTCCGTAGCACGAACCTGCTCGATCATGGAAGCGATCATGGACAGACCCACGTTCGGAGAAGGTTCGCCAGTGGCGTAGTTGATGGGCAGCACTTTGCCGTGCACGTCGCTGGTCGCGATGACGGTAATCATGATGGGATCCGCATTCTCTGCGAACGCCGCGCAGCCCACCAGGGGGAGAATCATGGTCAGCGCCAACAGAAGGGATAGGAGCTTCTTCATGATGGGCACCTCTTTTCCTTATTTCCCGCTCGAAGCAGGATTAAAATAATTATATTCCATATTCTTTCGTTTGTAAACAGTGCCGCCAGATGCAGACTTCGCCGCGCCAAGGAGTTGGTTTGTCGGCGAATGAATCCTCCGTCGATTCCAATTGCAAATACGGCGGAGGAACCGATTGAAAATCAAGTTTTTTGCAAGCCACAAACAGTACGAACGTCATTGTAGGCAGCGAGGCAAATTGCGCCGGTGTGGTGACAATAATATATTTTTTATTCTGTAATTTATAGGTGGCAGGCAGAAATCAAGGGTTGTCTCGGTATCTTCTTCTGCAAAATAAGGGGGCATGGGAATCTGCACCGTGCGGTATCATACTATTTCCGGATAAAGATAGGAAAAGGCGCGAACAGATGGCTCAGGTGGATCTGGAAATAGTATGAAAGTCAACGAGGCCTTGCAGCTCCCGTCGCGTCTGCGGAGACGATTGGGCGGTACAAAAAAAACCTGCCCCCCGCCGTTGCCAGCAGAGAGCAGGAAACTTTCGTTTTTGGGAACGCTTACGCCTTCAATTACTTCAGTTCCGCGAAGTACTTGATGGTGCGAACCATCTGAGAGGTGTAGGAGTTCTCGTTGTCGTACCAAGACACGACCTGCACCTGATAGGTGTCGTCGTCGATCTTCGCGACCATGGTCTGGGTAGCGTCGAACAGGGAGCCATAGCGCATGCCGATGACGTCGGAAGACACGATCGGCTCGGTGTTGTAGCCGAAGGACTCGGAGGACTGCGCCTTCATGGCGGCGTTCACGGAGTCAACGGTCACGTCGCTGCCCTTGACAACAGCAACCAGAATGGTGGTGGAGCCGGTGCAGACCGGGACGCGCTGCGCGGAGCCGATCAGCTTCTTGTTCAGTTCCGGGATAACCAGACCGATCGCCTTCGCAGCGCCGGTGGAGTTCGGAACGATGTTCTGCGCGCCAGCGCGGGCACGACGCAGGTCGCCCTTGCGATGCGGACCGTCCAGAATCATCTGGTCGCCGGTGTACGCATGAACGGTGGTCATGATGCCGGACACGATCGGATACTTGTCGTTCAGAGCCTTCGCCATGGGCGCGAGGCAGTTGGTGGTGCAGGAAGCAGCAGAGATGATCTGGTCTTCCGCGGTCAGGGTGTCGTTGTTGACGTTGTAGACGATGGTCTTCAGGTCATTGCCAGCGGGGGCAGAGATGACGACCTTCTTCGCGCCAGCCGCGATGTGCGCCATGGACTTTTCCTTGGAGCAGTAGAAGCCGGTGCACTCCAGCACGACGTCCACGCCCAGCTTGCCCCACGGAGCATCCGCCGCGTTCTTTTCGGCATAGATCTTGATTTCCTTGCCGTCCACGATGATGGAATCTTCGGTCGCTTCCACGGTGTGCAGGTTTTCACCGATCTTGCCGCAGTAGGAACCCTGAGCGGTGTCATACTTGAGCAGGTGAGCCAGCATCGCGGGAGAGGTCAGGTCGTTAATCGCGACCACCTCGTAGCCCTCAGCGCCGAACATCTGACGGAACGCCAGACGGCCAATACGGCCAAAGCCATTGATAGCAACTTTCACTGCCATTGGAATATACCTCCTTTAGTCGTTCAAACGGGGTTATACTATTTCCAGATAAGAATGTGCCAAGATGCGCCGCGAATTTTTCACTCTGGCTAACGGGAGTGCAACGCAGCGTAGCAGCGCTACGCTAAGTGGAACGACCGGACGCCAGAGGGGAAAAGACGCAAGCAGCTGGCACAGGCGAATCTGGAAAGAGTATCATTTCCCACCTCATATTCTACCCAATTTGCCGCCATTTTGCAAGAGGTTGCGCAGGATTTCCATCACTTTTGACACTTTTTTGACGCTTTTTTTGAAATTCTCTCATCCGTTCCCCTCTTCTTGCCCCCTATACCAATAAGAATAGGGGAATTTCTCGTCCGTGATGTCCAGCTGTTTGACGTTCAGATTTCCATTTTCGTCCACATCGAGATTGCCATACTCATCGTATGTCCCATACGGGCTGAATCCGCCACCGCCTTCGCTGTTTAGGAATGACAATGATTTGCAGAATACCCCGTCTGCAATTTCTACTTCGTCGTCAAACGCCATTCCGTAGCGGTAGGTCATGCCGTCGGTGCAGCGCAGGACGATTGTCGGAACGCGCGCCTTGCCGCTCCAGTAAAGATTGCTGTCCTCCAGCGTCTGCACGACGCTCCATGTGCCGTGATAAGGCTGTGCGCCTGCTATGTCCGAGGTGTAGAATCGCCCATCCGCGTCCAAACGGAGATACCAGTACCAGATTTCGCTGCCGCCGTCAAACTGCCAGCTGCCGACGATTTTTGCCTCCTCGTCCGGCAGTTCCACGTCATCAAACACCACGTCACGCTGCGGCACGAAGCCACGGGTGATTTTGCCGTCTACCGTCGCTTCAACGTAGATATACGCCCAGCCGCTCGGATGGCTCAATGCCGTCAGCTTCGTCCCGGCGGGCAGTTCCGCCTGATGGTATTCGCTGACGTTCGGGTCGTCGGTCAGATAGGTGTCATATGCCGTCAGCATCGGCACGCGCACAAGATCTTCCGTCGTCTCGTCGCCGTGATTGCCTAACTGCGCCCAGCCAAAGCGGCTTGTCCGCAAACTGACGCGGTACTCAATCAGCGACCAGTCGCCCACGGTGAGGTACAAATTATAATCGTCGCCCGTGCTGACAGACGCTTTGCCCTTCGCCGCGCGGTAGGAGGACGTGTCCGGCGCGGAATACACGGCGTAGGACTTTTTGCCGCTCGTCTGCCCCGAAACCACCTGCGGATACAAATAGGCGAGGTATTGCAGCCCTTCGTTCGCCTCGTTAAATCGGCGCACGTCCTCAACCCCGCGTTTCGGCATATTGTGAATATTGAAGCTGCCCAGCGTGATTCCCACCGGCCACACGGCACTTTCCTCGCCCTGCGTCACCTGATAGATGTATTCTGCTATCCGCTCCACCTTCACATCGCCCATCTGCGCTTCCATCAGCGTGTAAAAGGTTTTCCCCTCATTGTTGTGCTGCAGCTCAAAATAGTACCTTTCGTCAATATCCGGGTACGCCAATTCAAAGCCGCTCTTTGTGCGCGTGATTTTGGGATAACCCGTCTCGTCCAATTCCGACGGCTGATAGACCGCGGTCGTCGAGAAGATGGCGTCCTTCCAGCCGTCTTTCACCTCATCCACCGCGATCAGCTGATTGTGATAGCGACTGGTCAGAATCGTGTGGGTCGTGGCGGCTTTTCTGTTGTAATCGCTCACCAAGCCGGTATACTCGTCGTAGTCATGTGTCTGCTCCACCATCGCCAGCAATTGCCCGTTCAGATTCCAGCTGTTTGCAGATGCGGCGGGCAGTGTCACAGCCAGCGTCAAGCACAAAATCAGCAGTATCCGCAGTTTCTTCATATTCTCCCCATCTCCTTTTGCTCAATATCCCAAAATACTAAAGAACAGCCGAGCAAACCAGCCGATAATATCATCGGTATACACCCAATCGCCGTCTGCTCCATCCGGCACATAACTCCTGCCTGTTTCGTTGGTCGAAAGGCTCAAATAAATGCTCCAAGCGCCCGGCATGATTTTCTCTTTCTCCACCTGAATCCCATAGCGGGACACCGTGCCGTCCGTTCCGCGCAGGACGATGGTGGGAATGTCGCCCCGCCAGTAGAGATTGCTCCCCACCGGGGTCTGCACGATAGACCAAGTGCCGCTGCACGTCCTCTCGCCATCATCATCCGCGGCGGAAAAATTCCCATCTGCATCCAGCTGGAAATCATCGTACCAGCCGCCGCCGCCTTTGGCGCGCCAATGCCCGACAAACTCCGCCATCAATTCCGGCTGCTCCACGTCGTCGAATATCACATCCCGCTGCGGCACAAACCCGTACAGCGTTTCGCCGTCCACTTCCGCTTCGACGTACACATACGCCCAGCCGCAGTAACCCAGCGCCGTCAGTTTCGTTCCGGCGGGCAGTTCCTCCTGATGCGCTTCGCTGACATGCGGGTTATCCGTGAGATAGGTGCCGCACACCGTCTGAATCGGCACATGCCGCCATTCTTGGCGGATTTCCTTGACGCCGTCCTTCCGCACATTTTCAAAGCGCTGCAAGCCGCAAGCCATTTCGTTCATCCGCTGAACATCTGCTGTGCCGCGGGGCATTTGGTGGATATTGAAGTCCGCCAGCGTGACCATTTTCGACCAGACCGCGCCGTCTTCGCCCTGCGTCACCAGATAGCCGAAATTCTCCCGCTTTGTGACCACTATGTCACCCATTTTCGCAAAGACAAGCGTGTAGATTGGATGATTCGTGCTGTCATGGCTCAATGCAAAGCGGTAGACTTCCCACGCTTCCGGATACGCCAGCTCAAAGCCGTCTTCCGTCCGCGTGAGCGTCGGCACGCCATGCCCCTCCGACGGCTGATAGACGGCGTTTGTCGAGACGACGGCACTTTCCCAGCCGTTTTCCTGTTTTGCCGCTGCAATCAGCTGATAATGTGCTCCGCTGGCTATGATGATACGGGCATCTTCGGCATCCGCGCGGCAGTCATCAGCCAGAACGGCGTCATCCGGCGAATTCAGCACGAGGGACAGCACGTTGCCGAGCAATTCGCTCGCAGACGCGGCATTCATCATCAGCGCCATCAGCAGCGGCACAATCAGCAGAATCCACCGTTTCTTCATCGTTCGCAGCTCCTTTGCATTATTGAATCGGCAGCGTCATTTGGCGCACGCTTCCGTCCGCCGTTGCCACCCAATTGCCGTATCTGTCCACCGCGCCATAGGGGACGTAGGTGCATCCGCCCTCCCCGTAGGCGAGATTCACCAGCGGCAGGGTCAACCCTTCGCCATCCTCCTCCGTTGTGGACACGATATAGTCCACGCCGACGCGCATTGTCATGCTGTCGCTGTAATTCAGCGCCAGGATGCTTTCTGTCGAAATCCAGAGGTTGTCCTCCCCAGCCATCGGATTCCGCACCACGCACCACGTTCCGCCGTAGGGCTGTGCGCCGTCGTCATCCGAGCAGTAGAAGCGTCCGTCCGCATCCAGCCGGAGATAGAAATAGCCGATTTCGCTACCGGAATACAGATACCAGCTTCCGACATATTTCGCCGCTTCGTCCGGCTGTTCCACATCGTCAATCACCACGTCGCGCCGCGGCACAAACCCGCACATCGGCTTGCCGTCCACCGTCGCTTCTACGTAGGCATATGCCCAGTCGTCGCTCACGCCCAGCAGATACCACATCGTCAGCTTCGTCCCGGCGGGCAGTTCCGCCTGATGGTACTCGCTGACGTGCGGATCGTCGGTCAGGTAGGTGTCATACGCCGTCAGCATCGGGATATGCAGGCGCTGGCTCTGGGTCGGCTGACCAATCTTTACCCAGCCAAAGCGGCTTGTCCGCAGGCTGACGCGGTATTCAATCAGCGACCAGTCTCCTTCGGTGCAATACAGGCGATACTCATCCCCCGTGCTGAACGACGCTTTCCCCTTCGCCGCGCGGGACGCCTCCGTACTCGGCGCGGCATAGACCGGGTACGACTGCTTGCCGCTTTTCTTCCCCGGAACATTCTGCGCGCCAATCCAGCCCACAACGTCGTAATTCTCGTACAGCGCCATGCTGCTGTATACATCGCGCATCCGCCGCACGTCGCCCACGCCGCGGCGGGGCATATTGTGGATGTTGAAGTTTTCCAGCGTGACTTCCGTCACCCACATTGCGCTGTCTTCGCCCTGCGTTACCAGATAGCGGTAGGATTCCTGCCGCTCCACCTCCACGCCGCCCATCTTCGCATACGTCAGCGTATACGCTGTTTCGCCCCGGTCATTGTTGATGCGCTCAAAGCGATACAGTTCTTTCACCTTCGGATACGCCAACTCAAAGCCGTTATTGATGCGCGCGAGCTTCGGCTTCCCGGATGTGCTCTGCTCCGACGGCTGATAAACGGCGGTCGTCGAATAAATCACGCCCTCCCAACCGTCTGCGCCCTTTTCCGCCGCAATCAGCTGATTGTGATAGCGGCTCTGCATGATGATGCGCGCGCTATTCTCCTTCCGCGCATAATCATCCGCCAAATGATAATAGTCGTCATAATCATTCGTGTTCGACACAAGCGGCACCAAGGCCTCGGGCAAGCCCCAGCCGTTCGCGGAGGAAACAGGCATTACCATCATCATCAAGGGCAAAATCAGCAGAATCCACCGTTTCTTCATCGTTCTCAGCTCCTTTGGAGGTATTTCCCTACCTAAATAAACGCATCAAGGCGCAGTTTCCCTGCGAAGTACCAAAAATCTTGAAAAATGTTCTGCCAGTTCATTCTGAATCCATCTTTCTATGGTATGATGGCGGACGCAAACAGAAAAGGAGGGATTGAAACCCATGCTACGGATTTTGAAACACCTCAGGTGGAAAGAGTGGCTGCTCGTCGCCGCCTGTGTAGTGCTGATTGTGGGGCAGGTGCAGCTTGACTTGGCCCTGCCTGATTATATGTCGGAAATCACCCGTCTGGTGCAGACGGAGGGCAGCCAGATGAGCGATATCCTGCTCGCAGGGGGCAAGATGCTGCTGTGCGCGCTGGGGTCAATGCTGCTGACGGTCTGCACGACATTCTTTACCGCACAGATTGCATCACGCTTCTCCGCACGGCTGCGCGGCGAAATGTACCGCAAGGTGGTCGGCTTCTCAAACGAGGAAATCAACCGTTTCTCCACAGCCAGCCTGATTACCCGCACGACCAACGACATTTCACAGCTGCAAATGTTTTTCTCCTTCGGGATGCAGTCGCTGATTAAAGCGCCGATTATGGCATTCATTGCCGTGGGCAAAATTAGCACGAAGAGCTGGGAATGGTCGCTGCTGACAGGCGGCGTGATTGCGTTCGTGTGCGTACTGCTGGTGTTCATCATGCTCTACGCCGTGCCGCGCATGAAGAAAATGCAGACGCTGACGGACAACCTGAACCGCATCACACGTGAGAACCTGACGGGCTTGCAGGTCGTCCGCGCCTACAACGCGGAAAACTATCAGGAGGGCAAATTCGCCAAGGCAAACGAGGAAATGACCCGCAACAGCCAGCAGGCGAACATCGCCATGTCCGTCATGAATCCGGGCATGAATCTGGCGATGAACGGCTTGACGCTGGGCATCTACTGGATCGGTGCGGCGCTCATCAGCGCAATTTCGCTCACGTCGCCCGCCGCGATGATGGAACGCATTGGGTTGTTCTCGGACATGGTGGTCTTTATGCAGTACGCGATGCAGGTCATCATGGCGTTCCTGATGCTGGTGATGATTTTCGTCATGCTGCCGCGCGTGACTGTTTCCGCGAGCCGCGTCAATGAGGTGCTGGACACGAAGGCACGCATTGTGGACGGTAAGGAAACGCAGGGCAAGCCCGGAATGAAGGGCGAAATTGAGTTCCGCGACGTCTCCTTCCGCTATCCCGATGCCGACGGCGACACCATCCACCACATCTCCTTCACCGCACATCACGGACAGACGGTTGCCCTCATCGGCGCAACTGGCTGCGGCAAGAGCAGCATCATCAACCTGATTCCGCGCCTGTATGACGCAACAAGCGGGCAGGTGCTGGTAGACGGCGTGGACGTGCGTGACTACACGCAGGACGCCCTGCGCAGCAAGATTGGCTTTGTGCCGCAGAAGGCGTTCCTGTTCTCCGGCACGGTCAGCAGCAACGTCGGCTACGGCGAGGACAATGCGTCGGGCGCTGCCATCCGCAAGGCGGTTGCTATCGCGCAGGCGGCGGAATTTGTCGAATCCCCGGAGGTCGGGTATTCCGGCACAGTCGCGCAGGGCGGCTCGAACTTCTCCGGCGGGCAGAAGCAGCGTTTGTCCATTGCCCGCGCAGTGGCGCGCGACCCGGAAATCCTCGTCTTTGACGACTCCTTCTCCGCGCTGGACTACAAGACCGACCATGCATTGCGTCAGGCGCTCCGCGAGCAGACCAGCGGCACGACGAACATCATCGTCGCACAGCGCATCGGTACGATTCGCGACGCGGACTGCATCCTCGTCATTGAGGACGGCGCGATTGTCGGCAAGGGCACGCACCGCGAGCTGATGGAAAGCTGCAAGGTCTATCAGGAAATCGCGTATTCTCAGCTGTCGAAGGAGGAACTTGCGTCATGAGTGAAACGAAACGCCGTCCGGGCGGTCATCCCGGAATGCGCGGGCCGGGCGTACCGGGCGAAAAGGCGAAGGACTTCCGCGGTTCGTTGGGGAAGCTCATCCGCCACTGCAAGCCCTTCTATCCGGTCATTTGCATCGCGATTCTGGGCGACTTGGCAGGCGTCATTATCCGCCTGATCGGCCCGAACAAAATCAGCGAAATCACCAACCTGATTACCGCCGGGCTGCGCGGCGAGATTGACATGCCCGCCATCCAGAAAATCTGCATCACGCTAATAATTCTCTACGTCGTCGGCGCGCTGCTGAGTTTTATAACAGGGCTGGTGATGACCGTCGTCACGCAGAAGGTCAACCGAGGCTTGCGCGACGGCATATCCCACAAAATCAACCGCCTGCCGGTCAGCTACTTCCAGTCCACCTCCACCGGCGACGTGCTCTCCCGCGTCACCAACGATGTGGACACCATCGGGCAGACGCTGCAGAACAGCCTGACCAGCCTTGTCTCCGCCGTGACGATGTTCATCGGCAGCGTCGTCATGATGCTCTCAACGAACTGGGTCATGGCGCTGACAGCGATTGTGTCGTCGATGCTGGGCTTCGGGCTGATGCTGGGCATCATGAACCGCTCGCAGAAGTACTTCGTCGCGCGCCAGCGGTGGCTGGGCGACCTGAACGGCCATATTGAAGAAATCTACACAGGGCACAATGTCGTCCGCCTCTTCGGCGCAGAGCAGCGCGAACAGCAGGCGTTCGACCGCATCAACAGCAAAATGCAGGAGACGGACTGGAAGAGCCAGTTCATGTCTGGCCTGATGATGCCGCTGATGGGCTTCATCGGCAATTTCGCGTATGTGGCGGTATGCGTCGTCGGCGCAGTGCTGGCGATGAACGGCACGATTTCCTTCGGCGTGATTGTCGCCTTCATGATGTATGTGCGCCTGTTCACCTCGCCCCTGAGCCAGTTAGCACAGGCGGCGACGAACCTGCAATCCGCAGCGGCGGCGGCAGAGCGCGTCTTTGAGTTCCTCGAAGCGAAGGAAATGCCCGACGAATCCCACCTGCCCGCGCAAACGAAAACCGTCCGCGGCGAAGTGGCGTTCGACCACGTCCGCTTCGGCTACACGCCGGATAAAATCATCATTCACGACTTCTCCGAGCATGTGCAGCCGGGTCAGAAGGTCGCCATTGTCGGTCCGACCGGCGCGGGCAAAACCACGATGGTCAATCTGCTGATGAAGTTCTATCCGCTGGGCGGCGGCGAAATTCGCATTGACGGCGTGCCGCTGTCGCAGATGACGCGCGAGCATGTGCACGACCTCTTTGGGATGGTCTTGCAGGACACTTGGCTCTTCGAGGGCAGCATCCGCGACAACCTCTGCTACGGCAAGGAGGGCATTACGGACGAGCAGCTTGACCAAGTGACCCGCGCGACGGGGCTGTACCACCTCATCCACACCCTGCCGGAGGGTTACGATACCCTGCTTTCCGACAAACTGAACCTCTCCGCCGGACAGAAGCAGCTGATGACGATTGCCCGCGCGATGATTGAAAACGCGCCGATGCTGATTCTCGACGAAGCGACGTCCTCCGTCGATACGCGCACAGAAATGCTGATTCAGCAGGCGATGGACACGCTGACGAAGGGGCGTACCTCGTTCGTCATTGCACACCGCCTTTCCACCATCAAGAATGCGGACAAGATTCTGGTCATGCGCCACGGCGACATCATCGAATCCGGCACGCACGAGGAGCTGCTGCAAAAAGGCGGCTTCTACGCCGAGCTGTACAACTCGCAGTTCGAGCAGGCGTAACACATTTTCCAACTGCATAACAACCCCGGCAGCACACAAGGACGATTGTCCAGCGGCTGCCGGGGTTTTCTGTTGCGGCAGGATACGCTCTCCGTTTTTCCCCTGCAATGAAAAAGACCAGCATTGAGAGAAAACCTTCTCCCATGCTGGTCGGTCGCGCCCATTTGGCGCGACAATGTTGAGTTGGTCAAAAGAGCAGCTTGGGGGCGCGTCTGCGGACGCGCGAAGTTACTGGCAGGGACGCTTCGCTGCCTGCACCTTTGTTGAGCGCGTTGGGCATACCAGTCGTCCGCGGAACAGTTGGGGCGTTGCCCCAAGCCCCAGCAGGGGCGCCGCCCCTGCACCCTGCAAGGGGGATTTCTTAGATTATCATATCAAGTGCAACACCGCGCCAAAAAAGGAAAGACATTGCGTGCGCTTTGTGTTAGAATGAAGCTACCACACACCAACTAACAGGAGGCGCAGACAATGTCTTACCACCAGTTTACATCAGATGAGCGGAAATGTCTATGGGAACTTCACAGGAAAAACCTCAGCATTCGAAAGATTGCTGATGCGCTGGGAAGAGCTCCTTCCTCTGTTTCTCGTGAATTGCGGCGGAATCGCAGTGAGAAAGGAACGTGGCATCCTTTCCCTGCCCACAAAAAGGCGAAGGCACGGCGCAGACATCTCCGCAACTCTTCTCTCCAGACTGACCTTGAGCTGAGAGCGTATGTCATTGATGGTCTCAACCATTTTTGGACTCCTGAGGAA
>CDYS01033774.1_pt1 | contig 14841 bp, 8 predicted proteins | sample 557491 | NCBI WGS metagenome assembly CDYS01 (sample SAMEA3182057, study PRJEB8094) | gut metagenome | biome: human; feature: gut; material: Stool; isolation source: human stools | place: Canada | collected 2012-11-26
TTTATATCCTAAAGAATTAGTATTATAAATATTATTACTATTTTCAATTACATCATTTACAATAACATCATAATTATTATTATTTATCCTAGTACATCCAATACATAAAAGTAATACCATTAATAGTAAAAACTTTTTCTTCATATCATATTATACCTCTTCTACATTATAACAAAAAAAAAACTAAAATGAAATAGTTTTTTTATTATTTAGTAAAAATTTGCTTATATTTCTTGAATTACAGTAATAATCATTGGCTTATTACCAGTCTGATTAATTAAATATTTACTAAGCTCATCTCTAATAGTATTTTTAATTTTATTATATTCAACATACTTCATTCCCTTAGTATTATCCACTACTATTTTTTCAGAAATCTTTTTAATTTCATTAATTAATTCATAAGAATCTTTAACATAAACAAATCCTCTTGTTAAAATCTCAGGGCCAGCCATAATTTCTTTAGTTTGTTTATTCAAAGTAACAGAAATAATCATAATACCATTATCACTAAGCATCTCACGATCTTTTAAAACAACTTCCCCAATATCATCACCAGCAGTACCATCTATTAAAACAGAACCACTATGAACCCTCTCAAAAGTATCTAACATTACACCATTTTTAAAAGTAACAACATCACCATTTTCTTTAAGAATAATATTACTTTTAGGTATACCAACCATTTCTGCTAATTCAGCATTCATAACCTGATTTTTATATTCACCTCTTATCGGAAAATAATATTTAGGATTCATCAAATTAATCATAGTCATTAAGTCTTCTTTAGAAGCATGATGTGATAAATATTTTTTAGAAGATAAACTAACAACATTAGCTCCAGACTTAGCAATATCATCAAGTAAACTATAAAAAGTCTTCTCCCTATTATCATAAATAGGAGTAGCTAAAAACACAGTATCATCTTCATTTAACTTAATAAATTTATCATAGCCATTAACGATTCTCATAATATTGTAATATGGTTTATCTTTCTCATTAGCATTTAATATTACAACATTCTTATCATTTATATTAGATAAATCACCAATAATATCTTTAGATATATATAGATAATGATTTTCAATAGCAAAATCAATTATCTTTTTAAGTCTTTTACCCATAATTACAATTTTTCTATTGGTCTTCTCTACTTCAGTAAATAATTCCTGAATACGATATAAATGAGAATCTAATACATTAAAAATAATTCTACCATCACTATTATTTAAAGTCTCTCTAATTAAAGGTGCTATTCTATGTCTAGGAGAAGTAAATCCTTCTACACCAGCATAGAAAGATTCAGTAAGAAGACATAATACATTCTGCTTACCAATATAAGCCAACTTACCAATATCTGTCTTATAAGCCCCTTTCATAAGTGAATCAATAACATAATCAGAAGCATAAAAAATAACTCCATCTTTAGTATATATAGCATAACCAAAATTATCAGGTGTAGAATGAGATAAATTTACAGGAAAAATCTTAACATTACCAATCTCTATTGGTACATAAGCCTTTATCTCTTTCATATTTTTATACTTAATATTAGAATTATCAAATTCATCTTTAACAATCTCTAAAGTATATTTAGACCCATATATATAAGGATTACCTAAATCATCAACAATATCAGTTAAAGCCCCTATATTTTCATCATGACCATGTGTTAAAAATATTCCCTTAATTCTTTTTTTATTTTCTTTTAAATAAGTAACATTAGGTATAATATAATCAATACCAAGTGTTAATTCATCAGCATATTTAAGCCCTGCTTCAAAAACAAATATATTCTTATCAACTTCAATAACAAACATATTTTTACCATTTTCATCTAGTCCACCTAGTGAAAACATTCTAATTTTACTCAAAATAATTCTCCTTTCTTTAAAGTAAAAGACTTAAATAATTATAGCAGAAAATTATCATTTTGTAAAGTAACCCCCACTTCATAGAAAAAAGAGACCAAAGTCTCTATAAATTTCTAATAATTTCTTTAACATTTTCAAGTAATTTAGAAGTAATACTACCATCAGTACCTCCACCTTGAGCAAAAGACTTATTACCTCCACCATTACCAGAAGATCTAACAGCCAAATCCTTAACAATATCACCACAATTAACCCTATTAGAATTAGATTTAGCAATATAATTAACCGAATTATCATCATTAATATTAGCAAGTAATATAAAATTATTATCAAGCTGATTACTAAGAGCACTAACAATCTGTCTCAAAGTATTAATATCATAACCATTAGTAATACTAATAATATTAGTAATACCATTAATATCTTCTTTAATATCTAAGAAACTAGATAAATCACTAACAGACTTCTCACTCTTCTTAGTATTAAATTCTTTCTCTAACTTCTTAAGTTCTTCTCTTAACATAGCAAGTTCATTCTTATTATAAACAATATCTTTATAACTTTCAGGATCACTATTATCAATATTAAAATTAAATTCAAGATCAATATCATTTTCCTTAGCCTCATTAATAATTCTCTTAGCCTTATCAAGTAATCTAATCATCTCTTCATTATATTTAGATATCTCTTCCTTAAGAATAGGAACAATATTATTATCAGTAGCCGCTGTTACTCTATAAGTATCAGTACCCTTATTCTCAACTGAAGCAATAGCAAACCTGCCAATATTCTTAGTATTATCAATATGCGTACCAGCACATAACTCAATAGAATCACCAATAGTAACTACCCTAACAATATCTCCATATTTATCAGAGAATAAAGCCATAGCACCTTTCTTAATAGCCTCTTTAATAGGTAAATACTCAATAGTAACATCATACCCAGCATTAATTCTCTTATTAACAAGTTCCTCTACTTTAACAATAAGTTCATCAGATAACTTACCTTGATAATTAAAATCAAATCTAAGCATATTTTCATCAACTTTACTACCAGCCTGATGAACACTATTACCAAGTAATTCTTGTAAAGATCTTTGAAGCAAATGTACAGAAGAATGATTCTTCATAATAGCAAGTCTCTTTTCTTTAAGAACATGAGTAAGAATCTTATCTCCCTTATTTACAGTACCATCAAGTACCTTAACATATAATAAATGTTGTCCATTAGGAGCCTTAATAACATCCATAACCTCTAACTTACAATTATCATTTTTTAAATATCCCGAATCAGATACCTGACCACCACTCTCAGCATAGAAAGGATTTTCCTTAAGAAATATATAGCAGTCCTCGCTAGAAGAATCCACAAATACATTATCCTTCATAATATCCATAACTTCAGTTTCTAATCCCAATTTTTCATAACCAACAAATTTACTTTCTTTCTTATAATTAATAAGTAAATCATTCTGTAAATTCATACTAGCTTCAACTTTTCTACTATTTCTAGCAAGTTCCTTTTGTGCACTCATATAAGCATTAAAACTATCAGTATCAACCTTAAAGCCTCTTTCCTCAGCAGCTTCAATAGTAAGTTCAATAGGATAACCATAAGTATCATATAATTTAAAAGCATCTTCTCCGCTAATAACCTTAGTACCACTATCAAATAATTCCTCTAATCTTTTTTCACCAGCTAATAAAGTCTTTTGAAATAATCTTTCTTCTTTAGCAATAAGTTCTTTAACTTTACTCTTAGTACCAACTAAATCAGGATAAGTATCTTTATAATTTTCTACTACTACATCAACCATATCACTTAAAAACTCTCTATTAATATTAAGTTTCTTTCCCATTCTAGAAGCTCTTCTAAGAAGTCTTCTAAGAACATATCCTCTACCTACATTTTCAAATACAGCTCCATCAGATAAGGCAAAAGTAAGTGTTCTAATATGATCTGCTATTACCTTAAATTCCATTTGACCCATATATGGAATAGAACAAATTTCCTCTATTTTCTTCATAATAGGCATAAATAAATCAGTCTCATAATTAGTCTCAGTACCTTGCATAATACAAGCCATTCTCTCAACACCCATACCAGTATCAATATTCTTACTAGGAAGTTCAGGATATTCTTCTCTCTTCAAACCTTCAGTAGCATTAAACTGACTAAGAACATTATTCCATATCTCAATATAACGATCATTCTCTATTTCTTCTTGTAATAACTTAATACCATTGCCTTCTTTATCATACTTTTCACCACGATCATAAAAAATCTCCGTATCAGGTCCAGAAGGCCCTGGTCCTATCTCCCAAAAATTACCATCTAATTTAACTAAATGAGAAGGTTTAACACCTAAACTAATCCACTTATTATAAGAATCAACATCATCAGTATAAACCGTAATATATAGTTTATCTTTATCCATATCAAAATATTTAGGACTAGTAAGTAGTTCCCACGCCCAAGTAAGAGCCTCATCTCTAAAATAATCACCAATACTAAAATTACCTAACATCTGAAAAAAAGTATGATGTCTAGCAGTCTTACCTACTTCTTCTATATCCCCAGTTCTAATACATTTTTGACAACTAGTAAGTCTCCTATTACTAGGTACTACAGTTCCATCAAAATATTTCTTAAGTGGTGTAACACCAGCATTAATCCAAAGCACTGTTGGATCATTCATTGGTATTAAAGGAGCAGAATCAACTTCTGTATGTCCCCTCTCACAAAAGAAATCCAAATACATTCTAATAATTTCTCTTCCTGTTAACTTCTTCATATTATCTCGTCTCCTTATATATATCGTATATATCTTTTTCTAATTTATCTAAAGTATCATTAGTAACAATGTAATCAACATCATTATAATTATCCATAGCTATCTCTGTAACATGTGCCTGTTCTTTACTATCTAAACTAGTTTCAAAATTAATTCTCTCTACCTTAATAACAACCACATTATCAAACTTCTCTCTAACACTATCTATCTCTCTAGGAAGTCTAATATCCGGTACAATAATAGCATCATAAAAATAAGAATAAATCTCAATATCATCAAGTTGTCTTTCAATAAACATCTCAGCCTTATTAAGTTTATTTCTAATAACATCAGTTCCAAGCTCTTGAAGTAACTTTCTAGGTTTAGATTCCTCACTACCATCCCAATCAGTCATTTCCATTGCATAAAACTTAATATACTTACCCGCTCGTGAATAAATAACCTTTTTACCATCTTCTTCATAGAACTTCTTAAGAAATCCCGCTATCGTATCTTTACCATGTCTAGCCCTACCACAAATTAAATAAATTTTAGGTTTTTTATTTTCAATATTCATACTATTCCTCCTCAAGATATTTCCCTTTAATTATACCAAATAATAAGGTATAAGTAAATTATTTTTTTCATATTATTTTACTAAAAGTTTACATCTAGTAAATTTATTAAAAAAACTTAATATTTTTCTTGATAAAATTCCCTATAAAATGATATAATCTAATTAGAGGTGGAAGATATGAATAAAAAGAATAAAAACGGAAGATTAATTGTAATTATGGGAGCTATTGCTATTATCATAGTAACAGTATGTGCTTTTAACAAAAATACCCTTAGATATAAATATTATGAATATTCAATTGAAAAAAAATACTCTTCTTCCACTACTAACGAGTATTATATTGATGATAACTTTAACTATGTAGATAATTATACCGGTATGGGCATAAATAATCATAAAGAATTAATTAATTTTATATACTACACCTTAAATAGCGGTATTCATCATACCGAAAGATATATCACTAAAAATTATACAAACTATTTAAATGATATCAATATGTTAACAATAAATAAAGGTGAAGGTTTTAAAGAAACAATATCATTACTAAATAACTTCGTTCATCCATACAACAGTTCAAATAATATCAAATTAAATTATGGTGGTGAATATAAAATAGGAATAACCATAAACAAAGCCTATAGCAATGAAGAAATAACTAAAATAAACGAAGTAGTAGATAAAGTAATAAAAGAAAAAATAACCAATAATATGCCTACTAGAGAAAAAATAAAAGTAATTCATGACTATATTATAGATAACGCCGAATATGATAAATTAAAATATGAAAACAAAAATGATACCACTTACAAATCTAACACTGCATATGGAGTCCTAATTGAAGGATATGGTACATGTAATGGCTATGCCGATGCCATGGCTATCTTCTTAAATAAATTAAATGTCATAAATTATAAAATAAGTAATGAAGAACACATTTGGAACCTAGTATACCTAGATGGTAAATGGTATCACCTAGATTTAACTTGGGACGACCCAATAAGTGATATCAATGTAAATAGAGATACTTACTTCTTAATAACTACTAATACTTTAGAAAAAATAAATGATGGTACCCATAAATTTGATAAAAGTATTTATATAGAAGCAAAAGACTAACAATTTAGTCTTTTTTTCATTATAACAATAAACATAAAACTACCCACTACTGTACATATCATATCACCAATAGTATCATATAACCCAATATCCAAATATCCACCATATCTTTCCATAAAATCAATATCATTAACAATAACCTTATCAACATATATATCATGAGATAAATACATAGAATTAATATTCCTAATAACAGTATCCTTCTGCATATCTGTACCAATAACCCTATCCATCGAAAATTCAAATATCTCCCAAATACTCTCAGCCATCATAGCAAAAGAAAAAATAAATAATATTACAAAATAAATACTTCCATTAATATTAAAATATCTTATCAAATATAATCCAGCATAAGAAATAACAAAAGCAAAATAAGTATGCATAACAATATCAAACCACCATACATCAACATAAAAATGATATATTTCTCCCAATATCTCAGTACCAAGAATAAAAACATATATAAGTATCTTAATACCATTACCAAACCCTAACTTTTTACCAATAACATTAGTAATAACCATAAATATCAAAGATAATACACAAGCAAAAATAGTAGTTATATTCCACTTAATTAACCCACTAATCAAATAAAACATAACTACTATCAAATATAATAAATCAATTTTTTTCATATACTCACCTATCAAAGTATATGATTATTTTTCTTCCATATCAGTAATTTTTTTATAATTACTTAACTTTCCTCCTATTAAATTAAAACTATCCTTATAAATAACCTTATCTAATGAAACATCAATATTCATATAATCATTCTTAACATAAACATTTTCATTACCAAGTTCTATAGTTACATATTTATCATTACTATAATCATAGTACTCAACCATATTAAGATAAGAACAACTAACATAAGACATAGGACTAAGAGTAATTTCTTTATTACCAACAATCAAAGTAACCTCATCAAGGAAGAAGTATAAATCCTTACCATCATATAAAAACATATGATCAAAAGACTTATCTAATCTCTTAATTCTTAAATAATTCAAATCATAATTAGTATATACTTCAGACAAAGCATCAACAACATATGCTTTATCATTTAAAGGAAAGAATGCCATCATCTCCTTAGGAAATATAACATCTGCTCCCTCCTTCTTTTTAACATATACTGGAGTACTATCTAAATTAACAGAAAAATCTTTAGCCTCAAAATTAAGAATAACTTTCTTTCTATTCCTACCAACTTTAGCAGTATATTCCATCTTATTACCAGAAAAATATTGATAAACCTTAGTATTAGTAACAATAGCATACCTATTATTTTTATATTCCATAGCATAAAGAATAACTGCTATCAAAATAACAATCACTAAAAATGCTGGAATCAAAATACTATAATATTTTTTAATAAATTCTTTCATAACAATACCTCCTAGTATATAAATTTATCACTAGATCTAACACCACTAATAATTCTTCCACCAGCTTTAATATCAGATAAAATAAGTTCAACCATATCTCCACTACTAGCAGAAATAGAAACACTATCAGTAGTATTACCATTAATACTAACACTATTACTACTAACAACCTCATTATTAACCTTAACAGTAAGAGTACCGGATTCAATATTATAGCTATTATCAGTAGTAATCAAATAACTAATCTTACCAAAACTAACATTAGTAGCCTTAATATTAACCTTAGGTCTCTTAGTAGCAATCGTAATATCATCAAAAGTATCTATAACCTCATTACCATCCTCAATATAAGAATATTTAAACTTAATTCTATAATTAGTATTAGGAAAAATGTTAGTAAACTCATACCTAGTATCATTTTTATTTAAATAAATAGTATTAATCTTATTATTACCAGCTTCCTCCACTTCCATATAAACATTAGTATATTCATTATAAGGATCATATACAACATAATCAACTACAATCTTACTAACACTACTAGTAACAGAAATAACTGAAGTTCTCTTAGTAGCCTTCTTAATTTCTTCAATAACATTACCAGAATTATTATTCTTACCATCATCAGTACCCTTATTATCTCCTGTAGTACCATTACCACCAATAGTATTATCAGTAATATTAGTAACCCCATCATTAGAAGAACTATTATCATTTTCTTCAGGAATCAAATCTTCTTTAGTATAAGTATTAGAAGAACCAATAATTTTCTTTAAATCAATCTTATTACTACCATAAGTAAGAATCTCATTAGCAATATCAAAAGTATAATTAGAAGTAACAATAGAAGTAGCTGCAAATGCCTTTAAATTAACCTTATGATTAACTAAAGTAGCATTACCAACTTTATCCAAGTCAATCATTAAAAACTCATTAGTAGATAAAAGACCATCAGAAGTTTTAATATCTTTATCAACAACCAAATACTTTCTATCTGCTAACTTATAAAACTTCGTAATAACCGAACTCTTAATAACAGTTTCACCATCAGTAACATCAATCAAATCACCAGAACCAATTTCATAATATTTTCCATATAAAATAATTTCTCCAGTCTTTTCATTATAACTAATAGCAGTATTACCAAGTTCATAATTATTATCTTTAAATTTAAGATAATACTCATTATTCCATTTTTTCTTAATAGTACTATCTTCAGTAACTTTAATAATAGACTTATCATTATCAAAGACTAAAGCCCCATCATGAACAGTATATTCCTTTTTATCACTTGATAAAAACAATTTAATAACTAGAGAAAACATGATTATAATTATAATCGAAATTCCTATAATTATTCCAATGTTTCTCTTATTCTTAATATCATATTTTCTCATATTATTTTACGACCTTTCCTATTTATTTTCATTTTTAAACGAATAATCAAATGTAGTCTTATCTCCTAATTTAAGAACACTAATATTACCATCATTATCCAAATAATAATAAGTAATATTAATAGTATTATTAACACCAAGTTCCTTACCATCAGGAATAGCAATATCAAGATAAGGATATCTATCACTATCTAATTTAAATGTAATCTCATCACTACCAGTATTAGTAGTCTTACCAATAACACCAGAAGCAATTCTTTCACCACCCTGAACAGTAATACTATATTCAATACCTTTTATCTTTTCATTTAAGTTAGCAGCTCCTACAAATGTAAGATGTACCTCTTTTTTAGAAACTGCAGTTGGAGTAACAGCTCCAAGAGAAAATCCTAAATCACTCTTAGTATATTGACTCTTTCTAACATATACTTTTGATAACTTTTCACTATCATTAAGTGATACATTATTGCGATAAACATCAGCATAAGCATATATAACATAATTAGTATCAGCCTTCAAATTATCAAAAGTAACTTCTACCACTAAGCCATCATTAACAGGATTAACAGTACATGATTTACCATTACCAAAAGTACAAGTATTATTTTTCATATCAACAGTAACTTGACAATCTTTTGGATTAGAACAAACATTTTTATAAGAAGTATCTTGAAGTTCAATATAATATTTACCATCAGTAATAACTCTATTACTATCAATAACCGTAATCTTATACTTAATACTATGTTTATAATCCTCAGAAATAATAGCCTCTTGTTTATTAACCGTAATAGATGGATTTCTAAGTTCAGCAACATCCATATATATTTTATCAGTAGAAACTTGTTTAATAACATCATTATATAATTCTAATTTTCTATGTAAATCAGTAGTAACAGCATAAACTTTTAAAGTATAATAATTAGAACCAAATACAAAATCATTACCAGAAATATCTTTATCATAAGAAGCAGATATAGCTCCACTTTTAGATACAGAGAAATCACCATTAACAATAGTACCATCATACTTTTTATTACCATCTATATCATATATTTCATATAAAATATCAAAATTAACATCAGTATAAAGATTATATTTCATATTTAATACTCTCTTACTATAAGTATCATCCCCAATACTAGAAGTATATTTAAGATTTAAACCTTTAAGAATCTTATCCTTATTTAAAGTACTAAAACTACTCTTAAATTCAACATATCCACTTCTACCATTATCAAATAAAGGTGTTTTAACCTTAGTACCATTTTTATTCATATCAGCAGATATCTTATAAACATAACTAGTATCAGGATCAAGTCCAGTAACAACTACCTTACCTAAATCATCATAATAAGTCTCTTCTGTTTTAACAAAAGTTTCATCTTCACATTCAGTTCCCTCTTCACAAGCATTTTTCTTATAAATATCAATATAAAATTTATACTTACCATCAGTTTTAACAAAATCGCTCTTTAAAGTTTCCTCATCAACTGATAAATCAATATTAAATATACCACCATTAATTAATGAACTAACACTAGCACTAACTTTAGGAGTAAAACTAGTAAATTTAAAATTATTATTATCAGTATTAATATCAACCATATCAACAACTTTAAGATTAATACTACCTACATCCGTTCTAAATATACCATTTCTAATAAATGCAAATCCTGTTTCCAAAGTATTAATATCTCCAAAAGAAACAAACTTATTATTATCAATATCAATCATATTATTTACATTAAATTTCCAAGTAGCAGTACCAACATCACCTTTAATTAATTCACTTCCTAATATTCCCATAGGCTTAATAGAAGTATTAAATACAACATTACTACCATTACTCTGAACATAGATATATTTACCATTACTATCAGTACCATTATTTTGATATAAATAACCAACTTTATTAGCATCTTTATCAGATACCAAGCCTAAGTTTTTAAAGTAATCACCTACTAAAGATTTTTGACTAAAACCAACATAACCAGTATCATAAAAAGCCTTTAAACTAACCTTAACATCCTTACCTTTTAAATCAACACCAGTCTTATTTTTATCGCTCTTAGTGAGTTCAGCATAATCCACAATAAAGCATTTCTTATCACCACAATCTTTAATATCACTAGCTTTAAAATCAGAAATAACTTTTTCATATTTATCTTTACCAGAACTCAAAGTAAGTAAATAAGCTGATACCCTATCCAAGAAATCATTATCTTCTAAAACAATCTTTAATCTATTATCAAAATTACCATATTCTAAACTATAACTTAAATTAGCAGTCTTTCCATCATGATATCCATCAAAATAATACTTATCTAAAACAACTTTACTAGCATCACTACCCTTTAAATTTCTTCTACTATAACTAATAGAATATATATCAGAAGAATTCAAATTAGATAGAGTAACATCTTTAAAAGTATCTGCTACTTCTATTACACTAGAATAACTATTATCTTCAATATCATAATATAATAAGTATTTACCAGATTTCTCATCTTTTTCTAAAGCATTATCAATATCAGTAATTAAATATTTATAAGTAATAGAATTACTAGTACTATTATCAATATATAACTTAAATACTGGATCTTTCTTTATGGCATTAAATAGTCCACTAGTAGGCATACTAGAAGGAAAAGTACTATCAGCTTTACCATCATTATCAGTATCAAGATTAATAATAAAAGCAAACTTATAAGTATTACCTCTTCTAAGATCATTATCTTCTACTGAAGAATCAGTACCATAATCCAAGAAAAAATAAGCATCAACAGTATTATCATTATTAAAAGCAATATCTTTAGTAGTAATAACATTACCATCTTTATTATAAACATAGAATTTAACACCCTTAATAGGGTTATCTACTAGCTTAAGTACACTACTAATCTTATCACTATCAAAATTAGCAGTTACTTTATATCCTCTTATAGTATCTTTATCAAGTCTACTATCATATGAAATACCAGCATAATCACCAGAATTAGTCATATTATTAGTAATTTCTTTAACAATAATTTCCGGATTACTAACCTCATCTTCAAGTAAAAGAATAGAAGGTGTTTTAAATACATACATATTATTTAATATTGTAAACTCATTAGTCCCAGTTTCATCAAAAGCATCAGTAACTTCTATAGTATAATTCTTATATAATTTACCACCAGATATTTCTCTTAAAGCATCTAAGTTTTCAATACCAAACATATTAGAAGTTAAAGTAAATTCCTTATTATAATATAAATCTCTAATATTTTCCGTAGTAGTAAAACTACCAATAGGTTCAGGTAAAGAAACATTTTTAACATTACCTGCATATAAATTAAATGTAATAGAAGATACTTTATCAATAGAATTATCACTAGGCTCAGTACTTACCATTTCAGTATTAACAGAAATTGGCGTATCAAAACTATAATTATTATCTTTCCAATTTTGCATCATTAAAGCCTTAGTACCATCAGTCTTAGCAGTAAAACTACCAATATATTCACTACTTCTAAGTCCTTCACCATTTTGCATATCAATATCAGCATAAACTTCAAAAGTATATAAAGTATTCTCAGTAAGACCTTTAAGTAATAAATCATAAGTTAATGTATTATCATCATGATTAGTAAATGATACACCATTAATAGTCTTCTTAACATTATCAGGTCCATAATACTTAATAATAAAGTCATTTTCTTTATTAGCACATTTTCTCTCATTATTAGGTATTGTACATCCCTCATCTTTTATAGTAACAACACCACCAATTTGATTAAATGAAATAAGTTCATCATCTGGAGCAAACTCTAATGTAGGTTTACCAACAATTTGAAAATAATTACTATATCCTGTCTCAATTTGATTATTCTTATAATTATCATAATAGTCCACTACTACTTTGAAACGATAATCAACATTACTAACAAGCCCATTTTCACCAAGTTTTAATTTTTGTTCTTTTAATTCATTACTACTAAAACTATAAACAGGTTCAGCAGTAGAAATACTCTCCTCATTTATATCTTTAGCGTTATATATTTCATAAGTATACTTAGTAATACTCTTATCTTCATCAGTAGGTTTATCCATCAAAAGAGTAAACTCTTTACCATCATTACTAACCTTTACAGAAATATCACCAAGTACAGGTTTTTCTTTTAAAGTAGTATCACTAGTATTAATAGTATAAACATCAGAATAATTCAAATTATTAAATACTACAGAATCAACTTTAATATTATATGTAGTATTTTTTTTCAAATCATCAAAAGTAACAGTATTATCATCAGAATTAGATACTATAACAGGTTCACTACAAGATTTACCATCACTACCACAAATACTTACATTAGCAGACTTAACATTACTACTACCAAAATCAATTGAATAAGATAATGTATCAGTAGTAACATACTCTCTAACTAAACTTAAATCTAAAGTGTCAGTTCTAAATATCTTTTGAAAATATTGAACACCAGTGCTATTATTTTCTTCACTAACAGTCATAACATAATTAGTATCAGGGCTCAAAGAACTAATAACAACATTTTGAATATCACTACTATTAGCAAGTATCTTAGTATAAACAGTTTTACCAGTAGTAGTATTAACAACATTAAATATTAAATTACCTTTAATAAAATCTCCTGTATCAATTACTTGAAAATTAGCTTCAAAGGAATTAATACCTGCTTTTGCACTAACCAAATCAACAGAAACCTCTTTCTTAATAACCGTTTTATTATCATCTGGATTTTCATCACCATCTACTTTGTTATCACCATTATTACCAGGTGTTGTATTTTCCTTACCATCAGTACCATTGCCATTTGGATTATTACTAGTATTATCTTTACCTTCAGCATCTCCTTTATTATCTTTTTTGTCATCTTTAACTTTACCATCACTAGGAGTAATATTAATATTTTCATTACCATCAATTGTCATCTCATTAAGTGATAATTTACTATTATCATCTAAATAAACATTTTTATCTCCAAGATCAATTTTAATATTATTTCCCACATAAATAGTAGTGCCATCACTAACAGTCTGATAACTACCCTCTTGATTTTCTATTTTAACAACTCCATCTTCTACAAATAATATTTCAAAATAATCACCACTTACTGTTTCATTACTACCAGCAAGTTTAATTTTAATATCTTTTCCAACAACAATATATTTATTATCAGTAATTTTACCAAGAAAATTACCAAACACTAAAGTTTTATCAGCGGTTTCAATATAATAACCACCATTATTATACTTAATAATAGAAGCATCAGTAATATTATAATATGGTACTAAAGAAGTACTAATATTATCTAAATCCAATATAACACCATTTTTCATAAAAGATAAAGAATTATCTAAATAATGAATAAAATTATTCTTATCAACATTAACTTCTTTATTATCTACATTCTTAAAAACATATTCTTCAAAAACATTTTCTTTATATACAGTATTGTCTTTAAAATAAAGTTTGTCACTCTTACTAGCAGTACTATTAATAATATATCCAGCACTATAAAATTCTTTACTAGATTTTCTAGTAAGAAATATAACTCCAATCGTCAAAATAATTAAAGCAACAATACTAATAACTAAAATGATCCAAAAACTTTTTCCACCAATTTTTTTCATTTTTATCACCGATACCTATTCTTATTAAATTATAACAAAATACACTATAAAAGTC
>CDYS01009011.1_pt1 | contig 14828 bp, 8 predicted proteins | sample 557491 | NCBI WGS metagenome assembly CDYS01 (sample SAMEA3182057, study PRJEB8094) | gut metagenome | biome: human; feature: gut; material: Stool; isolation source: human stools | place: Canada | collected 2012-11-26
GAAAGTGATTTTAGTGGATCACAATGAATCCAAACAGACAATCGATGGTATGGATGACGCGGAAGTCCTGGAAATTATTGACCATCATCGTTTCGGGGATTTCGAATCGGAGAATCCGATTTTCATTCTTGTTCGTCCTGTCGGTTGTGTGAATACGGTCATCTATGGATTATATAAAACAAATCATATAAAGCCGTCCCGTGAAATCGCGGGAATCATGCTCTCCGCCATTATATCCGATACAGTCCTTTTCCGTTCGCCGACAACGACAGAAGAAGATAAAGAAACGGCGAAAGAATTGGCTGAAATTGCGGGAGTGGATTATGAGGCTTATGGTATGGAAATGCTGAAAGCCGGTGCGGATATTTCCGATTATCCTGCTGAAAAATTGGCACGGAACGATACAAAGGAATTTAGCGCGGCAGGAAATGTATTTACTGTCGGACAGATTTCCGTTATGAATGTGGATCCGATTAATGAAAAGAAGGCAGAAATCATGAAAGTGCTGGAGGCGATCAAAGCTGAGAAGGGCTATGCAGCTTCTTATCTCATGGTGACAGATATCTTGGCGGAGGATACATTCCTGTGGTTCACTGAAGGTGCGGAAAGCATTGTAGAGAAAGCATTTGCCGGTAAGCCTGAAAATGGAGTTGCCTATCTTCCTCATGTTATGTCCAGAAAGAAACAGGTAACCCCGCTACTTCTGAAAGCATACGGCGAATAATTTTGAGCGGAACGAAGAACTCATACATGGCATTCGTCATATATGAGTTTTTCTTTTATAAGGGGCGTTTGGATGAGTTATCTTGATACTTTAAACGAAAGACAGCGTCAGGCTGTTGAACAGATTGAAGGACCCGTGTTGATTATGGCAGGTGCTGGTTCGGGTAAAACTAAAGCGTTAACCTGCCGCATTGCTTATATGCTGGAGCAGGGAATACGGCCGCAGAATATTCTTGCTATCACTTTTACAAATAAAGCGGCACAGGAAATGCGTGAACGTGTCCATCATCTGGTAGGGGCGGAAGCGGATAAACTGTGGATGTATACATTCCATTCTTTTGGTGCGCGTTTTTTGCGGCGGGAAATCAATAACCATCCGCCGTTTACTGATAAATTTACGATTTATGATTCTGATGATTCCAAACAGATGATTAAGAATATTCTGAAGGAATTAAATCTGGATGATAAACAGTATCCGCCAAGAAATATACAGGCTCGTATTTCTGCCGCAAAGAATGCACTCCAGGGGCCGGAATCATTTCGCGCGGAAGCCAGCGGTAATTTTTACAACGAAAAGATTGCCGATGTCTATGATTTGTACGATAAATATATGAAACAAAACAATGCACTCGATTTTGATGACCTTCTTTTTGCGACAACAAAACTCTTAGCTGATGAAACGATACGCAGACGTTGGCAGGATCATTTCCACTATATTTTAATTGATGAATATCAGGATACCAATCATGCGCAGTACCTTATGGCAAAGTATATCGCAGGCAAATCTCAAAATATTTGTGCCGTAGGTGATGCGGATCAGAGTATCTATTCCTGGCGTGGAGCCGATCTGCGGAATATCATGGATTTCCGTGAAGATTATCCTTCGGCTCAAATTATTAAGTTGGAGCAGAATTACCGTTCGACACAAACAATTTTAAATGCGGCCAATGCGGTTATTAAAAATAATGTGGAACGCTTGGAGAAACGGTTGTGGACAGAAAATAATCCGGGTGTTCATCTGCAGAAATATGCTGCTTCTGATGAACATAATGAGGCGGATTTTATTGTAGAGTCCATGATGAAAGAACACGGGGAAAATCATGTCCCGTATGGGAAAATGGCGGTTCTTTATCGTATGAATGCCCAGTCCCGTGTGATTGAAGAAGGCATGGTAAAGCGCGGTATTGCTTATACCATGGTTGGCGGAACAAGATTTTATGACCGTGCGGAAATAAGGGATATGCTGGCGTATCTTAAATTGGTGGCCAATTTTCGTGATGATATCAGCTTGATGCGTATTATCAATGTGCCCCGACGTGGTATCGGACAAACAACCATACAGAAGTTAAGTGAATTTTCCAAACAGGGAAATATGTCCATGTTTGAGGGAATCATGTCACTGGAAGAGTCTGATATCCCCGTGCTAGCAAGAACCAAACTCCAAAAATTCAGCGCCTTGATTTTTAGTTTCTTGAATGCTTCCACGGAAGGCGATGTATTTACACTTATTCAGAAAATTATGACTGATACGGAATATCTGTCGGTTCTCCAGCAGAGCAGTGATCCTCAGGCACAGAGCAGAGAAGAAAATTTGGGTGAACTGCTGAACGTGGCAAAGGATTTTACACAGGAGCAGCCGGAAGGAGGACTTCCGGAATTTTTGGAGAAGGTCGCTCTTGTAAATGATGTAGATTCCTTTGAAGAACAGGATGATAAAGTGACTTTAATGACTATCCATAGTGCCAAGGGATTGGAGTTTCCTATAGTTTATATGGCAGGTATGGATGAAGGCATCTTTCCGGGGGTACGTTCTTTGATGGATGAGACGGCTTTAGAGGAGGAGCGTCGCCTTTGTTATGTGGCGATTACACGGGCAAAGGAAAAGTTATATCTTACCACATCCGCTGTACGAACGATGTACGGGCAGGTGAAACCCTATGTAGAAAGCCGTTTCCTTAAAGAAATCCCTGTCGATTTGTTGGATGAAATCCGCGGGAATAGCAGTGAGGCAAAGAGACGTACTCTAATCAGGAGTAATAATGAGCAGAAGAGCAAATGGGCATTGTCCTCTGCGGGGATAGTGAATAAGCCGGTGGCGAAAAAGAGTGTAAAAGCAAGGTTTGACTGGCAGGTCGGAGATAAAGTGTCTCATCGTATGTGGGGAAAAGGACAAGTTGCAGAGGTAACAGGGAGTGGAAAGCATATGATGTTAAAACTCATTTTCCCCAATGATCAGATTCGTCAGGTTATGGTAGCTTTTGCGCCAATTGAAAAAGAGGAATAATATGGTAACAGCAGAAATTATAAAAAAAGCGGAAGAATTACGAAAAGAGCTGCGCCATCACAGTTATTTATATTATGTACTGGATAAGCCTGAAATTACAGATTTTGAATTTGACCGCCTGTATCGGTCACTTGTGGATCTGGAAAAAGAATACCCTGAAATAGTAACGCCTGATTCGCCAACCCAAAGAGTCGGAGGGAAAGCATCGGATGATTTCAGGAAGATTCCTTTTAAAAAGCCGATGTTGAGTCTGGCAAATGCTTTCAGTGCGGAAGAACTTCGTGATTTTGACCGGCGTGTCCATGGCGGCATAGGTGCAATGCCTGTGGAATATATCACAGAACTTAAAATTGACGGACTTTCTATGAATCTCATTTACGAGAACGGATCATTAATGCAGGGACTGACGCGGGGAGATGGGAAAGTAGGCGAAGACGTAACATCAAATGTAAAGACAATTAAAACAATTCCTTTATATATTGAAAACGCGCCTGCCTATATGGAAGTTCGCGGTGAGGTATATATGCCTCGTAAAAGTTTTATTGCGTTGAATGAAGAACGTGATGAGGCGGGAATGATGCCTTTTGCTAACTGCAGAAATGCAGCGGCAGGATCACTTCGCCAATTGGATCCCAAAGTAACGGCTGCACGGAACCTGGATTTTTTTGCTTATGCGCTGGGGGCAGAAGAGGGATTGGATATTTCCTCACAGGATGATCTGCTTCTGCAGTTGAAGAAATTTCATTTCCGTGTAAATCCCCATTATCGAAAATGGGATTCCATAGAGGGGGTTATCACAGGAGTCCGGGAATGGGAAAAGAAGCGTCGTGAACTGGACTATGATACTGACGGAATGGTCATTAAAGTAAATGATTTCCGGCAGCAGGAATTATTGGGTGCTACGGGGAAAGATCCGAAGTGGGCTATAGCATATAAGTATCCACCGGAGGAAGCGGTTACAAAAATAGAAAAGATTATTGTTTCTATGGGGCGGACCGGCGTACTGACACCGTCGGCTGATTTGACACCTGTCCGCTTGGCCGGCACGACGGTAAAAAGGGCAACACTTCATAACCTGGATTTTATTCGGGAAAAAGATATTCGCGAAGGAGATACCGTTATCATTTACAAAGCCGGTGAAATTATTCCTGAAATAGCAGCTGTCTTAAAAGAAAAGAGAAATGGCAGTGAAAAGGAATTTGAGATGCCCGAAAATTGTCCGGTATGTGGAAATCCCATACGAAGGATCGATACGGAAGCGGCATTCCGTTGTATAAATCCTGCCTGTGGCGGTGTGGTTCGTGAAAAGCTCATTCACTTCGCTTCTCGTGATGCGATGGACATAGAAGGCTTGGGCCCCGCGGTGGTAGACAGTTTGCTTGCATATCGGCTGGTTGCGGATGCGGCGGATTTCTATGCGTTAAAAGAAGATGATTTGCGGCAGATTGAGCGAATGGGTGAAAAAAGTGCAGCTAATCTAATTACTGCTATTCGTGCCAGTAAAGAACGAGGACTTGCCAAATTGCTTTTCGGTCTTGGGATACGTTTCCTTGGAGAAAAAGGCAGTGAGCTGGCAGCTCATTATTTTCATACGATAGATGCTATTATGGCTGCTGATGTGGAAACGATTGAAGAAACGGAAGGGATCGGTAAAATAACGGCAAAAAGTTTATATGACTATTTTCATGATGAGAAAAACATAGAAATGATTAATAAATTAAAAAATGCCGGCGTCTTAATGGAGGAAATTAAAGAAGAAACGGAAAGCGGGATGTTTTCCGGGGAATCTGTTGTACTTACAGGAAAGCTTGCAGTTATGGGAAGGCGTGAAGCATCAGAATTGATCAAGCGTCTGGGGGGAACGACACAAAGTTCTGTGACGAATACCACTACTCTCATTGTGGCGGGGGAAGATGCAGGAAGTAAGTTGGAAAAAGCAAGAGCGAAGGGCATTCCGGTGATAGATGAACAAGAGTTTCTGAAACGTGCGGGGGTGGGAATAAAAGAATAAACGGTATCAGAACTTGTATGTTATAATTATGGCGTATTTATAGTTATTAATAGTAAGGGAGTGGATCTATGAAAATCACGATAGAAGAAGCGCGGAAAATAGCACTTCTTTCCCGTCTGGAGTTCCGTGCAGAAGATCTCGAAAAAATGCGTGAATCTATGAACAGTATTCTCACCCATATGGAAGAATTGAATCAACATGATACGGAGGGCGTAGAACCGACGGCTCATGCGGTAGAACAGTATAATGTCATGCGTGAAGATGAACCGCATCAGTCTTTATCAAATGAGGAAGCACTTTTTAATGCGCCGGAAAAAGAAGGCGGTTATTTTAAAGTGCCTAAAATTATATAGGAGGTACAGTGGTGGAGTATACAATTCATGGTCTTCATGAAAAACTTGTCAATAAAGATATATCTTCTGTAGAATTAACAAAAAAGATTATTGCCCATCGAAATCTTGTGGAACGGGAGATTCATGCATTTTTGTCGACGAGTGATGAAACGGCGTTGGAGAGGGCGGCAGAAGTAGATAAAAGGATTGCTTCAGGAGAAGGGATTTCTGAACTGGCAGGGATTCCCGGGGCAATTAAAGATAATATGTGCATTAAGGGACAGCCCTGTACAGCTGCATCGAAAATGCTGGAGAATTTTATAGCTCCTTATAATGCTACAGTCATTGAAAAATTAGAAAGCTGTGACTATATTTCTCTCGGTAAATTGAATATGGATGAATTTGCTATGGGGAGCAGTACGGAGTGTTCTTATTTCGGGCCTACCCATAACCCCTGGAACCTGGAAAGTGTTCCCGGCGGTTCCTCCGGCGGCAGTGCGGCGGCAGTAGCTGCTAATGAAGCAATTTGGACTCTTGGTTCTGATACCGGCGGATCCATCCGGCAGCCTGCTTCTTTTACCGGGATTGTAGGTCTTAAGCCAACGTATGGTCTTGTTTCCCGCTATGGGCTTTTGGCATTTGCTTCGTCACTGGACCAGATCGGCCCGTTGACCAAGGACGTGACTGACGCAGCTATCGTTTTAAATGCTATTGCGGGTTACGACCATCGGGATTCCACGTCTATCCGTATGGAAAAGAAGGATTACAAGAAAGCTCTTATAAAAGATGTAAAAGGATTTCGTATCGGTGTGCCCCGAGAATTCTTCGGTGAAGGAATCGGGGAAGAAACAAAAGAAGCAATTAAATCGGCGCTTGCTTATTATGAAAAAGAGGGAGCTGAAATCGTGGATGTTTCTATCCCCCATATTACCAGCGGTGTAGATGTGTATTATATCATTGCTCCTGCGGAAGCAAGTTCCAATCTGGCGCGTTATGACGGCGTCGGATTTGGTTACCGTGCTTCAGGAAAAGATATTGTGGATATGTATATTAAGAGCAGAAGTACGGGATTTGGCGAAGAAGTCAAGCGTCGTATCATGATTGGCAACTATGTACTTTCTGCAGGTTATTATGATGCATACTACCTGACTGCGCTGAAAGTTCGCACTCTTTTGAAGCGGGAGTTTGAAAAAGCTTTTGAGCAGTGTGATATTCTTGCAGCACCTTCTGCATCAGGAACTGCCTTCAAATTTGGTGCTTTTTCGGATCCGCTGGCGCTGTATATGGAAGATATCTGTACGGTGCCGGTTAATTTGATTGGTGCACCCTCCATCAGCATTCCTGTCGGATTTAAAGATGGGATGCCTCTTGGTATGCAGCTTATCGGACCGACGCTTGGAGAAGAAAAGATTCTGCAGGCTGCCTATACGTTTGAACAGGATCATCCTGAATTTACGAAGACAGCGCCGAAAGGAGAGTTTGAATGAAATACGAAGTTGTCATTGGTCTTGAAGTCCACACGGAGTTGAGAACAAAAACAAAAATTTTCTGCGGCTGTAAAACTTCTTTTGGCGCAGATCCCAATACAAATGTATGTCCTGTATGTCTTGGGCTTCCCGGTGTGCTTCCTGTCTTAAACAGAAAAGTGTTGGAATTCGGTGTAAGAGCGGGATTAGCTTTGAATTGTGAAATTGCCCGATTCAGTAAATTTGACAGAAAAAATTATTATTATCCGGATCTGCCAAAAAATTTCCAGACGTCTCAATTTGATTTGCCGATTTGTGGTCCTGGATTCCTTGATGTGGAAGTAGAAGGGGAAAAGAAGCATATCCGCATTACTCGTGCCCATATGGAAGAGGATGCCGGCAAGCTGGTTCATCATGGCAATTCCATTACGGACTCTGACTATTCTTTGGTGGATTATAACCGCACGGGAACACCGCTGCTGGAGATCGTTTCTGAACCGGATATGCGTTCTGCGAAAGAAGCAGTGGCCTACATGGAGAAATTGCGTGCGATTCTCCAATATGTGGAAATCTCCGACTGCCGTATGGAAGAAGGCAGTCTCCGTTGTGATGCCAATGTTTCAGTTCGTCCTATTGGACAGAAAGAATTGGGGACAAAAACGGAAATTAAAAATATCAACTCTTTCAGAGGTGTTGAAAGGGCTATTGAATATGAAGCGCTTCGTCAGGCGGAACTTTTGGAAGAAGGCGGGAAGATTATTCAGGAAACAAGAACATGGGATGAAAAAGAAGGTATAACCAAAAGTATGCGTTCCAAGGAAGAAGCCAATGACTATCGTTATTTTCCTGAACCGGATCTTGTACCGTTTACAGTAAGCAAAGAGTATATTGAAGAAATACGGAAAACGCTTCCTGAACTTCCCGATGCAAGAAAAGAAAGATATATGAGATGTTTCGGGCTTTCTTCTGAAGATGCGGTTATGATGACAAATGACAAGGATCGGTCGGATTATTTCGAAGCAGTTGTTAAGGCGGGAGCCGATCCCAAAGCCGCTGTAAACTGGTTGATGGGAGAATTTGCGAGTCAGCTGTCCACTGATGGCATTGAAATCGCGGCGGCTCCTGTTACTTCTGAAAACTTGGCAGAATTGCTAAAGTTGATTAGTAAAGGGACTATTTCCGGTAAAATTGCAAAGAAGGTCTTTACGGATATGTGGAAAGATGGCGGTGGCGCGGAAGAAATCGTCAGAGTAAAAGGTCTTACCCAGATTAGTGATACAGGAGAATTGGAGGGGCTGGTTGCAAACGTTATTGCCGAGCATCCCCAGGCTGTTGCCGACTTCAAGGCAGGGAAGAAGAAAGCTGTGGGGGCTCTTGTAGGGCAGATTATGAAAGTAACGAAAGGACAGGCCAATCCGCAGGTGGTTAATCAGCTTCTTGCCAAGAAATTATCTGAATTATGAGTGAAAACAATCAGAACGAGGTAAGGAAAGAACCGCATGTCATGTCCAGAGATGATGTGAATGACTATGACGGACTGACGTTGAATGAGCAAGGGGAGCAGGAAGAACGGTCTGCAGAAGATTCTTTCATCCATATATATATGATTCATATTCATGAATTGCCATGGTGGAAGAAACTGTTAGGAGGGTTAGGGATCGCCGTTTTTATACTGCTGGGATTGGTATTGGTGTGGCTGTTCTTTATCTATGGAGCTATTGTTTTAGCCACAGTTGCAATAATCTATTTCATAAGGAAATATCTTTTAAAATAATCGAGAAACGGGTGTCAGGCAGGCATCCGTTTTCATTTTCTTATATACAGTATCGATAAAAAACGATATAATGATATAGGAAATACATTTTATATCATGGTAAAGAATAGGGCTTAGAAGGAGAATTTGTATGGGAAATGCCAAAATTGAAAGACAATATATGGGAAAGATGACACCTTTCAGGCTGGCAGCTCCTTTTCAGCCTATGGGAGATCAGCCTAAAGCGGTAAAGTCGCTGACAGACGGCTTGAGAGATGGACACTGGGCTCAGGTTTTGCTGGGTGCTACAGGTACAGGAAAAACTTTCACGATGGCAAAAGTGATTGAAGAAATGCAGCGTCCGACACTGATTATTTCTCCCAATAAAACTTTGGCAGCACAGACTGCCAGTGAATTTAAAGACTTCTTTCCTGATAACGCGGTGTATTATTTTGTAAGTTACTATGATTATTTTCAGCCTGAATCTTACATACCGCAGACGGATACATATATAGAAAAAGATTCTTCAAGGAATGAGGAGATTGATCGTCTTCGCCATTCTGCGACAATGGCTCTTTTTGAGAGGCGTGATGTTATTATCGTGGCATCAGTTTCCTGCATTTACGGATTAGGAGATCCTGAGGATTACAGTACACTGGGATTATCACTTCGACCCGGTGAAAAAATCACACGGGATCAAATTCTCTCGCGCTTGGTAGATATGCAGTATTTGCGAAATGACCTTAATTTTACCCGCGATACGTTCCGTGTAAGAGGTGATACAATTGATGTATTTCCTGCATCTTCCAATAATACGGCAGTGCGGATAGAAATGTTTGGTGATGAAATTGAATCCCTGTACGAATTTGATGTTTTGACAGGTGCCACAGTGGCGGAACGGGATCATATCGGAATATTTCCCGCATCCCACTATGTAACAACTTCCGGGAAGTTAAAAAATGCCATTGCTAAAATTAAGGTGGAGCTGGAAGAGCGCCTGAAGGAACTTCGGGAGCAGGATCGTATTTTAGAAGCACAGCGTCTCATGCAGCGGACAAATTATGATTTGGAGATGATGCAGGAAGTGGGGTATTGCTCAGGTATCGAAAATTATTCGCGCCATATGTCGGATCGCAGGCCGGGAGACCCTCCATATACACTGCTTGATTATTTTCCTGATGATTATATGATTATGATTGATGAATCCCATATTACCGTACCTCAGCTTCATGCCATGTACAATGGAGACCAGTCGCGAAAACACACGCTTGTGGATTATGGGTTCCGTCTGCCAAGCGCGCTGGATAACCGTCCTCTGACTTTTGAGGAGTTTACGGACCGAATCAATCAGATCATTTATGTTTCCGCTACGCCGGGCCGTTATGAAATGAGTGTGCAGACGAATATGGCGGAGCAGATTATCCGTCCTACAGGCCTGTTGGACCCCAGCGTAGAAGTCCGTCCTATCGAAGGACAGATGGATGATTTGCTGGGAGAAATTCATAAACGGGAAGCAGTCAATGAACGAGTTTTGATTACTACGTTGACGAAGAAAATGGCGGAAGATTTAACGGACTTTTTAAATGAAGCAGGAGTGAAAGTCAGATATCTCCATTCCGATGTGGCGACAATTGAACGGGCGGAGATTATCCGGGATCTCCGTGCCGGTGAGTTTGATGTGCTTGTGGGAATAAATCTCCTTCGCGAAGGGCTGGATATGCCGGAGGTCTCTCTGGTGGCCATTTTAGATGCCGATAAAGAGGGTTTTTTGCGTAATGAAACATCCATGATACAGGTTATCGGCCGTGCGGCGAGAAATGCTCATGGACATGTCATCATGTATGCAGATCGTATGACAAAATCCATGAAGTATGCGATCGAGGAAACGAACCGCAGAAGAAAAATTCAGGAAGCTTATAATACAAAACATCATATCGTGCCGAAAACAATCCGAAAAAAAGTAAAGGATTTAATTGAACTTACTAAAATCAGTGAAAGTACGGAAACATACGGAAGTGGAGATCAATCCGTTGAAAATTTGTCTGATGAAGAACTATATAATCAGATGAAGAATGCTGAGCGGAATATGAAACGGGCGGCAAAAACAATGGAGTTTGAAGAGGCTGCCCTGTGGCGGGATCGGCTTGCCGGATTTCGCCAGCAGTGGAGTGGTCGGTACGGTTCCCGTGCAGATTCAGCTTTCAAGCGCCAGGAAAGCCAAAATAAAAGAATTAATCGTCCTCTTAAAAAGAGAATCTGAGATAACGGAAGGATAATTATGGAAAAAGGAATTGTTATACAAGGGGCAAGACAGAATAATTTAAAAAATATCAATCTGACACTCCCGAGAAATAAATTGATTGTATTCAGCGGTCTTTCAGGATCAGGAAAATCTTCCCTTGCTTTTGACACAATTTATGCGGAGGGACAAAGAAAATATGTAGAATCGCTTTCCGCTTACGCACGACAGTTCTTGGGACAGATGAATAAACCGGATATTGATAAAATTGAAGGCTTATCCCCTGCTATTTCCATTGATCAGAAATCAACAAGCCACAATCCGCGTTCTACAGTAGGAACGGTTACGGAGATTCATGATTATCTCCGTATGCTCTATGCCCATGCAAGCCGCGCTTTTTGTCCTCATTGCGGCAAACCGATTGAGAGGCAGACGACGGATCAGATCGTAGATGCCCTGATTGATTTGGGAGACCGCACTAAATTGATGATTCTTGGACCTGTGGCAGTCAGTCAAAAAGGAACGCATAAGAAGCTTCTGGAAGAATTGCGGAAAGAAGGTTATGTACGTGTGCGTGCGGACAATGTACTGTATTCTCTTTCCGATGAAATTATTCTTGAGAAAAACAAAAAACATACTATTGAAGTCGTGATAGACAGGATCATTATTAAGGAGGGAATCGCCAAGCGGTTGACCGATTCCGTAGAAGCGGCGCTTAAATTGGGGGACGGTATGATGATTGCCGCTGTAGTGGATGGAAATGATCATATTTTCAGTTCCCATTTTGCCTGTCCTGATTGTGGCATTTCTTTACCGAAGCCGGTGCCGCGGATTTTTTCTTTCAATAATCCTTTCGGTGCCTGTCCTGCGTGTATGGGGCTTGGTTCCTCTTTGGAGGCGGATTTTAATAGGATTATCCCTAATCGGGAGATATCCTTCCGTTTGGGGGCAATTAAACCGTTTCCTTATAACAAGGATACCTGGCTTTACAGACAGCTTGATGCCTTTCTTGAAGGTTACAAGCTTACCATGGATTGCTGTTATAATGATCTGCCGGAAAAAGCAAAAGTGGAATTCCAGCAGGGAGGTGCTGACCTGTTGGCGTTCAGTTATACGAACATGGAGGGGGAAACTAAAGAATACCACCGCGCTTTTGAAGGAATCATTCCTATGACAAAAAGGAGATATGAGGAGGCGTGGACAGACAAGATGAAAGAAACGCTCTCCAATTTTCTGATTGAAAAGCCGTGTCCTGTTTGCCACGGGGCCCGTCTTCGTCCAGAAAGCCTTGCTTTTCGCGTAGGTAATAAAAATATAGCGGAAATTTCCGATATGGCCGTATCGGATCTTTTACCATTTTTTGATAATCTTGATCTGACGGAAAAGGAAAAAATCATTGCAGAACAGATTCTTCATGAGATTCATAACCGTCTTACCTTTTTAATCAATGTAGGATTGGATTATCTTACTTTATCCCGTACGGCGACTACACTTTCCGGCGGGGAAGCACAGCGGATCAGGCTGGCAACACAGATCGGATCCGGTCTTGTAGGCGTTCTGTATATTCTCGACGAACCTTCGATTGGCCTCCATCAGAGGGATAATGATAAATTACTGGATACACTGAAAGGGATGCGGGATCTGGGCAATACGCTGATTGTTGTGGAGCATGATGAAGATACCATCCGTGCAGCCGACTGGATTGTGGATATCGGTCCGGGCGCTGGCGAACAGGGCGGCCGTGTAGTGGCGGAAGGAACGCTTGAACAGGTGGAGGCAGTAAAAGATTCTTTAACCGGGCAATATCTGAAAGGCGGCCGATATATTCCTTTGCCGCCCAAAAGACGCACCGGGAACGGGATGTCCCTTATAATTAAAGGTGCATCGGAACATAATCTGAAACATATTGATGTAAGAATTCCTTTAGGGGCGTTTTCCGTAGTGACAGGAGAATCGGGGTCAGGAAAAAGCACTCTGATTAATGAGATTTTGTATCAGGGATTATCTAATATAAAAAATCGTACTTCTTATGGAAATGCCGCTTTTGAAGTGATTGAAGGCGCGGAATATGTGGATAAGATCGTTAATATAGATCAGCAGCCCATCGGGAGAACGCCCCGTTCCAATGCGGCGACCTATACAAGCCTTTTCAGTGATATCCGTGAACTGTTCAGCCAGACTTCGGAAGCAAAAATGCGTGGATATAAGCCGGGGCGGTTTAGTTTCAATGTAAAAGGCGGACGATGCGAAGCCTGCCACGGTGACGGTATTATAAAAATTGAAATGCAGTTCCTTTCAGATGTCTATGTACCTTGTGAAGTGTGCCATGGTGCAAGATATAACAGAGAGACATTGGAAGTCCGTTATAAAGGGAAAAATATTTCTGATGTACTTAATATGACGGTGGATGAGGCGATTCCGTTTTTTGAGAATCATGATAAGATTTTGCGTAAACTGCGGACTTTGCAGGAAGTGGGACTCGGATATATTCATCTGGGACAGCCTGCTACAACCATGTCCGGCGGTGAAGCGCAGCGTGTGAAACTGGCGACGGAACTCATGAGGAGAGATACGGGAGATACACTGTATATCCTTGATGAACCGACCACAGGACTTCACAGTGAAGATATTCGAAAATTACTGGTGATTTTACAGAAGCTGGTAGATCAGGGAAATACGGTAGTCGTTATTGAGCACAACCTTGATGTGGTTAAAGTGGCGGACTATATTATCGATTTGGGGCCCGAAGGGGGAGATAAGGGCGGAGAAGTAGTAGCTTTTGGTACTCCTGAGGAAATCTGCAAAGTCAAACGCTCCTATACGGGGCAGTACTTAAAACCTGTTATAGAACGGACCAGGAAATTGATGAAGGAACATCATGGAGACGATTAATACATTAATACGGGCAAAAGTAGATGCGTTGCCTGATTCTCCCGGCGTATATCGTTGGAAAGATAAAGACGGACGCGTTATTTATGTAGGGAAGGCCGTCAATTTAAAAAACAGAGTTCGTTCCTATGTGAGGGAAGATAAGAACCGCTCTCCTAAAGTGGCAGCCATGATCCGTCATGCAGCGGATTTGGATATCACCATGACGGCAACAGAGATGGAAGCTCTTATTTTGGAATGCAATCTGATTAAAGAACTGCACCCGAAGTACAATATTTCCCTCCGTGATGATAAATCTTATCCCTATGTGAAAATCACGGTTAATGAAAAATGGCCGCGTATTCTTGTGACAAGAAATATCAGAAGAGATGATGGTGCTAAATATTTCGGCCCTTTTACTGATGTAGGGAGTCTGCGAAAAACGTTGAGCCTTATCCGCAGGCTGTATCCGATTAGGACCTGCCGGAGTATGAAGGTCAGCCGTCCATGCCTTCAATACCATATGAATCTGTGCTGTGCTCCTTGCTGGAATCACTGCACAGAAGAGCAATACCATGAGTATGTAGTAAAAACCTGTGATTTATTTGAAGGGAAAAATACGGAGCTTGTAAAGGCACTGCAAAAAGATATGGAGTCGGCATCGGAAGAAATGAATTTTGAACGTGCGGCGGTGCTCAGGGATCAGCTTCATGCTGTACAGAGTGTGCAGCAGAGGCAAAATATCGTTTCCAAAGAGGGTGATTTTGATGTGGTGGGGATGTCACGTCTTGATGAACACGCCGGTTTGGAAGTTTTTTATATCCGTTACGGGAAAATGGTGGGGAAAGAAAATCTCAGTATTCCCGACAGTCTTCATGAAACGGATGAGGATATTATCGCGGCATTTATTAAAAATTTTTACGGTGCGAATCCATCTTCTGTACCGAAGGAAATCATACTGCCGATTTTGCCGCAGGAATCATTGCTTTTAACTGCGTGGCTGTCAAAACTTCGCAACGGTGATGTCAAAATATATGTTCCTGAACGTGGATTTAAGCGTAGATTGAAAGACATGGCGCAGTCTAACGCTGCGAAATACTTGGCGGATAAAAAATTACAATGGGAATATCAGGATGCCCGTGAACAAGGCGC
>CDYS01046231.1_pt1 | contig 14629 bp, 16 predicted proteins | sample 557491 | NCBI WGS metagenome assembly CDYS01 (sample SAMEA3182057, study PRJEB8094) | gut metagenome | biome: human; feature: gut; material: Stool; isolation source: human stools | place: Canada | collected 2012-11-26
TATTATACCACTACGAGAGAAAATCGGGAACTACGACTCATTCAATCCCACGCCGAAGCCGTCGATAATTATACCACTACGAGAGAAAATCGGGAACTACGACCGCCTGACGCGTGCCCCCGAGCTGCGCCGCATTATACCACTACGAGAGAAAATTGGGAACTATGACGTTTCCCGTGTTTCTGTCCCTCCTGTTACTATTATACCACTACGAGAGAAAATTGGGAACTACGACTTATGCTATTGAACCTCACCCGCATCGCAGAAAGCGTTCTGGCGTCGGGCGAGGACAGTGTCGAGCAGGAATTACGGCGTCTGGAACTGGAGTTTGAAAAGCTACAGATGGACTGACAAAATACCGCGCCAAAATGGGAGGCCAAGACGCTTCCTCCACGCGGGCGTCCGGAGGTTTTTATTGACCTTAACCAAATTGCCTGTGTTGTCAACACCTGCGGCTATGTCCGCCAATCTGAAATGTAGCATTGGAATTATTAAAGCAGATTTGATATTTCCCTGCTATTTTCTTTCTTTTGCTTGTGGATATAGCGTTTTGTGGTATAATTATTTTGTAAGGTTATAACCAGAATGGTCAGCGAGCTTGAAGGCTTATCGAAGGAGTTGGTGTGATGACAAAGTACGGAATTGATTCAACGGTTATTCACCAAATCATTAATCTGGCAAATAGGCATCACATCCAAACGGTGATTCTCTTCGGCTCCCGCGCGCGAGGGGACTTCCAGCGCACAAGCGATATTGATTTAGCTGTGCAGGGAGGCAATGTATGCCGTTTCAGACTGGATGTTGAGGAAGAAACGCATACATTGCTGACCTTTGATGTGATAGATTTATGTTCTGATTTGTCCCCAGAATTGCGGGAAGCCATCAACAAGGAGGGAGTATTGCTCTATGAAAAAGTTTGATAACTACCGAAAAAATTTAGACGTTCTGCGGCGCTCTGATCAGCAGGATCTCAACAATGAATTTATCATTAGCGGCATCATTGACAAGTTCTCCATTCAGTTTGAATTAGGTTGGAAGGTCTTAAAAGAATTGCTGACTTATGAAGGCATCAATGCAGCTAAGACAGGCTCCCCGCGTGAAATTATCAAGCAGGCGTACCAGTATTACCCTTGCATAGAGGAAGATGTGTGGCTGGATATGCTGTCCCAGCGCAACAATATGGCACATATTTACGATGGAAATGCCGCAAAAGCACTGGCACAGGAGATTATTAGCCGTTTTATTCCGGCCTTTGAAAAGCTGGAGAAAAGCATCTGTGAGCGATATGCCAATCTTCTGGATACGCTCTGAGAAACTATTTTACAAACACATGGAGGCCCACGATGGCAGTTGAAAATAAACTTGGCATCACCAACTCCGCCGAGCTTGCCCGCGAGGAGGAACGGATCAGCAAGAAGAAAGCCGTAGAACTGTTTGAAAGCGGCTCTCTGGACAAGCTGGCACCCGGCAGATTCGCGTCGCTGCAAGCCATTCATAAGGCGCTTTTCGAGGATATTTATGACTTTGCAGGCGAACTGCGCACGGTGAATCTGGCAAAGGGCAATTTCCGCTTTGCGCCGCTGATGTATCTGGAGGCGGCGCTGGCCAACATCGACAAGATGCCGCAGTCCACCTTTGACGAGATCATCGAAAAGTATGTGGAAATGAATATCGCCCACCCGTTCCGCGAGGGCAACGGCCGCAGTACCCGCCTGTGGCTTGACCAGATGCTGAAAGCCGGTATCGGACAGGTTGTGGATTGGAGCAAGGTCGATAAAGAGGACTACCTACTGGCCATGGAGCGCAGCCCCATCAAGGATGTGGAGATCAAGGTGCTGCTGAAGTCGGCTTTGACCAACGAGATCAATAGCCGCGAGGTCTATATGAAAGGCATCGACCACAGCTATTACTATGAGGGGTATACTACGTTTAAAGCGAAAGAATTATGATTGGTTAATGAGGCGAATACAGTTGGTAAACACTTTCAGCATACTATGTGATTATCCCAATCGAAACTAAGCACTTTATCCCCTGAGATAGCAGCATACCACATCAATCTGCCGCGACAATACGACGGCAGATTATTTTGCGTTGAAAAATGCCAAAAGCGATGTTATTATGGGAAAAGATAGGAGAGGAGGAAGCCATTATGGGAGAAACCACAAGGACGGTAGACCTTAACGCCCATGTTAATAACATCGAGTGCCAAATAGAAACAGCCAACAATATCGCGAAAGCTGTAATTGCATTCGACAACCTGGGCTACGGGACTATCACAGCAATCAAATTCATCGCACAAGGTTTCAATTCGTTCGGCGATGCAGTGAAAGTCAATGGGCAGGACAAGTTCTTCCTGATTATCCAGGATATCAGCATCGAAAAGAATTGCCACGCAGAGAACTTGAGAGCAACCCTACCCAATGGCGACATCAGAAAACTAATTTTAGAAGAAAGCCAAATTTGCTACGCAGACGGCACTGTATCCACATACTCCGGACGCAACGACTGCAGCTTCACGCTGCAGACAATTGAGGAAGACGATATAGAGGCTGTGAGGGACGAGTACAACGACCAATTTGAGTATATGCCTATTGAGCTTGATGCCGCCTGGGTGTGTGGGTGCGGCAGATGCAATGGGCGTGACGAGGCCGTTTGCTCCAACTGTGGCAGCGAAAAAGAGCACGTGCTGCAGCTCAGCACACCGGACTATATCTCGGAGCTGAAGGTGAAGCACGAAGCCAAAGAGCAGGAACGCAAAGAGCAGGCTGCAGCAGAAGAAGCTCAAAAGGCGAAAGCACGCAAAAAGCGCATTATCAAAATAGGGATTATCTGTGTCGCGGTTGCTATCTACATTGTATTTAATTGGAATATAAATATTCTATCCAACAGAACTACTTACAACTCCGCTGCCGAAATGAAGACGGCTCTTCAGGGAACGTATACACACTACTATATGGGGGAAACCGTATCACAACTTGTCATCTCTGGAGACAAAGCGACCTGGGTGTTCAATGATGGCCAAACAATAGAAAAGGATATTGAGAAATGGAATTATAAAAGAGGTATCGTGCGCACCTCTGAATCGCCTTTGGTTGTCAACAAGGCTGGAAATTTGGAACGCGGAAACACTGTATACAAAAAAGGCCAATTTAAGACACCAACTTCAAAAAAATCCACGTCCACGAAGGCATACGAGTCCGCCGAGAGTGGCTTTAGCGTCCTTCAGGTTTCTGATGTTAAGGTGTCTTATAATTCCAGCTACACTGTATGTACCGGTTCCGTCAAAAACACAGGCAAGAAGACTTATACATTCATTGAAGTCAAAGGCGCATTCAAAGATTACTCCGGCACAGTTCTCGACACAGACTGGACTTATGTGGTTGGCTCTGAAGGCCTCGCACCGAACGAATCGTCCACATTCAGGATGTCTATTCCCAAAAACTTTGATGTTACATCTTGCACCGTAAGTGTATATGATTACGATTGATAGGAGAATTTGCTATGTTTTGCATGAAATGCGGAGAAGCTATTCCCGATGGAAGTGAAATTTGCCCGAAGTGTGGTGCAAACCTGCAGGAAGCACAGCCTGCTATAGTCTACGCCTCCCAAGAGCCTGAGCCGGCTCCGAAGAAGAACAACAAGAAAGTCGCTCTCATCATCGGCATCTGTGCCTGCCTTGTTGCCGCTTTTTTCATCATCAACGGCATTGGTAAGGCCAGCCTAAAAGACGCTCTTACAAAAGAATGGTGCGACGTTGACGGCTCCATCATCAAGGTGCTTGATATCAGCGATGATACGATTGAGTATCGGCTGGAGACCGGCATTTCATGGTTAGATACCACGCTTACCACATACACATGGGAGCCAATCAGCCACAATAAAATCAAAATAAGCCTCCTTGGTAACGACATGGAGACAATTACGGTTGAGTTTAACGACGATAAAACCGTCCTGACGGTCAGACCTGCGCTCACAAGCGTAGACGAAAGCGAAACGTGGTACTACATCGACTGAAAAAGCAGGAGCCAATTCGGCTCCTGTTTTTTGATTCTCAGATAAGCACAAAATGCTGTGCATCACAAGAAAACTGTTATATATCCAACAATATGCTCGCCCGTTTCTGTACCTGCCGCTCCATCATCCTCAATCTTTTTTCGGGCAGGTTATAGCGCGAATGCTTCTTGAACTTGAAGTTCAGCAGATGCCGCAGCTTCTCGCGCAGCTCCGGCGTCAGCGCGTCCTTGGCTGTGCCGAGAAAATCATCGTACACGCTGGGGTACAGCGTTTCGATATATGCCTCCAGCGCAGCCTCGTCCGCCCAGGCGTCCGCGCCTGCAAAGTTAAAGAGGGAATTGCCATGGTCGAACAGGGGGGCGGGGGAGACGATGGTATTCGTCCGGTTATCGACCATCACGCCGAAGTTCCCGAAATGCCGATCCACATTGCAGATCACCGCATCAAACACCAGCATTTCGTTCAGCGCGTTGACAAACTTATCTCCCATCTTTTCGTAATACGCCCTGACAGCCCCCATGCCGCCCTTAGAAACGAGATGTCCGATCGGGAGGTAGGCATACGCCTTGTCGGTAAAAAGCTCGCAGGTGGAGCAGAGAACGCCTTTCCAACGGGATAAGCCGTAGGGGATCGCGTGAAGGCCCATGGCGGCGGCGATCTGTGCGGCGTAAAACTCAGAGTATGGCTCATTGCCGGTATTGGCCGCGCCCTCTGTGCCGCCCTTATAGAGATACACCTTACCGCCGATGCGCCGCCAGCATTTGCGGAGCATTCCGTTGGTGGTAAACTCCGGGCTGGAGAGCAGGGAAGCGCGGACGCTGCTGCCATAACCGGTAAAGGCAAGCTCGGCCAAAATATTGCTGAATGGGTTGTCGTAGAGATTTGCTTTGTCGAAAGAAGCGGTGTCACCGTCCTCAACGACCCAATAGCAGTCATTAAGTGACAACCCTTTACAAACGCTGATAATACTAAGTGGACGATTGAGATTTAACCCACATTTTGCTAAAAGGCTATGGACGTAGGCGCGGTTTTTGGGAATCGTGCGGCGGCGTAGCCAGCGGCTCAATCCATCCGGCGTTAGCGTCAGATCAAGCGGCAGAAATGCCGCTTTTTCTTCGTTTGTCCAAAGAATTTGGATCTCCGGCTCACTGGTATCCGTTGTCGCGGAGAATTTAACCAGCGGTTCATCGAACTGCTTTAAAATATAGTCCATGATAAATCCTCCTCAAAAAGTTACTTCAGACCACACAGAAAATTTTCTACATTCAAATACTGAACACCCTCAGCAAACGTATCTTTCCCGCGATAAAGAACGAATTTACCGCTGATCGGGCCAAAGCGTTTTTCAACGATTTGGCATTTCTCTGCATCACGCAGATGAAGTGTCTGCTTTTCGTTGGCCTCGGTGCTGTGCTTGATTTCATAGATGCGGCAATTTTTACTTGCTTTATCGTAAATCACCATGTCAAACTCGCCGCCGGCATCGAACTTGAATTTGAACGCTTCCATCGTACTGGGCGCGGTTTTGCGGACTTCCAGCAGAACAATGTCCTCCAGCATCCGGCCCTTTACATCGTCCAGAATCTTTCCTGTGATATATGCCTTATCTGCTTCGGAAATCGATGCAAAATAGGCATCCTGCATCAAGGAGTAGACCAGAGCCTTTGCGATGGCATAGCGCATACCGGGCTGGGAAAAGACGATATGCTCCGCCTGCTTACCGCTTTCGTACCGTTCCGGACAGTTGACGATCAGATCCAGCATAAGCAGATACTTCTTCACTTTGTCGATATGCTCCTGCGTGATCGGGACGGTTGTTTCACTCTTTTCCTTGACCTCAATGATGGCCTTTAATCGCTCCAATATTTGCTTTTCATTGACATCATAGAGAACGGTCGCCCGTTCCGCAGGGAGATCATGTAAAAGCAGTTCCTTTGCGGAGCCAAAATCATGGGACTTAAATTCGTCCTCTACCACGCGCAGCACAAAGCGATGGTTCATGTGCTGCACAATGCGGTTGATGACGTTGGTCAGCTCACCTTTTTCGTAAAGTTCCCGCAGTTGATTGAAGTATTCGCCGTAATGGTCGTTTTTCAGTGTATGCTGAATGTTGCGGCTGATGGCGGTATCAATATACTTCCGGGTACTTTCATCGTCCCGAAACGCGACCTCGTCAAAGGCGGCATCCGGATCGTCAAAGCTCATATTTTCCATTTTCAGTGTTCCGCCGTATTCAATATAAGAATCGACAGAACGGATGTTCAGGAGCCGCGCATACTCCCGAAAGGGAATAAAAGAGGTGTGGATCGTCACGCTTCTGTCGTACAGTTCATCGCGGTTCGCCATAGCGAAACCAAGAGAGTCCGTACCGGAAACAACGATTTTCATGCCCATCATGCTGAACACATCGGAAAGCACGGCAGCGGTGTCGATGAAGTCGCTCAGGAGTGTAATTTCATCAATAAACGCATACCGATAGCCCAGTTCAAACAGAGCTTTCAAGTCCTTTGTCAGCCGCGACATATCATCAGTGGTCTGCACCTTGATGTAGGCCGTTTTTTCTATGGGCAGTTCGGAAAGCATTTGAAACAGAAGTGTTGTCTTTCCGGTTCGGCGGAGACCGTATAAAATACAGATCTTCCCATCATAGGAGCCGTTCACAAACTTCTGTAAGGTGCTGAAGCAGTCACGCTTGCCGTACTTTGCCACGCTGTTTGCCAACGCCTGCAAGCCTGTACCCGTGACAACATTCGTATGAAACTCTGTTGTTTGCGAGGGTAAGGAAACCGAGACAACAGGCTGACCATAGCTTTCCAGCTTTTGATAAATCGCATGGTATCTGGCTGTGTTTGCTTTCGCGGCATCGTTTTCGTAATTCTGATAGTTGCGCGTGGACATACCGAGGTATTCCGCACATTGGGCCTGATTCAGCCCTTTTGAAATACGCAATTCTTTTAAGGTCACGCTCATCACCTCGCCTTTATTATATCACAGTATACGCAAAACACAAGAAAACTACGCATATATTTCGCGTTTTCTTCGTCTATTATTCGCCTTTCTTCTTAGGGAGCTGTGTGAGGGCGTCCAATTCCTCGTAGGTCAATTCGCCGTTCACATAGCGGTTTCGTGCATTCTCCGCTTGTGCTTTCCAGATTTGAAATGCGGCATCTGTGTAAATAGCCGGAGTACGGCGAACACGCATATCATAGGTTTTGATCCGCTGCCGGATGAGCTTTAAGCCATCATCGGCAGCGATTTTCTTTTCATGCTTCTCTTTGACTGCGAGTTCTTTGCAGCTTTTTCCGGTATCACCGACTGACCGATCACAATAAAGAGCTTTGGAAGAGAACGGGATAAAGTAACGATGACAATATTCACACTTTTTCAATTCAATTCCTTGCTCGACCATCTCCAGCAGCTCTGTCAGCAGCGTCGCGCCCAAATCGTCCGAGCCCTCGATGCGGGCAAACCGGACGGACTTTGGTGGCGTCGAAATGCGGTCTGCCGCCAACACCGGATCAAAATTCTGCTCATCTACATACAGCTTTCGTTCTGCGCGCATCTTCAGGTCCAAACCGGCGATCGCTGTGGCAACTTGAAAATCGCGGCTCATATAGAGCGCCAAACGCTGCTTGGCGCTCAACTTAGATCTGTCCGGCACGAGCACGGCATCTGCAAAGGCGGAAAGTTCCTTTTGCAGTTTTTCAAAGCCTTCCATGCGTTCATCAAGCACGTCTGCCAGCTTTTCTTCAAAAAAGAGGGACTGCACAAAGCGTTCCCCGAAAGGATGGATCGCGCTCAGCGCATTTTTGATCTCGGTAATGGCTTGATTTTCCATCATGGGCGTTGTTCGCACCAGTAATTTCGCCCGTAAAGAAGCGAAATCTGTGGACAAAAAGGCAATAAGGGTTGTCCCAAGACGATATTCCACGGGCTTGAAATCCGTTTCTACATATTCCTTTTTTGGGCCAAAACTCAAGCAATACAAGGCTCTCAAGGCTTTTCCTCCATTCGTGGACACAGCTCCGCATCGTGTGTGGTAAATCATTTGTCACGCGAATAGTTTACCACATATTGAAATCTCCGTCAACGCTTGCTATCATTTTTGTGGAAGTTGAAATTCGATGCAAACGATCTTCCACAAAATTGAATGACCGCCGGAGCGTTTCTCTTTCGGGGAAGCAGGCCATGACCGTCTGATGACGCGAGCGTGCCAAGGAGCAGAAATTGAGTTTCCGTCAGGCAGGAAACCGCTTCCGGGAAAACGGCAACAAGTTCACCGGTCTCTCCGCATAGTTTCAAGGAAAGGGGGGAGCAGGATGGCAAGCAAACCGGAGCTGCTGCATAATCAGGCGGCAGACGAGATCGGGCAGGACTTTCTTTTCGCATACCAGCGAGCCGTCCTGCTCACCTTGCAGCGGCAAGGCTTCCTCAACGAAATGCAGTGTAGGAACTGCGTACAAAAATTAGAAGAGCAGACAAGAAATACAGGAAAATCAAAATCTGTAAAGGAATAATGCCTTTCGCTATTCACACAATTGCAAAGGCACATTCTGTATCGTATGATACGACTAAAAGGAGGAATTTTTATGTTACAAGTAGCAGCGTATTGTCGCGTATCCACGGATAAGGAAGACCAGGCAAATTCCTTTGAAGCGCAGCAGCGGTATTTCCGCGAGTACATCCAGCGCCAGCCGGATTGGGAGTTGCAAGGCATCTATGCTGACGAAGGATTTTCCGGCACATCGACCAACAAGCGCGTGGAGTTCAATAAAATGCTCCATGCGGCGGAGCTGGGACAGATCGACCTGATCGTGACCAAGGAGGTCAGCCGTTTCACCCGCAACACGGTGGACGCGCTGCAAATCACCCGCGAGCTGCGGCGACGCGGCGTCGGCGTGCTGTTTCTCAATGACAGCCTGGATACCCGCACCAACGATGGGGAGCTGCGGCTGACGATCATGAGTTCCTTCGCACAGGACGAAAGCCGAAGGACCTCTGAACGCTCCAAATGGGGACAGATGCGCAGCATGGAGAAGGGCGTCGTTTTTGGCGGCTCGCTGCTGGGTTACGACGTGATCGGCGGCAAAATGACCGTCAACCCGGAGGGCGCAGAAGTTGTCCAGCTCATCTTCCATAAGTATCTGCAAGAGCGCAAAGGGTGCAGCGCCATCGCGCGGGAGCTGCGGGAGGCCGGTATTCTCAGCAGCAAGGGCAACTGCCTTTGGTCGTCTGCCACCGTGACTAAGATCCTAAAGAATGAAAAATACTGCGGTGACCTGATCCAGAAAAAGACCTACACGCCGGACTATCTGACGCACGAAAAGAAGTACAACCACGGCAAGGAACCGCTGGTAGAACTAAAAGATCACCACGAGCCCATCATCGACCGCGAAACGTGGCAGGCGGTGCAGCGGGAACTCTCCCGCCGCAACCGCGCGACAGGCTGCGGCGGACACGGCAACCGCTATCCGCTCTCCGGTAAAATTCGCTGCGGTGAGTGCGGCAAGAGCTTCTCCCACCGCACCAAAAAGCGGCAGGACGGCAGCTCCTATTATCGCTGGTGCTGCTTCACCGCCACCAACGAGGGCCTGCGGCGCACAGACGGCACAGGAAATGTCATCGGATGCAGCGTCGGGCGGCAGATCCGGGACGACATCGCCATGGATCTTCTGCGGCGCTCTGTGAACGCCGTGACGCTGGATAAGAAATCGATCATATCGAGCCTCACCCGCGTTGTGGAAAGCGTTCTGGCGTCCGGTGAGGACAGCGGCGAGCAGGAACTGCGGCGGCTGGAGCTGGAGTTTGAAAAGCTGCAAGCCCGCAATGACACGATCCATGACCGATTTTTCGACGAGAGCATCACCAAGGCTGATTATCAGCGTGCCAAAGCTCGCTGTGAAAGTGAAATGAACCGGGCGCAGGAGAAAATCGCCGCGATCAAACAGCGGCAGACGCTGAACACCGACACGCAGACCCTAAAGCCGGACATTCGCGCCGCCATCACGGGCATCGTCAGCGGACGCACAGCGGGCGACGACTTTTACGGGCATCTCCTTCAACAGATGACCGTGTACCGGGACGGCAGGGTAGAGGTGGCGCTCAATCTGCTGCCCGCCAAGTGGGTCTATGTGCTGGACGGACTGGAAAAATACCGCGCCAAAATTGAGGTCCATGACGCTTCCTCTGTACCGATATCGGTCAGCAGGCCCTTGAGCTCGGGGTAGGGCATTGAGTAGCGCTGGCTCAGATACCGCAGCGAAGCGCCGAGCTCGCCGTCCGGGCCGCCGTACTGGCTGATGATCGCCGCGGCGAGCTTCGGGTTGGGGTTGGCGATCTTCACCGGATACTGCAATTTCTTTTCATAAACAAACATCAGTCGTTCCCTCCCAGATCCCACGGCCACGGATTATCGAGCCACTTATAGCTGCCCGGCGTCAGGTCGGTCTGAAGCAGCGGGCCGTACTTCTCCTGATACTTCTCCCGTCCCTCGCGCGCGAGCTTGATATACGACCAGTAGAGCGCCAGCACCTCCTGATCGTCGCGGTGCGTGGTGAGGTACAATCCCAGCTCGTCGATGGCGAAGTCAAGCGCCATCAGCTCGCTGAGCGCCGTGTTGGCGGCGGGGAAGCGGTTCTCCATGTCGGCGTGGAAGGGCAGGTTCAAGCCGGGGAACAGCGTGCCGGCCTGCAGGGCGTCCTGCTGGGAATAGCGTGCGGGGTTGTCGCACTGCACGGGAACATAGGGAAAGGCCAGCGGCGCACAGCTGCCCGGCAGACGGCCCTCCGTCGTACCGCAGATCTTCACCGCCGTATCGTTCTTTTCCAAATGGGTCTCCTCCTTCTTGGCATTGAGCATTGCGCTCATACCAGTATACGCCGCGGCAAAAAAGAGGAAACAGGGCTTTTCTTTCCGCCCGATGTCTGCTACAATATGTCCATGGAAGAATAGAAAAAAGTCCCCGCGCATAGCGTTGCACGGGGTGAGGAAATTGATCGTTCTTCTGCGTAAAAAAATTTTGGTGCTCGCAGCGCTGCTCCTTTTCGGTGTGCTCCTACTGTGCGGAACATTCGTGCGAGGTGCGCTGCCTGTCTTTCGCCCATCTGGCGTGCCGGAGCGGTCGGTGATCGTCATTGACGCGGGACACGGCGGGGAGGACGGCGGCGCCGTCGCGGCGGACGGCACGGTGGAAAGCGGCATCAATCTTGCCATCGCGCAGGATCTTGACGCGCTGCTGCGCTTTCTTGGCTGTGAGACAAGGATGACCCGCACGGAGGATGCCGCCATCTATTCCGACGGTGCGAGAACACTGCGGGAGAAGAAGGCCTCCGACCTCAAAAACCGCGCGGCGCTGGTGAACGAGACGCCGAACGCCGTGCTTTTGAGCATCCACCAGAATAGCCTTCCGGCCTCGCGGCGCGTCCACGGCGCGCAGGCGTTCCACGCCCGCACGGAGGGCAGCGAGGCGCTCGCCGAGAGCGTACAGGTCGCGCTCAACGCGGCGGTGAACCCGGGAAACGAGAAAAGCCGGAAGGTCATTGACAAAAGCGTTTATCTGATGAAAAACATCAGCTGTCCCGCGGTGCTGGTCGAGTGCGGCTTTCTCTCCAACGCGGAGGAGGCCGCAAGGCTCTGCGAGACGGACTATCAGCGCAAGCTGGCTGTGACCGTCGCCGCCGGCTTTCTCGCGGGACTCGCCGGTGGGCAAGCGGCAGCATAAGAAACAGAAAAGGGGAGACCCCATGAAGGCAAAAACCGTATTTTACTGCACCGAGTGCGGCAACGAGACCGCAAAGTGGGCGGGGCGCTGCCCTGCCTGCGGCGCATGGAATTCCATCGTGGAGCAGGCCGCGCCGAAGGCGTCGGCGGCAGGGAAGGGGCGCACCAAGGTGCTCGCGCACAGCAAGGCGCATCCGATCGCCGAGCTGCAGACCGAGCAGGAGCTGCGCTTTTCGACCGGTATGGGCGAGCTGGACCGTGTGCTCGGCGGGGGAGCCGTCAAGGGCTCGCTGGTGCTCGTCGGCGGCGCGCCGGGCATCGGCAAATCGACGCTGATGCTACAGATTTGCAGTCAGCTCTGCCGCTTTGCCAAGGTCCTGTATGTATCCGGCGAGGAATCGCCGCACCAGCTCAAGATGCGCGCCGAGCGGCTCAAGGTCGCGAGCGGGAACCTTTATGTGCTCTCGGAGACCTGTCTCGGCGATGTGCTCGAATGTGTCAGCGAGGAAGCGCCGGACATTCTGATCGTGGACTCCATCCAGACGCTCTACAACGAGGAGCTGGATTCGCCCGCGGGCAGCGTCAGTCAGGTCAAGGACTGCACGATGACGCTCATGCAGCTCGCCAAGGGGCAGGGCATCACGGTGTTTGTGATCGGCCACGTCAACAAGGAGGGCTCCATTGCCGGCCCCAAGGTGCTCGAGCACATGGTGGACTGCGTGCTCTATTTCGAGGGCGACCAGCACATGACCTACCGCATCCTCCGCGCGGCGAAGAACCGCTTCGGCGCGACGAATGAGATCGGCGTCTTCGAGATGGAAAACGACGGTCTCATTGAGGTCGAAAATCCCTCGGAAATGCTGCTCTCCGGCCGTCCTGCCGACGCGCCGGGGACCTGCGTGACCTGTGTGATGGAGGGCGCGCGGCCCGTGCTCGCGGAGATCCAGGCGCTGCTGGCAAGCTCATCATACCCGACGCCGCGGCGCACGAGCAACGGCTTTGACTACAACCGCGCGGCGATGCTGCTGGCAGTGCTGGAAAAGCGCGGACAGCTCAAGGTGTCGCAGTGCGACGCGTATCTGAACATCATCGGCGGCCTGACGCTGGACGAGCCTGCCGCCGATCTCGCGGCCATTCTGGCGCTGGCGTCGAGCTATCTCGACAAGCCCATCGGCGCACAGGTCGCCGCCATCGGCGAGGTCGGTCTGACCGGCGAGTTAAGGAACGTGAACAATCTGTCGCAACGGCTCAGCGAGGTGCGGCGGCTCGGCTTCACGGAGTGCATCATTCCAAAGCAGCATGGGAACCGTCTTGGACGTCCGGACGGCCTGAAGCTGACGGAGGTGCAGAATGTCGGTGAAGCGCTGCGTGTGCTGGCGAGGTCGTAACGCCGCTGACCGCAGAGCGCGGGATATAGTGTACGCAGGCGTTGCTGCGGCACGACGGCATCCCGCAGGCTGTGGAATACTTGAAGCCGCAGCGTCCGCCGGACTGGAACACGCAGTTGGCATGACAGAAAAGCTCGCTCATTCGATCAGACCCTTTCCAATGAAAAGTTTTCACGGAAATAGTTTGCGCGAAGGAGCGACGGATTAAACCGTTTTTTTTGAATCTTCAGTATACTCAATGCCTCTAAGCAGTTATCCTTACGGAAAGGAGGAACGCAAAAACAGCCGAAGAAGCGTTTCAGGGCTACCCTCTTTTGAACAAAATTTTTATTTTGTTCAATTATACCTTTAGGTCGATCGGGGTCCCCCGCTTTGAACGACAGCTGTTTTTTGTGAAAGCTCATGAACGATTACCGTACCGAAGCGCCGCCGATCCTGCGCGACTTTCTTTCTTACCATGAAACGATCAAGGCGCACTCCCGAAAAACCGTGGACGAATACTTTCTCGATCTGCGGAACTTTTTCCGTTATCTCAAGCAGACGCGCGACCCGTCGCTGCGCGGTCTGGAGCTGAATGAAATATCCATTCTGGACGTCGATCTCGATTTCGTATCCTCCGTCACGCTCACGGACATCTACGGCTATATGACCTATCTGAGCCGCGAGCGCGTACTGCATCAGAACAGCGATGCCTCCGGCTATGGTCTCAACGCCGCCTCCAGAGCGCGTAAAATTGCAACGATCCGCTCTTTTTACAAGTATTTGACCAACAAAGTCCACCTGATCAAGGAAAATCCGGTCAAGGACCTCGATTCGCCGAAGCTCAAGAAAACGCTGCCGAAATACCTCACCTTAGAAGAAAGCGTGCAGCTGTTGTCCTCGGTGGACGGACAGAACCGCGAGCGGGATTACTGCATCCTGACGCTCTTCCTGAACTGCGGCCTGCGTATTTCCGAGCTTTGCGCGCTCAACACCACGGACATTCAGGACGACGCGCTGCGCGTGCTCGGTAAGGGCAACAAGGTGCGCATCGTCTACCTCAACGACGCGTGCAAGGAAGCGCTCAGCGGCTATCTCGCCATGCGCCGCCCCATCGTCGGGCGCGATCAGAACGCCCTCTTCCTCTCCTCCCGCAACGAGCGCGTCAGCCGCTCGACGGTCCACGCGCTGGTGAAAAAGCACTTGAGCGAGGCCGGGCTCGACTCGACGCAGTATTCCGCGCACAAGCTGCGCCACACAGCGGCGACGCTGATGCTGCAAAACGGCGTGGACGTCAAGGCCGTGCAGGAGGTTCTGGGCCATGAGCACCTCAACACAACGGAGATCTACACGCATATCGACAACGAGGCGCTGCGTGTTGCCGCAAAGGCAAATCCCTTGTCACGCGTGAAGCCGCCGAAGAAAAATGAAGCGGAAAATTGAGAAAGAGACGGAGCATGCTCCGTCTCTTTCTGCTTTCTCAGCTTTCCTGCATCTGTACGCTTTCCGCCATGGCGATCAGCTCGTTC
>CDYS01024567.1_pt1 | contig 14397 bp, 6 predicted proteins | sample 557491 | NCBI WGS metagenome assembly CDYS01 (sample SAMEA3182057, study PRJEB8094) | gut metagenome | biome: human; feature: gut; material: Stool; isolation source: human stools | place: Canada | collected 2012-11-26
TTTTCGGCATCTTTTCTTGCACTTCCGCGTCTTCAAACCTCGATTTACCGCCAGTAAACCTTCGGTTTTCATCCTTGAATTGCAAGAAAATCTGCTCGAAACTGCATCGGTCTCATTTTAGAAACACACGATAGACACAGAACGGGCAATTTCGTCAAAATGACGGTGGAAATTTGCCTGCAACCATGTTATAATACGCTTGAATCCAGCAAAAATCAAGAGGAGGTCAGGTTTGGCAATGAAAAGAAGAATCGGTATTCTGACCAGCGGCGGCGACTGCCCCGGCTTGAACGCGGCAATCCGCGGCGTGACCCGCGCGGCGTATGAATTGTTTGACGCGGAGATTGTCGGCATCCACGACGGCTATCGGGGTCTCATCACGGGCGACTATCAGGAGATGAAGCGCAGCCAGTTCTCCGGCATCCTGACCCTTGGCGGCACGATTCTTGGCACGGCGCGCACGCCCTTCCGCGATATGCGCAAGATTGGCGAAGACAACGTGGACAAGGTTGCTGCCATGAAAAAGACCTACAAGGATTTGAAACTTGACTGCCTTGTCACCCTCGGCGGCAATGGCACGCACAAGACGGCGAACCTCCTTTCCAAGGAAGGGCTGAACGTCATCGGTCTGCCCAAAACGATTGACAACGACCTGTACGGCACGGACTTCACGTTCGGCTTCCACACAGCGATGGACATTGCGACGGAGGTCATCGACCGCATCCACACCACGGCGGCGTCGCACGGGCGCTGCATGGTGGTGGAAATCATGGGCAACAAGGCGGGCTGGCTGACGCTGTATTCCGGCGTGGCGGGCGGCGCGGATGCCATCCTGATTCCCGAAATCCCCTATAAAATTGAAAAGGTTGCCAAGGTCGTCGAGAGCCGCGCCAAGAGCAACAAGGGCTTCACGATTATCGCCGTGGCTGAGGGCGCAATGACCCCCGAAGAAGCGAAGATGGGCAAGAAGGAACGCGAAGCCAAGCGCGCGGCGGAACATTTCTCCTCCAGCGCGTATGTAGCGCAGCAGCTCCGCGACCTCGTGGGCGTGGAAGCGCGCGCGGTTGTGCCGGGTCACATCCAGCGCGGCGGCAGCCCGAACGCCTACGACCGCGTGCTGTCCACGCAGTTTGGCGTGCACGCGGCGGAACTTATCCGCGACGGCGTGTACGGCGTAACCGTGGCGCTGAAGGGCAACGAAATCACCCACAACAAGCTCTCCGACATTGCCGGCGTGCCGAAGCTGGTTCCGCCGGACAACACGATGATTACGACTGCCCGGAATATCGGCATCTCGTTCGGTGACTAATCATACTGCTTTATCTGGAAATAGTATAATTGCGCAAGAGGCTGCGGAAGGACAAACCGTTCTTTCACAGCCCTTTTTCATGTACGAAAAGCAAAACGGAAAACGAAGTTGACAAATTCCTGTAATGTTGTATAATGGAAACAAAAAAAGATGCTGACAAGCACGAAAAATGGTGAATTACACGCCGTCAGCAGAAATTCGTAATTTCAAAGGGAGGCAGTCTATGCGCTTTTTTCACCTGTCCGACCTCCATCTGGGCATCAAGCTCTACGAGCATGACCTGCTGAAAGATCAGAAGGCCATTCTTGATGAAATCGTCGCGATGACCCGGCAGTATCAGCCCGACGCCGTTGTTTTCGCGGGGGATATTTACGATCGTTCCGTGCCGCCTGTCGAAGCGGTTGCGCTGTTTGACGACTTCATGACGCAGCTCCGCGCGGCGCTCCCGAACGGCGAAATCATGCTGATTTCCGGCAACCACGACAGCGCGCAGCGGCTCGATGTCTTCCGCAGCGAACTGTCTGATCGCGGCATCCACATGATTGGCAATCCGCCCATGCAGAAGGGCGAAACCATCGAGCGCGTCACCCTGACGGACGATTTCGGTGCGGTGAATTTCTACCTGCTGCCGTTCGTGCGGCCGGGCATGGTGCGCCTTGTGACCGGGACGAAGGAGAACGGCGACAATTTGAGCTATCCCGAAGCATTTTCGCGTCTGCTGGCGCTGTCGCCGCTGAACCCCGACGAGCGGAACGTGCTGGTCAGCCATCAGTTCTTCCTGCCCGATGGCGGCGACGCGGAGAACATCGAGCGCGCGGAGAACGAGGTGAAGCAGGTTGGCAATCTGGATGCAATTCCCGCGTCGCTGATTGCGGATTTTGACTATGCTGCGCTGGGGCACATCCACAAGCCGATGAAGGTCGGCAGTGAAACGCTGCGTTACTGCGGCACGCCGATGCCCTACTCCCTCAGCGAGGAAAACCAGCAGAAGGGCATCTTGATGGTGGAAATGGGCGCGAAAGGCGACGTGCGGACGACGGTTTTGCCGCTGCACCCCGTCCATCAGGTGCGGAAGCTGCGCGCGACGCGGGAAGCGCTGCTGTCCGGCGCGAGCGAGGATTTCGTGTCCATCTGCGTGATAGGCGCGGAGGCGACGGAGATGGTGGGTCTGCGCGAACTGCTGCGGGAGAGGTATCCGAATCTGCTGGAGCTTCGGCGCGAGCGCGAGGAAACGGTGGAGCTGGCAGCTCTGCAGGAGCGCACGGAAACGCTCTCCCCCTACGAGCTGTGTCTGCAATTTGCGGGCGAGCGGCTGAACGCCGAGGAAAAGGCGCTGCTGACGGAGGTCATGAACGCCATGAAGGAGGAAAACGCATGAAACCGATTCTTTTGACGATGCAGGCCTTTGGCTCTTACGGCGAAAAAACGGAGATTGACTTCCAAAAGGGCGGCGATTTTTTCCTCATCAGCGGCGACACGGGGTCGGGCAAATCCACCATTTTCGATGCAATGATGTTCGCGCTCTACGGCGAAGTGAGCACAAACGGCAGCGGCAAGGAAAACGAGCTGCTGAGCCAGTTTGTGGACGTGCGGAATGACAAGCCGCTTGTGTCGCTTGTCTTTACGGCGCATCAGCATGGGCAGGAGGAAACGTACAAGATTACGCGCACGCCGCGGCACATCCGCCCCGCCAAGCGAACAGGTGCAAAGCAGCAGGAGGAGGGCGAGACGGCGGAGCTGCTGATGCCGGACGGCTCGCAGTATCCGGGCAAGCTGTCGGAAACGAACCGGAAAATCGAAGAGCTTGTGGGCTTGACGGCAGACCAGTTCCGCAAAGTGGTGATGATTGCGCAGGGCGAATTTATGGACTTCCTGCGCGCGGGCAGCAAGGAAAAGACGGAACTGCTGCGCGATTTGCTGAAAACGGACTACTATTATCAGTTGAGCGAGCGCCTGAAAACGCTGGCGAAGGAGAAGAACACCGCGGCGAAGACCCAGCGGGCGAATATGTCCTTTTTTGCGGGGAGAGCGGTGACGGAAGGACTGCCGGAGGAAGATGCGCTGGCATTGGAAGCGGCGAAAGGCACGGTTATCACTGCAAAAGAATTGCAGCCCGAACAGGTGGATGCGCTGGTGGATGTGCTGTCCGGCGTGTGTGCACGCTTGCAGCTGCAGCAGGGCGAATTGGCGAAGCAGCAGACAGCGGCGCAGAACGACCGCGACGACTGCATGAAGCGAATCGAAGCCGCACAGCCGCTGATGAAGCGCTTTGAAGAGCTGGAGAGCGCGGAAAAGACACTGCAAGAATGCGCGGCACAGGCGGATGAAATCGAGAAAAAGCGCGGGCTGATTGGCAAAATCCGCGATGCGTGGGCAATCGAACCGAAGTATCAGCGCATGAAGGATGCGCGGGCTGCGCTGACGAATGCACAGACGGAATTGGCAGCGAAGCAACAGGAGTTTCCGCAGCTGAAGCAGACGGCGGCGGATGCGGCGGTGCTTCATCAGCAGATGGAAAAAGCACAGCAGGACGCGACGGCGCACGAGTCGGAGGTCAAAACGAAGGTCAAGGATGCGCTGAAAACCTTTGATGCGCTGGATGAAGCGGAAAAGGCGCTGCGTCAGGCGGAAGAAGCGGATGCGAAGGCGAAGGCGAATGCGGAATCAGCCAAGAAAGCACTGGATGATTTCAAGAAGCAGGAAGACGCATGGCGGAAGCAGGAAGCGGAATTGCAGGGCGCAGAAGCCGCTTATGAGGTCTGCAAGCAGCAGAATCAGCAGTATCGCGACCTGAAGAAATCGCTGGAGGACTTGCACGGCAACCAGAAAGACGTGCAGGAGAAAGCAAGGCAAGCAGCGGCGGCGAAGGACGCGTATGCCAGCGCAACGCAAAAATATCAGCGGGCACAGAATGAATATGATGATTATCGCTTGGCGTTCCTCAACGCGCAGGCGGGTCTATTGGCGCGTGAACTTGTGTCCGGAAAGCCTTGCCCGGTCTGCGGCGCACTGGAGCATCCCGCGCCGTGCCAGCTGACGCAGGAAAATCAGCAGCTGAACCGCGAGCAGCTGGAGCGGCGGCGTAAGGCGGCGGATGACGCGGCGAAAGCGCAGGAAGAGAAAGCAAAAGAATCGGAATCGGCGCAGGTCAAGCTGACAGAGCGGCAAAAAGCCGTTGAAGAAGCGGAAAAGAAGCTGGTGGAGAACGCGAAGAACATCCGCGAAAATGTGCCGATGGCGACGGCGGCGGACGTAGAAGCAATGCTGCAAGCGTGGCTGCCGGAGCTGCAAAGCGCGTCGAAGTCGGTTCAGACGAAGGTGAAGGCGCTGGACGACGTGCGGAAAAATCTCGATGGGGCGAAGGCAAAGCGCGAAAAGCTGGAAGAGGCAGCATCTGCCGCGCAAGAAACGGCAAAATCCACCGCAGTGAAAAAGGCTGAAGCAGAAAAAACGTGGAATCTGCATCAGGAAGAACTGTCCAGCAGCGCATACCGCACGCGCGAGGACGCGGTGGCACAGCGCACACAGGCGCAGGAAGCAAAGCAAAAGGCGGAAGCGGCGGCAAGTCAGGCTGCGGAAAAAGAACGTCAGGCGCAGAAAGCGGAAACAGAATGTACAGCACGGATTCAGCAGCTGGATGCGGAAATGCCGCAGAAACAGGCGAATGCGGAAGAATTTAACCAGCAGTATCAGCAGACGATGGCGGAAAGGTCGCTGGATGAAACGCAGTGGCAGGCACTGACGGCGAACTATGATGCAGAAGAGCCTGATCGCTTGCAGAAGGAAGTCAGCGACTTTGACCAGAAGAAAAACACGGCGGAGACACAGTGCACGACGGCACAGAGCGCGATTGCCGGGCGGGAAAAGCCGGATATAGCGAAGTTGGAGGCGGCATCCAAGGCGGCAGAATCGGCGCTTAAGGAAGCAGCGGATGCCCTGGAAGCCGCGAAACACCTGCGTTTGAACAATGAAAAGGTGCTGGAAGATCTGCGCGAGGGACGCGAACCGCTGGCGGAGGCGTGCAAGGCAGCAAACACCGCGCAGCACCTTTCGGACGTGATGGCGGGCACCGAAAGCGGCAACCGGATGAATCTGGAGACGTTCGTGCAGCGCAGCTATATGGAAAAAATTCTGTGCGACGCGAACCGGCGCTTCCGCGATATGTCGAACGGGCAGTTTGAATTGAAGCTAATTAACGTTGAGGACGCGGGCGAGGGCAAAAACAAGGGGTTGGACTTGGAGGTGCTTTCCATTGTGACGGACAAGACGCGCTCCGTCAACACGCTGTCCGGCGGCGAGTCGTTTATGGCGGCGCTGTCGCTGGCGCTCGGTATGGCTGACCAGATTCAGGCGGCGACGGCGGCGATTCATCTGGATGTGATGTTCATCGACGAGGGCTTTGGTTCGCTGAGCGACAACGCGCGCAACGAGGCAGTCAATATATTGAAGGAAATGGCGGGCAAGCAGCGGCAGATTGGCATCATTTCGCACGTTTCGGAACTGAAGGACGAGATTGAAAATCAGCTGATTGTGAAAAAGGACGACCGCGGCAGCCACATTTCTTGGCGATAATGAGCGGATCGGGCATCCGTGGCAGAGAAAGGCTGCGGATGCCCCTGCTCTTTTGACGGACAAAAGGCAAATGATGGACGGAAAAGGTTCGCCCAGAAGCGACGAACAATGGACTGCTAAATCAGTCATATTCGTTCGTCTTTCTAAAAAGTCTTGAAAAAAGCCCAAAAACAAAAGAAAAAAGGGTTGACGCAGGGCTGAAATTGTGTTAAGATAACAAAGCTGGTTGCGCGAGCCGCTGAAAAGCCGCTTGTGGGACTGGTACGAACCTTGAAAACGATACAGAACAAAAACAACGCAAACAAGACAGTAATTCCGAATGAGTGAAACTTGGTTGAGGAAACTCGATTGAGGGATAAAGGATTAAACGAAAGAGTTTGATCCTGGCTCAGGACGAACGCTGGCGGCGTGCCTAACACATGCAAGTCGAGCGGAGACAGTGAGTAGCTTGCTACGAACTGTTTTAGCGGCGGACGGGTGAGTAACGCGTGAGCAACCTTTCCCAGACAGGGGAATAACACACCGAAAGGTGTACTAATACCGCATAAGACCACGGGATCACATGGTTCTGGGGTAAAAGATTTATCGGTTTGGGGTGGGCTCGCGTCCGATTAGGTAGTTGGTGAGGTAACGGCCCACCAAGCCGACGATCGGTAGCCGACCTGAGAGGGTGATCGGCCACATTGGGACTGAGACACGGCCCAAACTCCTACGGGAGGCAGCAGTGGGGAATATTGGGCAATGGAGGAAACTCTGACCCAGCAACGCCGCGTGGAGGAAGAAGGTTTTCGGATCGTAAACTCCTGTCCTTGGAGACGAGTAGAAGACGGTATCCAAGGAGGAAGCCCCGGCTAACTACGTGCCAGCAGCCGCGGTAATACGTAGGGGGCAAGCGTTGTCCGGAATAATTGGGCGTAAAGGGCGCGTAGGCGGCTCGGTAAGTCTGGAGTGAAAGTCCTGCTTTTAAGGTGGGAATTGCTTTGGATACTGTCGGGCTTGAGTGCAGGAGAGGTTAGTGGAATTCCCAGTGTAGCGGTGAAATGCGTAGAGATTGGGAGGAACACCAGTGGCGAAGGCGACTAACTGGACTGTAACTGACGCTGAGGCGCGAAAGTGTGGGGAGCAAACAGGATTAGATACCCTGGTAGTCCACACTGTAAACGATGAATGCTAGGTGTAGGGGGTATCGACCCCTTCTGTGCCGCAGTCAACACAATAAGCATTCCGCCTGGGGAGTACGGCCGCAAGGTTGAAACTCAAAGGAATTGACGGGGGCCCGCACAAGCAGCGGAGCATGTGGTTTAATTCGACGCAACGCGAAGAACCTTACCAGGTCTTGACATCCACTTAAACTTACAGAGATGTAAGGTGTGCTTGCACAAAGTGAGACAGGTGGTGCATGGTTGTCGTCAGCTCGTGTCGTGAGATGTTGGGTTAAGTCCCGCAACGAGCGCAACCCTTATCTTCAGTTACTAACGCGTAGAGGTGAGGACTCTGAAGAGACTGCCGGGGACAACTCGGAGGAAGGTGGGGACGACGTCAAATCATCATGCCCCTTATGACCTGGGCTACACACGTGCTACAATGGCCACGACAGAGAGAAGCGAAATCGCAAGGTAGAGCGGAACTCAAAAAAGTGGTCCCAGTTCGGATTGTGGGCTGCAACCCGCCCACATGAAGTCGGAGTTGCTAGTAATCGCGGATCAGCATGCCGCGGTGAATACGTTCCCGGGCCTTGTACACACCGCCCGTCACACCATGGGAGTTGGGAGTGCCCAAAGCCGGTGAGGCAACCGCAAGGAGCCAGCCGTCTAAGGCAAGACCAATGACTGGGGTGAAGTCGTAACAAGGTAGCCGTATCGGAAGGTGCGGCTGGATCACCTCCTTTCTAAGGAGCAAGCGAAAGCGGAAACGCGGACGCTTCATCCTAAAGGTCGATCTGGTTGACGAAAGCAGAATGCGGACAGAAATGAAAGCAGGAAGCGAAGTTGACCAGTAAGGAGCTGTCACAGGACAGCAAGGCTGACAAAAGTCAGCAGCTGAAGAAGGAAACGAAGGATCAGCAAAGGACGCACAGCGTCAAAGAGGAAATCTGTTGCGTTTGCGAAGAGAAGTTCTGTATCGTTTTCAGGGTTCGCGAGAGCGAAAACTGAACAGTTTCAAAGCGAACCGTTGAGATGAAACCGAAAGGAAGAAATCAAAACGAAACGTAGCGAAGCTGCCTGCACCTTGACAACTGCACAGAGAATGATTCTAAATAAAAGACCAGTTGCAACGGAGTAATGAGTGAAAACTTACATACGAAGTTGACCAGTTGGTCTCAGGATCAAGCGACGAAAAAATCAAGCTAATAAGAGCACAGGGTGGATGCCCAGGCACCAAACGCCGACGAAAGACGTGGCAAGCTGCGAAAAGTCACGGGGAACCGCAAGCAGGTATTGATCCGTGAACGTCTGAATGGGGAAACCCGGCGGGTTAACAGCCCGTCACTATTAACTGAATGAATAGGTTAATAGGGGGAACGCGGGGAACTGAAACATCTCAGTACCCGTAGGAAGAGAAAATAAAGAATGATTTCCTAAGTAGCGGCGAGCGAACGGGAAAGAGGCCAAACCGAAGGGCTTGCTCTTCGGGGTTGTGGATCAGCAATAAGGACGAGAGACCTTAGCAGAAGAGGATTGGAAAGTCCCGCCAGAGAGGGTAAAAGCCCCTTACGCGAAAAGGTCGAGCGACGAGCTGACACCAGAGTACCGCAGGACACGAGAAATCCGGTGGGAAGCCGGGAGGACCACCTCCCAAGCCTAAATACGAATTGGTGACCGATAGCGCATAGTACCGTGAGGGAAAGGTGAAAAGAACCCCGGGAGGGGAGTGAAAAAGAACCTGAAACCCTGTGTTTACAAGCAGTGAAAGTGCGAGCAAGGCACGATCACGTACTTTTTGTAGAACGGACCGGCGAGTTACGTTATGCAGCAAGGTTAAGAACTGAAGGTTCGGAGCCGAAGCGAAAGCGAGTCTGAATAGGGCGATAGTTGCATGACGTAGACCCGAAACCGGGTGACCTATCCATGAGCAGGTTGAAGTGGAGGTAAAGCTCCATGGAGGACCGAACCAGACGTCTGTTGAAAAAGGCGGGGATGACTTGTGGATAGGGGAGAAATTCCAATCGAACCCGGAGATAGCTGGTTCTCCTCGAAATAGCTTTAGGGCTAGCCTCATGGATCATTGATGGGGGTAGAGCACTGAATGTGCGCGGGGGCCACAAAGCCTACCAAACGCTATCAAACTACGAATACCATACAATGCAGACCATGGGAGTCAGTCCGCGAGAGATAAGTTCCGCGGGCAAAAGGGGAACACCCCAGATCAACCGCTAAGGTCCCCAAGTTCACGTTAAGTGGAGAAGGATGTGGAATTGCACAGACAACCAGGATGTTGGCTCAGAAGCAGCCACACATTTAAAGAGTGCGTAATAGCTCACTGGTCGAGTGATTGTGCGCCGAAGATGTCCGGGGCTAAACGTGACACCGAAGCGATGGGTGCGTCTGAAAAAGATGCGCGGTAGAGGAGCAATGTGCAGAGGCAGAAGCCGTATCGAGAGGCACGGTGGACACTGCACAAGAGAGAATGCCGGTATGAGTAGCGAGAGGCATGCGAGAAACATGCCCGTCGAAAGCCCAAGGTTTCCTGGGGAAGGTTCATCCGCCCAGGGTAAGTCGGGGCCTAAGCCGAGGACGGAAGTCGTAGGCGATGGACAGCAGGTGTAGATTCCTGCACTACCGATGGAATGAAGCAGTGACACAGAAGGATAACTCGAGCAGGGTGATGGTCAACCCTGTGCAAGCATCAAGGTTGGGTTGTAGTGAAGTACGCAATCCTATAAGCTGAGATGTGATGCGGACCGAAATTTCAGTAGGGAAGCGAGTGAGTTCACGCTGGCGAGAAAAGCTGCTAGTACATCCAAAGGTACCCGTACCGGAAACCGACGCAGGTGGGCGAGGAGAGAATCCTGAGACGAACGGGAGAACCCTTGTTAAGGAACTCGGCAAAATGACCCCGTAACTTCGGGATAAGGGGTGCCTGCGAGAGCAGGCCGCAGAGAATAGTCACAAGCGACTGTTTAGCAAAAACACAGGTATCTGCGAAAGCGAGAGCTGACGTATAGGTGCTGACACCTGCCCGGTGCTGGAAGGTTAAGGGAACATGTTAGAGCAATCGAAGCATCGAACCGAAGCCCCAGTAAACGGCGGCCGTAACTATAACGGTCCTAAGGTAGCGAAATTCCTTGTCGGGTAAGTTCCGACCCGCACGAATGGTGTAACGACTTGTGAGCTGTCTCAACAGGGGGCCCGGTGAAATTGAAGTATGGGTGAAGATGCCCATTACCCGCGACTGGACGGAGAGACCCCGTAGAGCTTTACTGCAGCCTGATATTGAGTTTCGGTAACTGATGCACAGGATAGGTGGGAGTCTGAGAGACATGGGTTTCGGCTCGTGAGGAGACGCTGTTGGGATACCACTCTTCGGTTACTGAAATTCTAACATAGCTCTGTGAAACCAGAGGATGGACAGTGTCAGGTGGACAGTTTGACTGGGGCGGTCGCCTCCGAAAGAGTAACGGAGGCGCCCAAAGGTACCCTCAGAATGGATGGAAACCATTCGAAGAGCGCAAAGGCAGAAGGGTGCCTGACTGCGAGATTGACAAATCGAGCAGAGACGAAAGTCGGGCTTAGTGATCCGGCGGTATTGAGTGGAAAAGCCGTCGCTTAACGGATAAAAGCTACCTCGGGGATAACAGGCTGATCTCCCCCAAGAGTCCACATCGACGGGGAGGTTTGGCACCTCGATGTCGGCTCGTCGCATCCTGGGGCTGAAGCAGGTCCCAAGGGTTTGGCTGTTCGCCAATTAAAGCGGCACGCGAGCTGGGTTCAGAACGTCGTGAGACAGTTCGGTCCCTATCCATCGTGGGCGTAGGAGTCATGAGAGGAGCTGTTCCTAGTACGAGAGGACCGGAATGGACGCACCACTGGTGCAACTGTTGTCGTGCCAACGGCATAGCAGGGAAGCGAAGTGCGGACGGGATAAACGCTGAAGGCATCTAAGCGTGAAGCCCACCTCAAGAATAAGACTCCACAATAGACCCCTGGAGGACTACCAGGTAGATAGGTCATCGGTGGAAGCGCTGTAAGGCGTGTAGCTTGATGATACTAATCGGTCGAAAGCTTCATTTAACGCTTGAAAGCTGAAAATGAGGATGGCTGAGCGGAGCGTAAGCAATGCGAAGTCAAGCGAAAGCAAATCTGAAACAGAAAACTGAGAACTAATTGGAACGGTCTAAAGAATCATTCGATGTGCAGTTGTCAGGGTGCGGGGTCTTCGACCCTTCTCTTTCAAACGCAAGTAAGTAAAATGAAAGCAAGAAGAGAAAGGCGAAGCAATTAAATAGCTACCATTTCCGGTGGCAATGACGGAGAGGTTCCACCTGTTCCCATCCCGAACACAGCAGTTAAGCTCTCCAGTGCTGAAAGTACTTGGCTGGACACGGCCCGGGAGGATAAGTCGCTGCCGGATTCCTATTAGCCCTTGATTCGCGAGAGTCAAGGGCGCTTTTTTTGTCGTTTTGGAGAATAGAAAATCCCCCGCGCGAACGATTAGGCGCAGGGGATGCGGCTGCCTTTTCCTATTATATTGGTCTTTTCCGCGGGTTCCAGAGGGCAATGGAAACAGACGAAGTCTGCGGTCGCCCTCTGGACGCCTTCGCCTTCGCCATTATCTGCTGCAATGTGGGAAAAGCGGCGTTTGGTGAGTATTCCGCGCGAGATTGCGCAGCACGACCGCTCAAATTGAGCATCCATTCCGGCGGAATTGAGCACGCTTGCCGCCGTCGTTGAGCACTGCGGTAAAATGTAGATATGCATCGCATTTTGCGGTGTAAATATCTACAAGGAGGTCACCTGTATGACCAATTACCGTGAGATTCTCAGACTCCATAGTCTGGGACTCAACAAGACCGAGATCGCGTCAAGCTGCCAGTGCGCTCGGAACACTGTGGCAGCAACCCTGCAACGGGCAGCAAACTGCGGCCTGCAATGGCCACTGCCGGAGGAAATGTCGGATAGGCAGCTCTCAGAGCGTCTGTTTCCGACCAGCCCCTCGAAGCCTGTCTACAAGATGCCGGACTACGCCTATGTCCACAAGGAACTCCAGCGCAGCGGTATCACCCTGAATCTGCTGTGGCTGGAATACTGCGACCAGTGTCGGGCGGCGGGTGAGATTCCATACCAGTCCACCCAGTTCAACAAGTACTATGCGGACTATCTGACAAAGGTAAACGCCACCATGCACCTGAACCACAAGCCCGGCGAGGTTATGCAGGTGGACTGGGCCGGCGATACTGCCGCTGTTATTGACACAGACACCGGTGAAATTATCCCGGCTTATGTGTTCGTGGCAACCCTGCCCTACAGTGGCTACAGCTACGTAGAAGCCTTTTTCTCCATGAACCAGGACTCATGGACCACTGCCCATGTGAATGCCTACAAATACTTTGGCGGCGTTACACGGATCATCCAGTGCGACAATCTGAAAACCGGCGTGCAAAAGCATGGGAAGGATGAGGTTGTTCTCAATAAATCGTACCAGGAGCTGGCAGAGCATTATGGCACGGCAATTCTGCCTGCCAGAGTCCGCGCTCCCAAGGATAAAGCTGCTGTTGAGGGTACTGTCGGTATCATCTCTACCTTCATACTGGCCGCTCTGCGGAACCGCCAGTTTTTGTCCCTATTGGAACTGAACGAGGCGATTTGGGACCGTCTGGAGGCGTTCAACCATAAACCTTTCCAGAAGCGGGAAGGCAGCCGGGCCAGCAGCTTTGCAGAAGAGAGGCCCTTCCTGCGCCCTCTGCCGCCCAGACCTTTTGAATTGGCCATCTGGAAAGTGGCAACGGTGGGACCAAATTACCACATTTCCGTGGAGCGCATGAACTATTCTGTTCCCTTTGAGTACATCAAGCAGAAAGTAGATGTCCGGCTCACCAGATCCACGGTAGAGGTTTTCTACGGTGGAAACCGAATCTGTTCCCATCCCAGGCTGTACGGACGGTTTAACCAATACAGCACGATCCAGGCGCATATGCCGCCAGAGCACCAGAAGTATGTCCAGTGGAACGGTGAACGGTTCATTCACTGGGCCGGTAAGGTCGGCAGCAACACGCAGGTCGTTGTCCGGGCTATTCTCGGCAGCTACAAAGTAGAACAGCAGGGCTACAAGTCCTGCATGGGTCTGCTGAAGCTGGCAGACAAGTACACTCCGGAACGGCTGGAGAATGCTTGCAAACGGGCATTGGAATACACACCCCGCCCTTCTCTCAAGAATATTCAGGCTATTCTGGCATCCGGCCAGGATAAAGCCATCCCTGAGCAGAGTACGGCTACTGCGTCCTCTTCCCAGTACGGTTTCACCCGTGGGGCTGACTACTACGGAAGGGGGAATAAGTGATGCTGACTGAAACAACGGTATCCAAGCTGCGTGAAATGCGGCTGAGTGTTATGGCCAATGCCCTGAAGGATCAACTTGCCGATCCGCAGTTCCAAAACATGACCTTTGAGGACCGGCTCGGTCTTTTGGTGGATGCGGAATGGAATGCCCGAAAGAATAACCATCTGAACAAGCTGATCCGGCAGGCAACCTTCTCGGATCCGGGAGCTTGTCTGGAAAATGTGGAGTATCTGCCCGACAGAGGACTGAAGCAGGAGGAACTGCTGCGGTTCAGCACCTGCAACTACATTCAGGAGCACCACAACATCATCCTGCTGGGAGCTACCGGCAGCGGCAAAACCTATCTCGCCTGCGCTCTGGGCATGGCTGCCGCAAGACGGTTTTATGCGGTGAAGTACATCCGGCTCCCGGATCTTCTGGTAGAATTCCAGATTGCCAGGGGCAACGGTACGATTCGCAAGCTCATGGCCCAGTACAAGAAGTACGCATTGCTCATAATTGACGAATGGCTTCTGTACCCTTTGAAAGAAACGGAAGCCAGGGACTTATTGGAAATCGTGGAGTCCCGGTACAAGCGAAACTCCACGATCTTCTGCTCCCAGTTTGACATTCCGGGCTGGCCGGAAAAGTTGTCTGACCCACTGCTGGCTGATGCCATCTGCGACCGAATCGTCCACGATGCTTACACCGTGGTCATTGGAGGCAAGGAATCCATGCGCAAGCGGAAGGGTTTGCAGGACATCTGACTCCGACTATATTTATGATACCTTGACTGATTTGTTCTGTCCATATTCAACCTGAGCGGTGGGGCTGCTCAATCCGGGCGGTCCCATTGCTCAATTCAAGCGGAACCGCTGCTCAATTTCGCCGGTCGAGGTGATTTTGCTCAGCGGTGTACGCATTTGGGGAACGGAATTTGCGGCGCAAGGTGGATAAACACGCGGGCATAGTGTGCAGAAGTCACCAACTCAATCGCGCGAAAGGGTCAAGGGAGGAACTCCCTTGCAGGGTGCAGGGAC
>CDYS01042414.1_pt1 | contig 14353 bp, 10 predicted proteins | sample 557491 | NCBI WGS metagenome assembly CDYS01 (sample SAMEA3182057, study PRJEB8094) | gut metagenome | biome: human; feature: gut; material: Stool; isolation source: human stools | place: Canada | collected 2012-11-26
ATCTGTTTTTCTCTTTTCCAGATTTATACCGGTTTCTTCGGCGCACTGGACGCTATGATCCAGCGGTGTATCCATCTGTCTTTCGGTATTTCTCTGGTATATCTCTTATGCCCCACTAAACGGGAGTGGATTCGCGGCGGAAGTGTGCATCCCGTCGATTTGGCACTTGCTATCATCGCGGCGATTCCACCGATTTATATTTTGGTGAATTACCAGCAGCTTATTTTGCGGGCAGGAACAGTGACACCTGTGGATACGTTCATGGGAGTGCTGGGGATGCTTATGGTTATCGAGGCGGCGCGCCGTATTGTAGGCCTGCCGATTGTTATTGTAGTACTCTGCTTTCTTGCCTACGGTTTCTTCGGCCGTTATATGCCCGGACCTCTGGCACACCGCGGGCTCACCGTGAACCAGATGGTCGGGCACCTCTTCTATACTACGGAAGGTGTCTTTGGTATTCCCATGGGCGTATCATCCACCTTTATTTTCCTTTTTATCCTTTTTGGGGCGTATCTTGAAAAAACAGGGCTTGGAAAATTCTTTATTGATATCGCCAATGCCATTGCAGGCTGGGCGTCGGGCGGTCCTGCCAAAGTGGCGGTTATTTCTTCTGCCCTGCAGGGGACGATTTCCGGCTCATCCGTAGCAAACGTTGTCGGATCCGGTTCTTTTACCATCCCCATGATGAAGAAATTGGGATATCATAAAAACTTTGCGGGAGCAGTGGAAGCGGCAGCCTCTACCGGCGGACAGCTCATGCCTCCGGTCATGGGCGCGGCGGCGTTTCTCATGGCGGAATTTGTCGGCATTCCTTACATGGAAGTCGTGAAAGCGGCCATCGTGCCTGCGGTACTTTACTTTCTCGGCGTATTTCTGGGTGTTCATTTTGAAGCGAAGAAAAATAAGCTGAAAGGAACGCCGAGAAATGAACTTCCGCCATGGGTTAAGATCATGAAAGAAGAGGGGCATCTGGCAATTCCGCTGATTGCGATTATCGGGCTGCTTGCTTCCGGGTACACCCCGATGAAGGCGGCACTGGCAGGGATCATTATTTCCATTGCCACCGCCATGCTCCGCGCGAATACACGGATGGATTTCAATGATATTATTGACGGTCTGGTTAAAGGTGCCCGCGGCGCTTTGGGGGTGCTCATCGCCTGTGCGTCCGCCGGTATGATCATCGGTATCGTGACGAAAACGGGAGTGGGGCTGAAGCTGGCGTCTGCTCTTGTCGATGTGGCGGCAGGAAACTTTATGCTTCTTCTGTTCTGCACTATGATTACATCCCTCATTCTCGGCATGGGCGTGCCTACGACGGCAAACTATGTCATTACATCTACTATTGCTGCACCGGCCCTTATCCAGCTTGGTGTGCCGATTTTGGCGGCACATATGTTCGTTTTCTATTTCGGCATCATTGCCGATATTACTCCGCCTGTGGCGCTGGCGGCTTATGCAGGAAGCGCTATTTCCGGCGGTGATCCGCTGAAGACAGGGGTAAACGCTTCGAAGCTGGGCATTGCGGCTTTCATTATTCCTTACATCTTCGTTTTGTCACCGCAGATTTTAGGGATTGATGCTTCCGCCGGCAGCATTATTTTGACCACCTGTACGGCACTCATTGGTATGGCGGGCGTTTCGGCGGCGATGATCGGATACCTTGCGGCAAAGACGAATATGTTTGAGAGGCTCCTGCTCCTTGCCGGCGGCCTTATGCTCATTGATCCCCGTCTCATGACAGATGCGGCAGGCATCGGCATTCTTGCCTTTGTCCTCTTTATGCAGTTCCTGAGAAGAAAGAAAGCGGATGCATAATTTCTACGGTTCAATCACTCCACACAAAAACCCGCAGTATGTATTGCGGGTTTTTGTGTACCTTATTTAAGAGGAAGAGATTCTTCTCCCATAAGAATCCTTTCCATATTCTCATCTGCCGACTCCGCCCACGGCAGACGAAGCTTCGGCTGAATTCCCTCAAGAAGGTGGGGAAAGAGCGAATTGTCTTCCTTGATTTTTTCAGGAACGAAAACGGGAAGGCGGTCAGGCAGGATTTCCAGATCAATAGGGAAGGACGGCCCCTTTTCACCGTCTACATTTGTTATGAGTTCTTCTTCATTGCTGATGGAAATATGGGCTTTTTTTACGCCGACCACAGTCAATATTTCCGGCCCCAGCTGGAGGCCTGTGAGAAGTTTTGGAGCTTCACGGATGGTGCGGAGCCATTGGAAATTATGGAAAAGAGCCAGTTTGATGACGCCTTTGTTCCTTTCTTCCGGCGGGACAAGGTTGCGGAAGCTGCCTGCCGAATCGGTGAGCATGGCTGCTACCAAAGGGGAAGAAATATGGATATCCGTCCCGTTTTCTTCCCGGATGTGGAAATGGTAAGAATGCTGCTTGGGAAGAGCCTGAAACCCTTTCATAAAGTACGCAAGAGAGCCAAAAAGCGTTTTTTCCTTAATTGTCACTTCGCTGACCGCTTCCGGAATGAGTCCTGCGGCAACGATATTGATGAAGTAGCGGTCATTGATTTTCCCTACATCGATAGTGGTGCGTTTTGCCTGCTCCAGCATTCGTATGGCGCCCTGGGGCGAACGGGGGATATGAAGCGCCCGTGCCAGATCATTCACCGTTCCGAAAGGAATAAAACCGAAGCATGAGTCGCTGCGGACAGGAACCATGCCGTTAATGACTTCATTAATCGTACCGTCGCCGCCCATGCAGATGATGTCTTTATTCTTTTCCGCGGCGCGGCGGGCGAAATTTTTCGCATCTCCCGCTTTTTGCGTCAGCTTGATGGAAACGTCGTCATACCGTTTGGAAAGAACAGAAGATAAAAGCGGAATGTACTTCGGCGCCCGTTCCCGTCCCGAGGTGGGATTTACAATGACCAGACAGCGTTTTACGTTTTCCAAAACCAGGCCCTCCTCCTGCAATTTTATTTCTTTACTATTATAGCAGATATAGCAGAAATATATTTATGGAAAGGGGTGTAAAGGGGTCTTCTTAAAGAAATATTTTCTAAGAGTGTGTCACAAATGTTTGATTACTATAGAGCCCGTGCTGAGATAAATGCATAGGGTTCTTGAGGTATGTTGTAAGTTGTAGTATAATATAACCTGCAATTTGTGTACGGTAAATAAAAGGACGGACCCTTTTACCGGTATAAGGAGGAATATTTTTTATGAACGTAAAAGCAGAAGCACTGGATCAGCACAAGGTACAGCTTACCATTGATGTACCGGCTGAAGTTGTGGTCAAGGGGTTTAAGCAGGCAGTAGCCCGTATCGCCAACCAGGTGAAGATTCCCGGGTTCCGTAAAGGCAAGGCGCCCCGCCGTATTATCGAGATGCATTTCGGCAAAGAAGCTGTTGCCGGAGAAGCACAGGATATTGTTATCAACCAGGCTTTGAATGACGCGATTATTCAGGAAAAACTCATTGCTGTCACCACTCCCGAAGTAAAACAGGAACGTTTTTCTGAAACGGAAGGTGCTGCGTTCACCGCTACTTTTGTCAAACAGCCGAAGGTAAAGCTTGGCGAATATAAAGGACTTTCCGCCAAACATGTAAAACCGGAGATTTCCGATGACCAGGTTATGGCACAGATCCGGCAGGCTGCGGAGCAGAATGCGAGAATGGAAAAGGCGGAAGAAGGTACTGTCCTTAAAAAAGGCGATATCGCCGTTATCGACTTCAAAGGTACCGTTGACGGAAAAGCTTTTGAAGGCGGTGAAGGGAAAACTTATCCGCTGGAAATCGGTTCCCAGAGCTTTATCCCCGGGTTCGAAGACCAGCTTGAAGGGCACAAAGCGGGAGATGACGTAACTGTCTCCGTATCTTTCCCGAAAGACTATTTCGTGGATACTCTTGCCGGTAAAGAGGCGGAATTCGCTGTACATATCAATGATGTAAAGCATAAAGTAATTCCCGTTATTGATGATGCTTTTGCCAAATCTATAAGCCGTCATGAAACGCTGGACGAACTGAAGGAAAGCCTGAAACAGCAGATGCAGCTCCGGGCATTCCAGCAGGCGGAAGAAGCTTACCACCAGTCCCTGATTAATCAGGCGGTGGCAAATTCCGAAGTGGATATTCCGCAGGAAATGGTCGATCAGCGCATTGATGAAATCGAACAGGAAATTAAACTGAATATGGAAGCCCAGGGCATGGACTTTGATAAGTATCTTTCCAACATGGGCAAGTCGGAGGAAGAATTCCGCCAGAGCTACAATAAGACTGCTGAGCAGCAGGTACGCGAAGGCTTGGTGCTTGCGGAAATCGCCAATGTTGAAAAACTGGAAGCGACCAATCAGGATCTGAATATGGAAGTTTACAGCATGGCGCGCCAGTTTAATGCGGAACCGAAAGATGTCATCAAAATCATCAGAGATGAAAACCGCGCGGGGATGCTTTACAATTCCGTACTCCGCAAGAAAGCGGCTGCTTTCATTTACGGCGCGGCGGTAAAGGAAGAAAGTAAAAAAGAAGAAACAGCCAAGAAGACAGAAGCTCCGGCAAAAGAAAAGAAAGAATCTCCGCTGGCTGCAAAAACAGTCAAAGAACTGAAAGCTTACGCTGAAGAAAAGGGTATTGCCCTTGACTCCCGTGCAAAGAAAGCGGACATCATCGCTACGATCGAAGCGGCTGAAAGAAAGTAATCCGTTTAACTTTATACAGTGAATTTTATTTCATAACCTAAAGAGGCGCAGGCATGTTCCGCGTCTCTTTGTTGATGTATGAAAAAGAAATATAGAATTTTATCGTTATAAATTGTAAGATTGTGGTACAATTAGAAAGTACAAATAGTATTTATGAGAAAGGATGTTTATCTATGCCTTATGTGCCGATTGTTGTGGAACAGACCTCTCACGGGGAACGTTCCTATGATATTTATTCCCGTCTTTTAAAAGACCGTATTGTATTTCTTGACGGCCCCATTGATGATCATACCGCCAACGTGATTATTGCCCAATTTCTCTTTCTGGAAGCGGAAGACCCCGACAAAGATATCCATTTTTACATCAACAGCCCCGGCGGTGTTGTGACGGCAGGCATGGCGATTTATGATACGATGCAGTATATCCGCCCTGATGTGTCTACCATCTGTATCGGTTCCTGCGCCTCCATGGCGGCCGTACTTCTGACAGCCGGCGAAAAAGGGAAACGCTACGCCCTGCCTCATGCCAGCGTTATGATCCATCAGCCCCTTGGCGGTGCGCAGGGACAGGCGACAGATATTGCAATCCATGCCAAGGAAATTATCCGTCTCCGCAGCGAGCTCAACGGAATCATCGCGGCCCACAGCGGACAGACGCTGAAAACTGTCATGAAAGACACCGAAAGGGATAATTTTATGACTGCTGACGCCGCTTTGAAATATGGGCTTATTGATAAGATTCTTACCAGAAATGAACTGGCCGAGTTAAACGGGAAATCTGAATTAAGCAAGAAATAAGGAGGCTCTGTGGCTAATAAAAATGAACAACCGCCGGTATGCAATTTCTGCGGACGGTCGGGAGACGAAGTCGAAAGACTGATTGCGGGACCGGGTGTCTTTATCTGCAATGAATGCATTGAAGTCTGCCGGAACATATTGGAAGAAGAAATGAAAACTTCGAAGAAGAAGGGGCTTCCCGATTTTGAACTTCCGACACCTGAAAAAATCAAAGAATACATGGATCAGTACGTTATCGAGCAGGATGATGCAAAAGTTGCCCTTGCCGTAGCCGTGTACAACCATTATAAACGTATCCGCTATGAAAAAGACGATGACGGTGTGGAACTGCAAAAGTCAAATATCATCATGCTGGGCCCCACAGGGAGCGGGAAAACCCTTCTTGCCCAGACGTTGGCGAGGTTTTTGAATGTTCCTTTTGCTATTTCTGATGCGACCACTCTAACCGAAGCAGGTTATGTAGGGGAAGATGTAGAGAATATCCTGCTCCGTCTTATTCAGGCTGCGGATTACGACCTTGAAAGAGCCCAGCGGGGCATTGTCTACATTGATGAAATTGATAAAATCGCAAAAAAATCGGAGAATCCGTCTATTACAAGGGATGTTTCAGGGGAAGGCGTACAGCAGGCCCTGCTGAAAATCCTTGAAGGGACCGTAGCCAGTGTTCCGCCGCAGGGCGGACGCAAGCATCCTAACCAGGAGATGATCCAGCTGGATACGTCAAATATCCTCTTCATCTGCGGCGGAGCCTTTGCCGGCATAGATAAAGTCATTGCCCGCAGAACGACCAGGAGCACGATGGGATTTGGCGCGGATATCAAGAAAGCCGATGAGAAGGACATTGCGGAAGTTCTTCAAAACGTAGAACCTGAAGACCTCCTGAAATTCGGACTTATTCCGGAATTTATCGGCAGGCTTCCTGTCATCGTAGCTCTCCACCCGCTGAAAGAAGAAGCGCTTATCAGAATCCTGTCGGAACCGAAAAACGCTCTTATCCGCCAGTACCAGAAACTTCTCGGCATGGACAATGTGGAGCTTGTTTTTGAGGAGAAAGCAGTTCGTGCCATTGCGAAGAAAGCCATCGAAAGGAATACGGGTGCCCGCGGACTCCGTGCGATTATTGAAAAGATCATGACAAAAGTGATGTATGCGATTCCCGGAATGAAAGATGTGGTGCGCTGTACCGTTACGGAAGATACCGTTCTCAAAGGCGAACCGCCCCTGCTGGAAAGAAAAAAGAAATGAAATTATAATAAATTGTAATAATATAAATGCGTTCTGCCGTAAGACAGGACGTATTTTTGTTGAATAGACAGAAGAGTTATCTTCCCTTGCATAGAAGACCGTGTTTACTGCGGTGTTTTTTATTGATTCGGGAGAGGATTTCATCGAGAAAATGCGAAATGTTTCTTGAAAAATCTGCTTTTTTATCGGCTATGTGGTAAAATATAAAGAAGTGTTGATTCTTTACAAAGACACTGAATTATAAGATAAGAGGAACTTTTATGAACGAGAATACAGATATAGGAGATGCAGCCATTTTGACACTGCCTGTTGTGGCTCTTCGCGATATCATTGTTTTTCCCCATATGACAGTGAACCTGGATATCGGGAGAAAAGAATCTATTGAAGCCGTCCGCGCCGCAGGCCGCAGCGACCGATATCTTGCTATGATCATGCAGCGTGATGGAAAAGTGGAAGTACCGCAGGAAGAAGATCTCTACTCCTTTGGCACCGTTGTAAAAGTAAAACAAATGCTTCAGCTGCCCGGCGGCCTCATCCGCATACAGGCGGAAGGGATTTCCCGCATTCGTGTCCACAGCGTCCTGCGAAAAGAAAACTGCTTGGTGTCCCAGGTGGAGGATGTGCCGGAAATCGAGCCGTCGGACGCGCTTCGTGGGGAAGCATACAGAAGGGCCCTTTTGAAATCCTTCTTTGAATGGATTCACAATGCCCAGCAGAATCTTTCGGATGAGCAGATGGAGCAGCTGAAAGCTTCCGACACGCCGGGATACACCGCTGATTTCATTTCTACACAGATGCCTATAAGCCCTGCAAGACGGCAGGCTGTTCTGGAAGAAAACGACGTTATGGAAAGGCTTGTTCTTATTCGCCGGTTTCTTGATGAAGAAATACAAATCGGCCGTCTGGAGGCGGAAATAAACGGGGAAGTGCGGAGCCGTATGGAAAAGGAGCAGCGCGATTACTACCTCCGTCAGAAAATAAAGAGCATCCACGACCGCCTCGGCGACGAGATTTCCCAAGATGCGGAAGCGGAAGAATACAGGCAGAAACTCGAAAAAAGCGGAATTCCCGATGAGTATAAAAAGAAACTGGAAAAAGAAATCGCCCATTTAGCTACCATGCCGCCCATGATGGCAGAAACTACCGTGGCAAGAAACTATCTGGAATGGATATTTTCCCTGCCGTGGAAAGAAGAAAGCAAAGACCTTCTCGATTTGAAAAAAGCAGCGAAACTTTTGGATGAAGACCATTACGGCCTTGCAAAAATTAAAGAACGTATCCTTGAGTACCTTGCTGTCCGCATCCTTGCTCCGGAAGCAAAGGCGCCTATCATCTGCTTTGTGGGACCGCCCGGTGTCGGCAAGACCAGCTTTGCCCGCTCTATTGCCCGTGCGCTGGACAAAAAATTCGCCCGTATTTCTCTGGGCGGTATCCATGATGAAGCTGAAATCCGCGGGCACCGCCGCACCTACATCGGTTCCATGCCGGGGCGCTTCATCGAAGCCATTGCCCATGCAAAAACAAAAAATCCCCTTCTTCTTCTGGATGAAATCGATAAAGTGGGCTCCGATTTTCGCGGCGATCCTGCTTCGGCGCTCTTGGAAGCGCTCGATCCGGAACAAAACAAGGCTTTTCACGATAATTACATTGATATCCCCTTCGATTTGTCAAAGGTGTTTTTCGTGGCCACGGCGAACACCGTTTCCACCATTCCGGCGGCGCTCCTTGACCGTATGGAACTCATCGAGCTCTCGGGATATACGGAAGAAGAAAAAGTACAGATTGCAAAAAAATACCTCATACCGCGGCAGCGTGAAAGAAACGGGCTGAAAACCGCAGATCTTCATTTTACGGATGCCCTCCTGCGGAAAATCATCAGAAGTTATACCCGGGAAGCAGGCGTCCGTGAACTGGAACGGACCATTGGCGCCCTCTGCCGCAAGGTGGGAAAGAAAATCGTTCTTGCCGATAAAACGATTCCCCCGCTTTCTGCCAGGACACTGGAGGAATATTTGGGGCCTGTAAAATTCCTGCCCCTTGCCGAAGAACATGAGTCGCAGGTAGGACGTGTCAACGGTCTTGCATGGACAGCGGCAGGCGGTGAAGTTCTCGACACCGAAGCAATCACCATCAAAGGAAAGGGGAATCTGATCCTTACGGGCCAATTGGGCGATGTCATGAAAGAATCGGCAGAAACCGCATATACTTATATCCGCAGCCGTGCTAAAGAATTAGGGCTTGTGGAAAATTTCTATGAAACGCTGGATACCCATATCCATCTTCCCGAAGGCGCCGTGCCGAAAGACGGACCTTCCGCGGGGATTACCATGGCCACTGCGATGGCATCCGCCTACACCGGACGGAAAGTCAGAGGCGATACCGCCATGACAGGCGAAATTACCCTCACAGGCGAAGTTCTTCCCATCGGCGGAGTGAAAGAGAAAGTTCTTGCCGCCAGCCAATTCGGGATCAGGCAGATCCTGCTTCCTGAAAAGAATAAAAGAGATATGGAAGAAATACCGCAGTCCGTAAGAAAAAAATTGGAATTTATCTACGTGAAAAATGTGGATGATGTCTTGGCGCATGCCTTGATGAAATAGAGGAACGGACATGGCTGAAATCAAGGACAAGAAAAAGTTTCACATCTTCTCTGCTGCCTATATAGGGTCAACGGTGAAGACAGGGGAATATGGCGGGAAAAAAGAAATCGCTTTTATCGGGCGGTCAAATGTGGGAAAATCTTCTCTCATCAACTCTTTAAGTGGTATGAGAAAGCTTGCCTACGTCAGCCGTGAACCGGGAAAAACGAGAACCATCAACTACTACGCTGTACAATCCAGAAGAGATACAGGCAGTGGAGAAGAACGGCAGGAGTGGTACCTTGTCGACCTGCCCGGTTACGGTTTTGCGAAAACAAGCCAGGCGAATCGTGATTCCTGGAGCGGTTTTATTGACGAATACATCAGGCATTCAGAGAACCTCGTTATGGTAGGGCTTCTTGTGGATTTGAGGCATCCCGGTCTTCCCATCGATCTGAAAGCTTACGAATGGCTGAAAAAAATTGCGCCGGGGCTCCAAATCATCGGGACAAAAGCCGATAAAACAGGGAAAAATGAAATGAACAAAAATCTCCGCATATTGGAGAAAACATTTCCCGCAGATACAGCCCCCCTTGCCTATTCATCACTGTCCGGCACGGGGCGGGATAAGCTCCTGGCACACATTGAAGAAAAAATCTGCAGGTGACCTATGAAAAAAATTATTTTTGCGGCACTCTGGTTCCTTTCTTTCAGTCTGACAGCTGCCGCCTACAATACCTATGCGCCGAACTCCTGGGATACTGTAAAAAAAGAGGCCTGGGACTATCAGGCTGTTTACAACCTTTGTGAAAAAGGTTGCGCACCGGGCTATGATGTAAACTTTTTCAATCGTGGAAGCCTTACAAGGTATGAACTTGCTTCCGTTCTGAAAGACATTCTCGAAGCGGAGAAAAAGGGCAGTACCCTTACAGACGAAGAGAGGAAGAAACTTGCCCGTCTGAAAAAAGAATATATCCGTGAACTGGATGCGCTCGGGTACAGTGATGAAAAAGAAAAGAAAGAGCCCGTTATTGAAATCAGGGGTGATGCCAGAGTTCGCTGGGCAAAAGGCGAAGAGAACGACGCCCGTATCCGTACAGGGGCAAAATGGAATATAGGGAACTCCACCTATATTCAGGGACAGGGAAGTATTAACTCATAAGAGAAAAAAGACAGCGGTGGAATGCCGCTGTTTTTTCGTGTCTTTGGTTGTCAGCCATTAATATAAGCTGTGAGCTGTCAGCTACAATCTAAATATTCTTTTACGATTTAAATCATTATGACAAACGAGTATCCTCAATCCGCACTACGTGCGTCAGCGAGCTCCTTCCGGCGGCCGACTCCATGATTCTTGTATAAGACGGTAAAACGTCATCCTGAACAAATGTGAAGAATCTGCTGCCGTGATGAGAAAGACGGAAATCAGGTTCTCTCTTATCATTTGATTCACTATGATATGCGAGTATCCTCCGCCACTGACGTGGCTTCCTCCTTTACAAGCAAGGAAGCGTCTTGTTTGCCATATAAAAGTATTTAACACGAATCGGTGTTTAGAAAAAGAGGTTCTAAGAGGAAGAATAGGGAAATAAAAAAGCCCTGTTGTTTGACAGGGGGCTTTCGATGTATCACCGTATATTTTGTGGCGGAATTTTTATACCTATCTTCCAATAGCCGCTTTCCGCTATTTATTCACCGCTTCGTTCAGCTTTTCGAAGTAGAAGTGCATATTGGCTGTGAGGTCGTCACTTTCTGTGAGAAGGGCGCCGCCTACGAGGAAGATGGCATCCGGACCGTAGACTTGTACCATTTTTTTAAAAAGCTGCCATTTCATGCCGCCGCTGGGAACAGGGAAGATAGAACGGAGCCCGCCCATTTCTGTTTCCGTACCGTCGCAGATTTTCCGGCATACTTCTTCGGTGAAAGGAAAGCGTCCGCCGAAGCTGGTGAATATGGCGGCATCGGCGCCTGCCAGGCGGCTGAACTGGCCGTAGTAGCAGAAGGGGGAAACGCCGGAATCCGCACTGAGGACAAGAGGGCCGGAGAAACAGGGGTGGAGGAAGATGGGCAGATGGAAGTCGGGAGCGGAGGAGAGTTCTCTGATGATGGAGAGCCCCAAAAGCCCCGGGGCTGCCATGATGCCGCCGGCGCCTAATTCCTGCGCGGTCATGGCACGTTCAAGAAATTCCATGCTGTCTGCGGTACAGTTCGCAATGTAAAGGGAGCGGCCTCCTGTTTTTGCATTGGCGTTATTCACGCTGTCTACGCAGGCCTTTACTCTGTCTTTGAAAGGAGCGTAGGATTGGTTGAAGAGGCTGTGGTCGTCTTTGATGAGCGGACAGCCGCCAAGGGCAAGTTTATAGGCGGTTTCTCCGAAGTCTTTTGCACTTCTTCCGAGAGGTTTCAGTGCCGACATGAGAATGGGGCCTTTTTCAATACCGCAAAGCTCACGGATACCCTGCCGCCCGAATTTCGGACCGGGATAGTGGCGGTACATGCTGTCGGGAAGCTCAAAGGACATAAGGCGGATACCCGGCTGGAGGCTTGTATTTCCGAAGAGCATGTTCATGAGTTCTGTCATTTCTCCTTCTACGGTGTCGGGACTGTAGGAGATGATGGCGTAGTAGGAGCCGGGGTCCGCTTTTTTCAGGTCTTCAATCTGGCCGATGACGGTGTCTTCGATCCAGGTGTTTACAAAGAGCTCGTCAGGGCATTCTACGGTTTGTTCCACAGCGATGCCGCGGGCGATTTTTTTCGCTTCGGCATAGTCGCCTGCCGCGATCCGATAGGTGGCGGTAAAACGGGAGGAGTGTTTCAATGCGTCATTTAATTCGTTAAAGAGTTCACTTTCAAAAAAAGGGTTTGATGCCATTCAATATACCTGCTTTCCTTAGTTCTTTTTGATTTCGCGGGATACTTCCGGGCGGCTTTTCTCAATTTTCTCTGTGCTTCCTGTGTCACCGGAGAGCCAGTAGAGGGGCCTGTTTTTTGATTCTTCATAAATGCGTCCTATATATTCGCCGATGATGCCGAGGCCTACAAGGTTGACGGCGCCAAAGAAAGAAACGAGGATGGTGAGGGTTGTCCAACCGGGAACGACGGCGCCTGTGAGGTAGGCGTAAAGAACATGAAGTATCAGGATGATGCCTGCGATACCTGCAAAGATGCCTGCGTAAAAAGCGGCACGAAGGGGGGTGGTAGAGTTGGTGAGGATACCATCTACGGCAAAGTGGAGCATTTTCCTCATGTTAAATTTGGATACGCCTGCATGCCTTGCCGGCGCCTCAAATTTGACGCTGGCGGTTTTAAATCCAAGCCCGCCCACGATGCCGCGGATGAAGCGGCTGTGTTCACGGAACTTAAGGAAAACGTCCAGTGCTTTTCTGTCCATGAGACGGAAGTCGGAACCTCCTGGAAGGACAGGGGTCTTTGAAATGGAATTGATCATGGTGTAGTATCCCGCAGAGGTGATTTTCTTTATGGGTCCTGCGTCTTCAGTGGCGGTACGCACGGTCTGGACGATGTCATATCCTTCTTTCCATTTTCCGATGAGTGTGGGGATAAGGGCGGGAGGATGCTGCATATCGCCGTCCATGGTGATGACAGCATCGCCGCGGGCGAAGTCCATGCCGCAGGTAATGGCTATTTGGTGTCCAAAGTTGCGTGCAAAGGTAAGCGCCCGTACATGAGGGTCTTTTTCCGCAAGACCGCAGATAAGTTCATTGGTACGGTCGTGAGAGCCGTCGTCCACATAAATCAGTTCATAGGCCATACCCGTTTCTTCCATGACACGGGTGACGGCATCGTGAAAAAAAATGACATTGTCTTCCTCGTTGTACACCGGGGTGACGATAGAAATCATAGGATAACTCCTTTTACATACAATACAGATGGTACTATTATAGCACAGCATGCTTTTTGAAGAGGCGGAAGTCTCCGCCGGCACTTTTTGACTTGGCATGTATGTTCCGGGCGCGGCAGATGAATAAAGGAGCGGCGTCCCCTTATGGCTATAGAGTAGAATGCAGATTTCTGCCGATATATTTTCCTTGAAAAAATGTAAATGACAATTTTTGCTTAAGGGAAACAAAAAAGAACATGCCGATCAGGGCATGTCCAGGTATTTCATGAAATATTTTTATTGCGGGAGCGATCAGTTTCTTGCGTGGCCGGAATTAACGATAGCGATTCTATAGTCGCGGCCGCTTTGGGTATTTACGTCGGAAGCGCTTACATTATAGGTTTTTTCTTTGATTTGCGGGGCTTCCTCCGGCTTTGCCGCTGTTTCGTCATAGACGGGATGTCCGTATTTGTCCTGGTTGGCGAGGGCGATGCGGTAGTCGCGATGGTCAGCGTGGGCGATGCCTGCAATGGTGAGTGCCGCTGCGGACAGAAAAGCGATTTTTACCAATGTTTTCATAAATAGCCTCCTTATTTTATAACCGGGAATTTCATCCCTTAATTTGTACCTTAATTATATAATAGTTCTCCCGTTTGTGTCACGTGCGAATAAATGTGTATATTAAAACCCCCCTTCCGGGGAAGAAGGGGGGAGGGTATGGGAGTACCCTTTTTAGAGAGAGGTGAATCATAAAATAAAATCAATAATGGAGTAAAGTATGAAAAATAATGGAGTAAAGAATGAACATAAAATCAATACGTATAGAAGAACGGATCAGCTATGGCTTTTCCCATCACTGCACTTCATGATCTTTGTGATGCCAGCCATGTTTGGGAGTATATTTCTCATGTCTGGATACATCGCTGTCATGTTTCTTGAGCAGATAGGGACAGCTATCATCTGTACGGCTCTCATGTTTCGACACCTTTTTGCCATGTCCGGCCGGCGGGAAGCGGTTATTATCGGGGTCTTTCATCGGCTTCCATCCGTCCTTTCCATGCCTTTCCCGAGATTCGGGGCTGTCATTGCAGAGCCGCCATTCTTCTTCTGCATCACCTCCTTTCATGGGTTGATGATCAGACTTCTTTATACAGGGAGACTCTTGCTTTTGGGAAAAGATCTTCCTTTCCGGGACAGCAGATGCCCCTGATTGGAACAGAGAGAGTCGGTAATCCCG
>CDYS01031934.1_pt1 | contig 14344 bp, 11 predicted proteins | sample 557491 | NCBI WGS metagenome assembly CDYS01 (sample SAMEA3182057, study PRJEB8094) | gut metagenome | biome: human; feature: gut; material: Stool; isolation source: human stools | place: Canada | collected 2012-11-26
ATGGACGCTGCCCGCAGCGCCCTGCGTCTGGGTGCCGAGACCGTCTACATCGTCTACCGCCGCGGCATGGCCGAACTGCCCGCCCGTAAGGAGGAAGTGGAGCACGCCGAGGAAGAGGGCATCATCTTCAAGACCCTGTGCAACCCGGTGGAGATCCTGCCCGATGACGACGGCTTCGTCAAGGCCATCACCTGCGTGGAGATGGAGCTGGGCGAGCCCGACGCCTCCGGCCGCCGCCGCCCCATCGAGAAGAAGGGCAGCGAGTTCACCATGGATGTGGACACCGTCATCATGAGCTTGGGCACCAGCCCGAACCCCCTCATCCGCTCCACCACCCCCGGTCTGGAGACCAACAAGCACGGCTGCATCGTCACCGAAGGCGACGAGGGCAAGACCAGCCGCGAGGGCGTTTATGCGGGCGGCGACGCCGTGACCGGTGCCGCTACCGTCATCAAGGCCATGGGTGCCGGTAAGGCAGCCGCGAAGGCTATTGACGAGTACATTCAAAACAAGTAAGTTTCCCCTATAGAAAAAAGCCGGTGCGCCAAGAAAGTGCACCGGCTTTTTCTCTTCATATCAGGCCGTTTTCTACACAATACCAATAGATGCCGTCTTCCTTCACATCGCGGCAATGGGCGGTGGCGGCGGCTTTCAGCCGGGCAGAGGCGTTGGCCATAGCGACGCCGGTGCCGACGGCTCTGAACATTTCGATATCGTTGTTGCCGTCACCGAAGGCCATGCTGTCGGACTTGTCGATGCCGTAGAATTCCAGCATCTTTTCCACGGCGATGCCCTTGCCGCCGCTGGCCGGGATGATATCCACGGCGCGGTCCCACCATGCGGCGATCTTCGCGTTCTCCACATCCTTCAGGATGGCTGGGTACTCCGCTTCCCTGCCACTCATCAGCACCTGAAAGATCTCGCCCTGCGCCATAGCATCAAAATCGTCGGCGATCACCAGCTCGACCCCGCCGATGGCAAAATACTCCGCCAGATCAGGGTCGGAGCCGTTAGCGGCCAGCCGGTCCTTGGTGGCCAACGCCATGGGCCGCCCCAACGCTTCGGCGTTCCGGCGGAGCAGGGCAATGTCCGCTTTCGGGATGAGATTTTTGAAAACATCGCGCTCCGGCGTGAAGCAATAGGAGCCGTTGTAGGTCAGGAACGCATCGAAAGTGACCCCTTCGAACTTCGGCACTTCCATGGGAGCGCGGCCGGTGGCGATGCAGAGCTTGATGCCGTTCTGCCGCAGTTTTTGCAGCGCCTCCACCGTTCTGGGGCGGATGCCCTCCTTGAGCGGCACCAGTGTGCCGTCGATGTCAAAAAAGATGATCTTGGGCTTTGTCATAGCGTTCCTCCTGCATTTTTCTTATATCATAGCACACTTGCTGCCGTTTGCCAAATGTATCCCAGTTGTTGTGCAACCTACTCAATTTTCCGAGGCTATTTTTGTCGGCTATTTCTGGCGCATTGTGATTGATTTTGACGGAAATCTTGCTATAATAAGGACAGAGAGCTTCATAAAGCTTCAAGTTCAATCACAAAACACCAAAGGAGTGACCTTTCCTCATGTTGGCAGAAGAACGCTTCGCCCTCATCCTTGACCTGCTGGCCCGCCAGCGCACTGCCACCGTGCAGGAGCTGTGCGAGGCGCTGAGCGCCAGCGAGTCCACCATCCGGCGCGATCTGAACGAGCTGGACAAACTGGGCAAGCTGAACAAAGTCCACGGCGGAGCCACGCTGCCGGACAGCCCCTTCCGCACCGACGAACCCACCATGGCCGCCAAGGAAACGCTGGCCGTGGACCAGAAACAGAGCATCGCACAGGCGGCAGCTTCCCTCATCCAGCCGGAGGACTTCATCTTTTTGGATGCCGGTTCTACCACCCTTGCGGTGGCCCGGCTGCTCAGCGGCCCGGCGCTCAAGGCCAGCTATGTGACCAACGGCGTGGCCCACGCGCGGCTGCTGGCCCAGAAGGGCTGCCGGGTGTTCCTGCCCGGCGGGCTGCTCCGCCCCCAGACCGAAGCCATCATCGGGGCAGCGGCGCTGACAGCTTTGCAGCAGTACAACTTCACCAAAGCCTTCATGGGGGCCAACGGCGTGGCGCTGGAGGCCGGGTTCACCACCCCGGACCCGGAGGAAGCCGCCGTCAAGGCTGCTGCCGTCCGCCGGGCGCGGGAGGCATGGTTCCTTGTGGACGATTCCAAGTTCGCGCAGGTCTACCCCGCCGTCATCACCGACCTGCACAGCGGAGCCATCCTGACCAACCGCTGCCCCAACCCCAAATACCGAGAATTTACTTTGATAAAGGAGACGGAATTATGATCTACACTGTAACCTTCAACCCTGCCATTGATTATGTCGTCCGTCTGGACAAGGCGCTGGAAGTCGGCGAGGTGAACCGCGCCGTCGGCGAAGACTGCGTGCTGGGCGGCAAAGGCATCAATGTATCCGGTGTGCTCCGGGAGCTGGGCTGCGAGAGCGTGGCGCTGGGCTTTGTGGCGGGCGAGACCGGCGCGTGGCTGGAACGCGGGCTGGCCGCGCAGGGGCTGCGCACCGACTTCATCCACCTCGACCACGGCATGACCCGCATCAACGTGAAGATCAAGGCCAGTGAAGAGACCGAGCTGAACGGCGCGGGCCCCGCCATCCCGGCGTCGGCCTTGCAGCAGCTGGAAGAAAAGCTCGATGCGATGACCGAAAATGATGTACTCATCCTCGCGGGCAGCATCCCGTCCAGTATGCCGCAGGACACCTACGAGCGGCTGCTGGCCCGGCTGGACGGCAAGGGCGTGCGCTGCGTTGTGGACGCCACCCGCGCCCTGCTGGCCAACGTCCTGCCCTTCCATCCCTTCCTCATCAAGCCCAACAATCACGAACTGGGCGAACTGGTGGGCAGGGAACTGACTGGCGACGCCGAGATCACCGCCGCAGCCCGCACCTTGCAGGAGAAGGGTGCCCGGAACGTTCTGGTCAGCATGGCGGGCGACGGAGCCCTGCTGGTGGACGAAGCGGGCGGCGTGCACCGCATCGGCTGCCCCAAGGGCAAGGTCGTGAACAGCGTGGGCGCGGGCGACAGCATGGTGGCCGGGTTTGTGGCCGGGTATCTCAAGACCGGCCGCTACGACGACGCCCTGCGGCTCGGCACCGCCTGCGGCAGCGCCACGGCCTTCAGCCTTGGGCTTGCCAAACGGAGTGAGATCGAAGCTCTGCTTGCAGCCCTTTAAGATCAGGAGAAAACAAGAAGGGGAGAACCCCGATGACGACGGCAAGACCGACCTGCTCTTCGCCATTGCGGCCCCGCAGAACGGCAGCCTCCATGTGGATATGCTGGCCCGGATGATGCAGATGCTGATGAACGAGGACTTCGTGGAAAAGCTCCGCACCGCCAAGACGCCGAAGGAATTCCTCGACTGTATCGACCAGCAGGAGCAGGACCAGCCCCGGAGCTGAATTTCTCCCAACCATAGGAAAAGCCACCCGTTCGGGTGGCTTTTCTTCGTTGTATCACGCTTTCGGCCCACAGACATGTTTCTCTTCCAATTCCAACGCAAGGTCGCCCTCGATTTCCATAAAGCATTCCAGCAGGACGGGGTTGAAGGCACCGCACTCGCCGTTCAGGATCATGTCCACAGCCTTCCGGTGGGGGTACGCCTTTTTGTAGCAGCGCTCACTGGTCAGCGCGTCGTAGACGTCCGCCAGCGCAACGACCTGCGCTTCGATGGGGATCTCATCCCCTTTCAGCCCGTCCGGGTAGCCGCAGCCGTCCCACCGCTCGTGGTGCCAGCGGGCAATGCTGTAAGCCGTCTGGAGCAGAGGCTCGGTGCTGAAGTTCTCCAGCTTGCTCAGCATCTCCGCGCCGATGGTGGTGTGGGTCTTGATGACCTCGAACTCCTCCTTGGTCAGGCGGCCGGGTTTGTTCAGGATCTTCTCGTCGATGGCGATCTTGCCGATGTCGTGCAGGGCTGCAGCCAGCGGGATATTATCCTGCATTTCGGAGGTGATGTGGTAGCGGTTGGGCCGTTCCAGCAGCTTTTCCAGCACCCGTTCGGTCAGGCGCTGGATGTGCTGGACATGCAGCCCGCTCTCGCCGTTGCGGAACTCGACCATCTGGCTCAGAACGCCCACCAGCATGGTGGTGTTCTTCTCCCGCTCACGGATCTGCTCCGACAGCAAAGTGCTCAGCCGCCGCTGTTTTGCGTACAATTTAATGGTATTGAACACCCGGCGGTAGACCACGCGGGAGTCGAACGGGCGGGAGACGTAATCCGAAACGCCCATTTCGTAGGCACGGCGGACGGAGGCTTCGCTGTCCTCGCTGGAGATCATGATAACGGGCAGGTCCTCAATGGTGTGGTTGCGGTTCATGAAGTCCAGCACCTCGAAGCCGTCCATCTTGGGCATCACGAGATCCAGCAGCACCAAGGCGATATCCCCCATGTGCTGATGCAGCTTTTCAAGGCACTCCTCGCCGTCGGCAGCTTCCAGAACGCGGTAGTCCCCCCGCAGGATCTCCGAAAGGATGGCGCGGTTCATCTCGGAATCGTCCACGATGAGCACCTGCTGCTTTTGTTCCCGCTTGGAGTCTGCTTCATCGGGCAGGTCCTCCGCACCGGCCATCACGACGCTGTTCTTGCGGAGCTTGGCCTGATACATCAGCCGGTCGGCCTGACGCACCACGGCATCCATGGAGCCGCCGGGCATCTGGACGATGCCGCCTATGCTGGCCGAAAGCCGCATGTGGCTGTAGCCGGGCACGATGGCATCGTGGAGCTTTTCGCGGATCAGCTCCAGCTTGACTTTGAAGTAATCCTCCGGGATGCCGGGCAGCACCAGCAGAAATTCGTCGCCGCCGAAGCGCACCAGTGCATCGGTCTGGCGGATGCAGCTCCGCACGATGTTGACGGCGGTCTTCAGCGCCATATCACCGGCGTGGTGGCCGTAGGTATCGTTGTAGACCTTGAAGTCGTCCAGATCCATCAGCGCCACGCCGGTGGGGCCCTTCATCCCCCGGACGATCTCCTCATAGTAGCGGCGATTGTACACATCGGTCAGGGCATCGTGGTAAAGCTTGGTGTTGTAGCCGGAGATCGCGCTGAACAGGGCCTCGGTGTCGTCCGGGTCAATGATGGTATCGCTGTGCATCCGCTGCAGCAGTTCCAGCACGAAGGGATCCCCGTCCACTTCCAGATATCTGGCCGTCACCTGTACGATATCCGGTGCAAAGTATTCCAGTTTTACACGCTGATCGTGGTTCTCATAGGCGCTTTTCACGGCACAGTGACGGCAGCGGCGGCTCTTGTGGCGGCAGGCATAGCACAGATCTTCGCCGTTGGGGTTGGAGCGTGCTCCCTCCTCGATCCGTGCAATGGCGTCCCTGTCCAGCAGCCGCACATCGGTGTACAATTGCTGTAAGTCGCGGAGCATCGCCTGAACTTCCTGCATCGTCTTCATCTTTGCCGCTCCCCATGCCTTTCTATGCTGCTTTGCCAAAACGCAAAGCAAATCTCTGGTATTTTTATGATATATACTCATTATAAACGGTTTTCCGGCAAATGGAAGGGCTTTCTTGAAACTTTTCCGCAAAAGAGAGGGATTTCGTTGGGTTTTTCGGAAAAAAGCCAATTTTTTCGGTGCAAACAGTAGCCCCGCAGAGGAAAAGGTGCTATAATAGCTTATATATCACCGTTGACGATACAGGGGGATTTTTGTACATGACGCTCGAAGAATGCTACACCGCCATGGGCGCGAATTATCAGGATGTGCTCAAGCGGTTCTATAAGTCGGATATGATCCGCCGCTTTGTCAAAATGTTTTTGCAGGACGACAGTTTCCGTCTGCTGACCGACGCCATGGCCAAGCAGGACGTGAAAGAGGCGTTCCGTGCCGCGCACACCCTGAAGGGCGTCTGCCTCAACCTCGGCTTCGACAACCTCAGCTCCCCGGCGGTAGCCCTGACGGAGATCCTCCGCGCAGGAACCTTTGAGGGCGCTGCGGAGCAGTATGCTATCGTGAAAACCGAATACGACCGCACCATCAAGGCCATCAAGGCCCTTGATTAAGGTGCGCATTCTGAGCCGCGGGGTCACCGGGGCTCTTTTTTACGGGGTCCGGGCCGGAGATGCCCGCCCCGCGCAGGAGAAGGAAACAGTATGAAGCTTCACTTTCGTTCTTTGGTCAGCATCGCACTGAGTGCTGCGCTCTTGCTGGGCTGTGTGGGTTGCGGCGGCGCCCCCAAGGCAGCCACCACCATTACCGTCTGGACCTACTACAGCGGCGACCAGCTCACCAGCTTCAATGAGCTGGTGGACGAATTCAATTCCACCGTCGGGCAGGAAAAGCACATCGTGGTCAAAAGCTCCAGCCAAGGCAGCGTGACGGACCTTGAGACCAATGTGCTGGCCGCTGCCAAGGGCGAAGTGGGCGCTGCCGCCCTGCCCAACATCTACTCCGGCTATGCGGATATGGCCTACGACCTCGACCAGCTCGGCGAGGTCGTGGATCTGGCCCCCTACCTGACGGATAAGGAAAAGGCCGCCTATGTGGACGGCTTTCTGAAAGAGGGCGACCTGATGAACAACGGCGAGCTGAAGGTCTTCCCCGTGGCGAAATCCACCGAGCTGTTCTACCTGAACGCGACCGACTGGGCTCCCTTCGCCGCCGCCACCGGCGTGACCTATGACGACCTTGCCACCGTAGAGGGCGTGACCGAAGCGGCCCACAAATATTACGACTGGACCGACGCCCAGACCGACACCCCCAACGACGGCAAGGCTTTCTTCGGCCGCGACGCGCTGGCGAACTACCTGTTCTGCGGCGCACAGGAGCTGGGCGTGACCCTCTTTGATGCCGAGAACGGCGTCATGACCCTGAACCTTGACAAAGACGTGCTGCGCAAGCTGTGGGACAACTACTATATCCCCTTCCTCAAGGGTTGGTTCGGGGCCAGCGGCCGCTTCCGCAGCGATGACGTGAAGACCGGAAATCTGCTTTCCTACGTAGGTTCTTCGTCCAGTTCCACCTTCTTTCCCAAGCAGGTGCTGACCAGTGACACCGAGAGCCACGACATTGAGATGGCTGTCCTGCCCTGCCCCAGCTTCTCTGGCTGCGCCCCCGTTGCCGCCCAGCAGGGTGCCGGCATGATCGTGACCAAGGGCACCGATGCTCAGATCGAAGCCAGCGTGGAATTTTTGAAGTGGTTCACCCAGCCGGAAAATAACATCGCCTTCTCGGTCAGCTCTGGTTACCTGCCCGTGACCCACGCCGCCGCCAGTCTCGACGCCATCCAGTCCAGCGGGCTGGAGCTGTCCGACTCCATCACCACGGTGCTGGGTCTCTCGCTGAATGCCGTAGAGAACGACGGCTTGTACACCACCCACGCCTTCCCGAAGGGTTCCACGGCCCGCAATCAATTGCAGTCCGCCATGGAGGACGCCGCCGAAGCCGACCGCGCCACGGTCGAGGAGCGGATCGCCGCCGGGCAAACCCCCGAAGAAGCCGAGGCCGAATTCTTGACCGACGACTATTTTGACCAGTGGTACGAAACCACCCGCACCACGCTGGAAGCCTTTGCAGGCTGAACGGATCATTTGATTTGAAAGGAGCACCCGCCCTATGGGGATCTCATCCCAGCGCACCCCGCCGAAGAAACGCCGCGAGCGTTCCATCTTCGGCTCCATCTTCAACGCCCTGATGCTGGTGGTGCTCGTCGAAGTTCTACTGCTGGTCGCATCCATCTACCTCATGCGGGTAGGCCCGCAGCTGAACCATAATGCCGAGGATATCCTTGCCATGCAGGTAGAGACCCGCAGCGGCTACATCCAGTCCCAGTTGAACGATGCGCAGGAGCTTTCCTCCCTGACCAGCTGGGTCAACACCCTGACGCAGGAACTGCTGGACAGTGGTGCCATCGACCTTGCCACGCTGGACAGCAGCAGCGACGCGGCTTACCCCCTGCTGGCGGCCGTCACCCCCAAGCTGATCTCTACCCTGCGCTCCAAGCCGGTGACGGGCATCTACCTCATCCTGAACACCCACGACCTGAACGAGCGGGCCAACGGCGACCGGCTGCCCTCCGTCTACCTGCGGGATCTTGACCCCGACTCTCCGCCGCCGGAAAACAACTCGGACCTGATGTTCGAGCGCGCCCCCGCCAGACTGGTGCAGACCCAGAACATCGCCACGGATAAGGCGTGGAAGCCCGCCATCACCTACCGCTCCCTCGGCACAGGGGGGCTGCTCTACCCGGCGTTCCAGACCGCCTATGACGCGGAAACCAAGCTGGATGCCACTGCCTACGGCCACTGGACCACCAGCCTCTACGTCGTCAACGGCGATGACCGTCAGGCCATCGCCTACAGCCTCCCCCTCATCCTGCCGGACGGCACCGTTTACGGCGTGGTGGGCGTAGAGCTTCTGACCAGCTATCTGACCGAAAAAATGCCCTACAACGAGCTGCACACATCCAATTCCGGCAGTTACGCCCTGTGCTATTCGGGCACCACCCTCCATGCAGACACCCTCACGCTCACGGCGTTTCCGGTGATGAACAGCGGCGGGCTGGATCTCCGCACCGGCCTCGAACTGACGCGGAGAGATGCGGACTGCTTCCGCTTTTCCAAGAACAACATCTCTTACACCGCTTCCCTCGTTCCGCTGGAGGTTTACAGCCGGAACGCCCCCTTCTACGGGGAGCACTGGTGTCTGGTGGGCATCGTGCCCTCCTCCGCCCTCTTCGCCTTTGCCCAGCGAGTGCAGCAGCTGCTGTTTTTGACCGTGCTGCTCACCCTCATCGCGGGCTTCGGGGCCAGTTGGCTGGTCAGTGAGCGGATGTCCAAGCCCGTGGCCCAGCTCTCGGCGGAAGTGGCCAAGGCGCAAAACGCGGCGGCGCTGCCCCAGCTTTCCACCACCGGCATCGCCGAGGTGGACCAGTTTGCTTCCGCCATCAGCCAGCTTTCTTCGGATATGCTGGCCTCCTCCACCCGCTTTCTGCGGATCATGGAGATGGCCAGTGTGGAGCTGGCGGGCTATGAGCTGCGCAGCGACAGCGTTTATGTCACCGACAACTTCTTCCGGATGCTCGGCGTCCAAACGCCTGACCCCCTGACCCCCTCTTCCTTCCGCGCCGCCCTCTCAGCGGTGGCCCACAGCAGCCTGTACCGCACCACTTCCATCGGCAGTTCCATTTTCACCATTGCGCAGCCGGACGGCAATGTGCAGTACATCGTCCTCCGCATCACCCGCATTGTGGCACAGACGCCCTCGGAGGTGGGTCTGCTGGAGGATGTCACCTCCGCCATTCTGGAGCAGCAGCGCATCGAGCATGAGCGCGATTACGACATCCTGACCGGCCTGTACAACCGTCAGGCCTTCAACCGGGTCTGCGCCGATCTCTTCGCCCATCCCGACCGGCTGCGCTGCGCGGCCCTGCTGATGATGGACCTCGACAACCTCAAGCACATCAACGACACCTACGGCCACGACTGGGGCGACCAGTACATCCGCCAGACCGGCCAGTGCTTCGCCGCCAACACCCCCAAGGGCACCGTCTGCTCCCGCCTGTCCGGCGACGAGTTCCTGCTGCTGTTCTACGGGTACGACTCGCAGGACGCCATCCGCAAAGAGTTGAGCACCCTGAACGGGGCCCTGCGGGCCAGTTGTGCCACCCTGCCCAACGGCAAGACGCTGAACATCAGCATTTCCGGCGGCGTGGCGTGGTTCCCGGAGGACGGCGCCGACCTCAAGACCTTGAAGAAGTACGCCGACTTTGCGATGTATCAGGTCAAGCAGTCCCACAAGGGCCACACCGGCGACTTCGACATCGGCGTGTACCACCGGGAGGAGTACGCCGCCCAGACCCAGCGCGAGTTTGAACAGCTGCTGCGGGAGGAACTGGTGACCTACTATTTCCAGCCCATCTTCTCGGCCCACAGCGGGCGGGTCGCCGCCTACGAGGCGCTGATGCGGGTGAACATGCCCACCATCACCTCCCCCTCGCAGGTCATGACGCTGGCCCACGAGCTGGACCGGCTGTACGACATCGAGCGGATCACCCTGTTCAAATCCGGCGAGACCTACGAGCAATTGCAGCAGAAGGGTCTGCTCCAGAATGGGGCCTTCCTCTTCGTCAACTCCATCGCCAATGTCAGCCTGACCCCCGCAGATGTGGCCAAGTATCAGCGCCGTTTCCCCGAACTGCTCAAGTATCTGGTGGTGGAGATCACCGAACAAGAGGATCTGGACCGGGATTCTCTGGAACGGAAGCGGAACGTGCCGGGCTTCTCCGGCTCCTTCGCGCTGGATGATTACGGCAGCGGCTACAGCAACGAGCTGAACCTTCTGGCGCTGGCTCCCCGGTACATCAAGATCGACATTTCCATCGTCCGCGGCATCGACACCGACCGCGACAAACAGCAGATCGTTTCCAATATCGTAGACTATGCCCACGCCCGCAGTATGCAGCTGATTGCGGAGGGCATTGAGAACGACGCTGAACTGCGCAAGGTCATCGACCTCGGCGTGGACCTGCTGCAGGGCTTCTACCTCAGCCGCCCCGCTGCAGTGCCTGCCCCCCTCGCCCAGCCCGCACTGGATACCATCCGCAGGATCCATACCCGGAATTCCAGTGCCGGGTGATCGGCAGCAGCTTCCTCAGTGCTTCCCCAGCTGCCAGAACGCAACGGCGCTGGCGGCGGCGACATTCAGCGAATCGACGCCGTGGGACATGGGGATCTTGACCGTGTAATCACAGGCGGCAATGGTGGAGCGAGCCAGCCCGTCGCCCTCGGTGCCCAGCACGATGGCAAGCTTCGGCTCGGCGGCAAGAGCCTCGTCGTCGATGCTCACCGAGCGGTCGCTCAGGGCCATGGCCGCGGTCTTAAAGCCGAGGGCATGGAGCTGCGCCAGCCCCTTTTCGGGCCAGTCGGCGGGCGTTTCGCCAAGCTGCGCCCACGGCACCTGAAACACCGTGCCCATGCTCACCCGCACCGCGCGACGGCAGAGCGGGTCGCAGCAGGAGGGGTTGATGAGGACAGCGTCCATGTTCAGCGCCGCCGCACTGCGGAAGATCGCCCCCACATTGGTGGAATCCACAATGCCTTCCAGCACCGCCACCCGCTTAGCGTCCCGGCAAAGCTCCTCCACGCTGCGGGGAGCCGGGCGGCGGAAGGCGCAGAGCACGCCCCGCGTCAGCTCAAAGCCGGTCAGCGCGGCCAGCAGCTCCCGGTCTGCGGTGTAGACCGGCGCATCCCCGCAGCGGGTCAGGATCTCCGCCGCCGGGCCGGTGATCTGTTTGCGCTCCATGAGCAGCGAAACGGGCCGGTATCCGGCATCCAGCGCACGGGAGATCACCTTGGGGCTCTCGGCGATGAAGATGCCTTTTTCCGGTTCCAGCCGGTTCCGGAGCTGGTTCTGCGTCAGGCGGGCGTAGGGGTCCAGCTCCGGCGCGTGAAAATCGGTGATCTCGACGATGTTCGGCATAAAAATTTCTCCTTCGGTTCCTTGATGGCTCCTATTGTAGCACAACCGGCGCTCCATTGCAAAAGCATGGCTGTCATGTGGAATTTACATGGTCGTTCTTGCCAAAAATCGCGCTCAGATTTTGACAAATCCGACAAATTGCGCTATCATAGACTGGAACTTGTGAAGAGGGGGAAATTTTCGTGTCCATCAGCAAAAAACTGTCCCACAACGGGCAGATGTCCGAAGCGTTCTGCACCGCGATCTTCCTGTCGCTTTCCGGCGGATTGCAGGATGTTTACACCTATTTGTATCGCGGCAAAGTTTTCGCCAACGCTCAGACCGGCAATATCGTGCTATGCGGCGTGAAGCTGGTCGAAGGCGACTGGGGGGCCGTGTTGCACTATCTGGTGCCGCTCTGCTTCTTCGCGCTGGGCGTTTTTGCGGCGGAACTGCTGCGCCAGAAATTCCGGCAGATGCAGCGGCTCCACTGGCGGCAGTTGGTGGTGCTGTGCGAAATTTTGATGCTCTTCGTGGTGGGCTTCTTCCCGCAGGAATGGAATCTGGTGGCCAACGCCCTCGTCTCCTTCGCCTGTGCGATGCAGGTACAGGCCTTCCGTAAGGTAAACGGCTACGCCTTTGCCAGCACCATGTGCATCGGCAACCTGCGCAGCGGCATGGACTCTCTGTGCAGTTGGCTCGTGGCGGGCAACCGCACCGCCAAGGACAAGGCGCTCCACTACTTCGCCATCATCTTCCTGTTCGCGCTGGGCGCAGCCCTCGGCAGCGTGGCGCTGAATTTCTGCGAAGCCAAGGCCATCTGGTTCTCCTGCCTTCTGCTGACCGTCAGCTTCTGCCTGATGTTCCTGAAAGAAGATGTGGAAGAGATCAAAGAGGATCTTGAAAAGCTGGAAGCAAAGCATTGACCGCTCCATCTCCCCACCGGGCTGCATCTAACCTTATACCGCCTATTCCGCACGGTGCGGGCTGATTTTCCGTTTTGGCACTGATTTTTCATTGCGCTGCTCGGCTTGATATGGTATACTGATTCTATGTGTTGAAACTTCCGGTGGCGGCCCACGGTGTAACAGCCGCCGCCGGGTTTGTTACAAAGAATAGGAGCAACGAATGAAAAAAGGATTTGACAACGACAAATACCTTCAGATGCAGTCGGAGCACATCCGGGAGCGGATCGCGCAGTTCGACAACAAGCTGTATCTGGAATTCGGCGGCAAGCTGTTCGATGACTACCACGCCTCCCGCGTGCTGCCCGGCTTCCAGCCGGACTCCAAGCTGCAGATGCTGCTGCAGCTCAAGGATCAGGCCGAGATCGTCATCGTCATCAGCGCCGAGGACATCGTAAGCAACAAGGTGCGCGGCGATTACGGCATCACCTACGACCTCGACGTGCTGCGCCTCATCGACGCATTTCAGGAGCGGGGCCTGTTCGTGGGCAGCGTGTGCGTGACCATGTACACCGCCGCCCCCGAAGTGGAGACTTTTGAAAAGCGGCTGAACGGCCTTGGCATCCGCACCTTCCGCCACTACAAGATTCCCGGCTACCCCAACGACGTGGCCCGCATCGTCAGCGACGAGGGCTACGGCCGGAACGACTACATCGAGACCCAGCGCCCGCTGGTGGTCATCACGGCCCCCGGCCCCGGTAGCGGCAAGATGGCCACCTGCCTGTCCCAGCTGTACCACGAGTACAAGCGGGGCGTCAAGGCCGGTTACGCCAAGTTCGAGACCTTCCCCATCTGGAACATTCCCCTCAAGCACCCGGTCAACCTCGCGTATGAGGCCGCTACCGCCGACCTGAACGACGTGAACATGATCGACCCGTTCCATCTGGAAGCCTACGGCAAGACCGCCGTCAACTACAACCGCGACATCGAGATCTTCCCGGTGGTCAACGCGATGTTTGAGCTGATCGCGGGCAAGAGCCCCTACCACTCCCCCACCGACATGGGCGTGAACATGGCGGGCAACTGCATCATGGACGATGCCGTCTGCTGCGAGGCCTCCTGCAACGAGATCATCCGCCGTTACTTCAAGTCCCTGTGCGAGCTGAAGAACGGCGCACAGGTTCAGAGCGAGGTCTACAAGCTGGAGCTGCTGATGAATCAGGCCGGGCTTGTGCTGGGCAGCCGCCCGGTGGAACAGGCCGCCCACGCCGTCTCCGAGAAGACCGGCGGAGCCCCCGCTGCCGCCATCGAGCTGCCGGACGGCACCGTGGTCACCGGCAAGACCGGCCCCCTGCTGGGTGCGGCGTCCTCGGCCCTGCTCAACGCGCTGAAGAAGCTGGCCGGCATCGATCAGGAAGTCGATCTGGTCTCCGCCGCTGCCATCGAGCCCATCCAGACCCTGAAAACCAACTATCTGGGCAGCAAGAACCCCCGGCTGCACACCGATGAGATCCTCATTGCGCTGTCCGGCTCTGCTGCGGCCAACCCCACCGCCGCCCTTGCGCTGCGCCAGCTCTCCGCCCTGAAGGGCTGTGACATGCACTCCACGGTCATCCTGTCCAGCGTGGACACCGACACCGTGAAGAAGCTCGGCATGTACCTGACTTGTGAGCCCGCCTACGAGGAAGAGGACCGCAAGTACCACAAAAAGTAAGCGTTCCGTATATAAAAAAGCGCCCTCCGCATCGTTTGGTGCGGAGGGCGCTTTGTTGTTGATCTCGGTGATCAGACGTGCAACATGCTGCGCTGCTGGACGGTGCGGAACTTGAGGGCCGCAGCGATGAAGCCCTTGAACAGCGGGTGGGCGCGGTTGGGCCGGCTCTTGAACTCCGGGTGGAACTGAGCGCCCAGATGGAAGTCGCGGCCGGGCAGCTCCACGGTCTCCACCAAGCGGCCGTCGGGGCTGGTGCCGGAAATGACAAGGC
>CDYS01052666.1_pt1 | contig 14184 bp, 9 predicted proteins | sample 557491 | NCBI WGS metagenome assembly CDYS01 (sample SAMEA3182057, study PRJEB8094) | gut metagenome | biome: human; feature: gut; material: Stool; isolation source: human stools | place: Canada | collected 2012-11-26
CTGCTGACGGAATCGCCCCAGACCTTCAAGGGCGGCACCATCTGGCAGACCATTGTGACCATCAATGGCGGGATGCAGGCCATCGGCTACGGGCTGCTGGTGCTATTCTTTGCCATCGGTATCTTTCGCAGTGCATCCAGCTTTCGGGACTTTCAAAGGCCGGAGCACTTGCTGCGGCACTTCATCTACTTTGTGCTGGCAAAGCTGGGTATCACCTACGGTATGGACCTGCTGGTAAATATATTTGATGTGTGCAGCGGCATTGTGGCAACGGCGGCGGGCAGCATCGGCGGCTTGACCGGCGCATCCGTGGCACTGCCGCAGGAGATTGCGGACGCCATTGGAGACGTGGGCTTTTTTGCAAGCATCCCCCTTTGGCTGGTGACGCTGCTGGGGAGCCTATTTATTACGGTGCTGGCCTTCATTATGATCCTCACCGTCTATGGGCGATTTTTTAAGATCTATATGTACGCCGCGCTGTCCCCGGTGGCACTGGCATCCTTTGCCGGAGAGGGGACTTCCCATTTCGGCAAGGCGTTCCTTCGGAGCTATGTAGGCGTGTGCATGGAAGGGGCGGTGATCGTTCTGGCCTGCATCATCTTTTCAGCCTTTTCCTCCAGCGGTACGCCGGTGGTGGATAGCAGTGCCTCCGTAGTGACGCAGGTGTGGAGCTATTTGGGCGAGGTCATATTCAACCTGTTGGTATTGGTGGGCTTGGTGAAGTCTGCCGACCACATCGCAAAAGAGATGCTGGGGCTTTAACCAAAATCATGGCGAATACCGCCACTGCTTCCGATTTCTTCAAATGCGCAAATGATCTCCTCAATTTTTTGAAAGCACTCACTGTCATTAAGACGATCATCTTCGATAATTGCTTTGATTTTACAGAGTGCTTGATAGCATTGTCCTTCCACTATCTGTGTAAATGGCTCGTTCTGCTGCGGGAAAGTGATCTGCACCTCACCTTGGGCAAGGATGTGACTTAATAATTCCATAGCCAACTCCACTTTTGAACACCTCAACTTTCTGTATGGGGATTATATCCCCTTAATACATGGGATTATAACCCCCATAATATGAGTAGTCAAGCTGAGGAGGTTCCCATGATTAAATTCGACAAGCTATGGCTGGTTATGGAGCAGAAGGGTGTCACTACCTACGCCCTTCGTGAAAAGGGCGGCATTGACAGTAAGACCATTCGGCGGCTCAGAAATAACGAGAACATGGAGACAAAAACCTTAGACAAGCTGTGTAAGGCGTTAGATTGCAAGTTGGAAGATATTGCGGAGTATATCGCGGATTGAGTAAAGATGATTTGGAGGCTATTCCAAATCATCTTTTTATTATATTTGCAGAAAGAAGGGTTTTAATTGGAAATCAAAATCAACAAGGAAATTCGAGCTTACCGCGAAACGCTCTTTTTCGGCCTGTCCGTGCGGCAGTTTGTATGTTCTGTTTTGGCGGTGGGCGTTGCTGTGACGCTGTATTTCAGTTTGAGCCGCGTGCTGGATCGTGAAACGGTGAGCTGGGTGTGCATTGTCGGCGCGGCTCCCGTGGCCGCTGCGGGCTTTTTTCAGTACAACGGCCTCACGCTGGAGCAATTCTTGTGGGCGTGGCTGAAATCCGAGGTCATCATGGCGGGCAAGCGTGTCTGGAAAGCGGAAAACTACTATGAAGAAGCGATGAAACGCGAGGTGAAGAAACATTGATCTTTTTCAAGCATCGGCGCAGCGCGGAACGGGACGCCTTTTCCGTTCCCCGCAGCGTCCAGAAATCCATTCCCATCAAACGTATTTATCAAGACGGCGTGTTTCAGGTAAGCGGCAAGTTTTCAAAAACTTGGCGCTTTTTTGATGTCAATTATGCCGTGGCCTCCCCGGAAAAGCAGAGGGAACTCTTTATGACCTACTGTTCCTTCCTGAACTCGCTGCCCATCGGAGCCACGGCAAAGATCACACTTTTTAACCGTCAGCTCAATCAAAAGGACTTCGGTCGGGCACTGCTCATGCCCATGCAGGGCGACCGCCGTGACCTCTACCGGAACGAGTATAACGCGCTTGTTTTGGGCAAGGCGGCGGAGAGCAACAATCTCATTCAGGAGAAGTACATCACCGTTTCGGCGGAGAAGAAAAGCGTGGAGGAGGCCCGCGCGTTCTTCTCCCGTGTTGGAACTGATCTCACTACGGGACTTTCCCGTATGTCCTCCAGCGTCCGTGAGATCACGGTCAATGACCGTCTGCGGCTTCTGCATGACTTCTATCGCCCCGGCGAGGAACAGCTATTCCGGTTCAATTTGGAGGACACCATGCGAAGGGGACATGACTTCCGGGACTGCATCGCTCCGGACTGTATTTCCTTTCAAAAAAATCACTATGAGCTGGGCGATCATGTGGGCCGTACCCTGTTCCTGCGGGAGTATGCCAGCTTTATCTCCGACGCGATGATCACGGAGCTGATGGACTATCCCCGGAATATGATGCTTTCCATTGACATTATTCCTGTGGCAATGGACGAAGCCGTGAGCGATATTCGCAAGCGCATTATGTCCGTGGAATCGGATATTACCCGCTGGCAGCAGCGGCAGAATCAGAACAACAATTTTACCGCCAATATCCCCTATGACTTGGAGCAGATGCGGAGCGAAACGAAGGAGTTTATGACTGACCTCATGAACCGCGACCAGCGTATGATGCTGGCTTTGGTGACGCTGACGCACCTGGCAGATAACCTTGAACAGCTCGATCAGGACACCGAGGCCCTGCAAGCCATCGGGCGGGCGCGGGGCTGTCAATTTAACATTCTGCGCTACCAGCAGGAGGACGCGCTGAACACGGTGCTGCCCCTCGGCCTCAAGCGCATTGACGCTACCCGCACACTGACCACGGAATGTACCGCCGTTCTTATGCCGTTCAAATCGCAGGAAATTCAGGACGCGGGCGGTATTTACTACGGTGTCAATGCCGTATCGCATAACCTCATCGTCTGCAACCGCGGAAACCTGCTCAACGGCAACGGTTTTATTACCGGCGTTTCCGGCTCTGGTAAGTCAATGGCGGCAAAGCAGGAGGTCTCCGCGCTGGCGCTCTCCACCGACCATGATATTATCATCGTGGACCCGGAGCGTGAATATGGCGAGTTGGTGAGGGCATTGGGCGGCGAGGTCATCACCATTTCCGCTTCTGATCCAAACGGCTGCCACATCAATGCGCTGGATTTGTCCGAGGGGTATGGCGATGGCAAAGAGCCGCTGGTGATGAAGTCCGAGTTTATTATGTCGCTGTATGAGCAGCTTATGGGCGCGGATAAGATCGAGCCGCAGGAGAAGTCCATCATTGACCGCAGCGTGGGCAACATCTACCGGGAGTATATCAAGAATTTCCAAGGTCAGCCGCCCACGCTGAAGGACCTCTATGACGACCTGATGAAGCAGGTCAACCCGGAGGCACACCGGATCGCGCTGGCACTGGAGCTGTTCACGGTGGGCAGTTTGAATGTATTTTCCCACCAGACCAATATCAACACAAAAAGCCGTATCCTCTGCTTTGACATTCAGGACTTGGGTGAAAATCTGAAATCGGTGGGCCTGCTGGTGATGCTGGACGCCATTTACAACCGCGTTATCCAGAACCGCAGAGAGAGAAAATACACCCATGTCTACATCGACGAGATCTATCTATTTTTCGCCAACGGGAGCGGCAGCGGGCGCGGCATCAACAATTACAGCAGCGAGTTCCTATACAAATGCTGGAAGCGGTTCCGCAAATACGGCGCGACCCTTACCGGTATCACACAGAATGTGGAGGAATGTCTGCTATCCAATACGGCGCGGATGATGTTCGCAAACTCCGAGTTCCTGCTGATGCTCAATCAGGCCACCACCGACCGGGAGCAGCTTGCCCGCCTGCTGGGTGCGTCGGATACGCAGATGAGCTATGTAGACAATGCCCCTGCCGGTCATGGGCTTATCAAGGTGGGCGGAGCCATCGTGCCCTTCGCCAATGAGCTGCCCAAAAACACGGAGCTGTACCGCTTAATGTCAACCCGCCCCGGTGAGGACTGACGCTATGCGAGACTTGAAGATCAAACCCGGCATGGACACGCCAAAGGCAAAGCTGAAGAACCCCGCGCCTAAAGACGCCGATTCCCTTCTGAAACAGCACATGGACAAACGGCAGCGGGAAAAGGAGCCGGAGAGCCATGATCCCGTGCGTTACGCCACCGACCGCGTGGAGAAAAATATGCGCCGGGGTGCAACTGGAGCGGCGGATGCCTCACGGCGCATGATAAAGCACTACCGAGGAAAGCTGAGACAGGGTAAAGAGAATGCGATAAGAACTCATAGCACAGCAGAAACACCAGACAGGGCAATCGGTTCAGAAAGTGTTTTCATCGACACGCCGATGGAATATGCCTTTTCTCCGGTACAAACCGCTGCACGAAATGAAGTCGGAAACCGGACCATTTCTCCGCAAAATTGCGGAGGTCCAAAAAGCGCAGATGCCGCCCCGCAGGAGCGTGGGCGGCAGAAAGCGGCGCAGGACGCGAAAGCCGCCTATCGGCGGAACCTTGCCGAGAAAAGAACAGCGGAGCGGCGCATAGTACCTCCACCGTCCGACCGTGGAGGTACAACGACCCCTCCGCATAAAAGCAATCAGGGCGCATCGGTCAAGGGCGGTCCTGCCCCAAAGAGCGGACAGGCCATGACCAAGGCTGCGCGCACCATGCGTGTTCGACCAACTGACCACGCAGCGCCGAACAATGCAATCATCACGCGCCGCGCAAGGGCGGCGGCACAGAGAAAGTCACAGCGGGCGATGCTTCAGGATTCTGCAAAGAACGGCGGAAATGCCGCAAAGAAGCTGAGTGGAACAGCGGTGCAGGCGATAAAGGCCGTGGGCCGGGGTGTGGCATCTGCGGTCAACTCCCTCCTGACCGCAGGCGGCGGTGCGGTGGTGCTGGTGCTGCTCCTGACGGTGATCCTTGTGGCGGCAATCGTGGCATCACCCTTCGGCATCCTCTTTTCCAACGAAAGCCGGGAGGCGGGCGTTGTGCCGCTCTCCGCTGCGGTAGCGCAGGTCAATTATGAGTACAACGAGCGGTTGGAGGAATTGCAAACAGCGGACAGCTACGACTCCATCTCCGTGACCGGGCAGTCTGCCGATTGGATCGAGGTGCTGGCGGTATTCGCTGTGAAGGTTGCCGGAGCAGATGCAGATGCCGCGGACGTGGCCACCATGGATGCCGACCGCATTGCCCGCCTGAAAGCAGTCTTTTGGGACATGACCGCAATCAAAACGGAGGTGGAAACGATCAACCACCCCGGCAGCGGTGATCGTGACGGCTGGACGGAGCGAAATCTCTATATCACCATCACCGCAAAAACGGCAGAAGAAATGAAAACAGTTTACCATTTCAACCGCAATCAGATCGCGGCGCTGGACGAGCTGCTGGAGCAGCGGGACCTCCTGCGGGAGTTGATCGAGGATGTGTACTCTGTCAGCGGGGATACGGCGGCGCTGCTCCGCGATCTGCCGGAGGGTCTGTCGCCGGAGCGCGAGGCAGTGGTACGCACCGCCTGTTCTCTTGTCGGCAAGGTGAATTATTTTTGGGGAGGAAAATCCCTCATAATCGGCTGGGACGTCCGGTGGGGCGAGCTGCGGCAGGTCACGGCGGCAGGCAGCTCCACCACGGGGACCTACCGCCCCTACGGACTGGATTGCAGTGGCTTTGTGAATTGGGTATTCTACAATCAGTCCGGTGGCAGTTATGTTATCGGTCATGGTGGCGGAGCCACCATGCAGCACAGCTATTGCACCGATATTTCGTGGGCGGACGCACAGCCTGGTGACTTGGTGTTCTACCCGGATAATTCCCATGTGGGCATCGTTGGCGGATGGGATGCCAACGGAGAGCTGCTGATCATTCACTGCGCCAGCGGCTATAACAATGTAGTCATTACTGGTAAGGAGGGCTTTACATCTATCAGTAGACCGAGGTACTACGCAGAATAAAAAAGATTTACCTTTCCTTTGCCGGTCTGGTATGGTACAATACCCATCGTGTGTGATGGGAGGGAAATCGTGATGCAGAACTATACCGAGGAAGAAGCTGCCATTTTATGTGGATTTATTGGGCGATATGTTGACCGTGATTCCACCTATGATACGGTTCGCTCCGCTTATTCCCGGCTGTGCAAAGGATTGGAACAGCATACTTTGATGTATCAGGACTACCTATGGGCAGAGCAGGTGCTTCAATTCCTGAAGCCCCAATGGTGGACGGAGCGGGAAGATCACCGTGCGCTGGCCGCACTTTTGCTGAAAACGCAATCATTGATCCGGGCAACACGATAAACTTAAACGGGCGGGCAGCTATACAGCTGCCCGCCCACTTTTAATCTTTAGACGCGTCCAGCGCGCTCCGAATCATGGAAGTAATCATTGTAATTTGCCTTGGTGTGGCAGTCTGCCACAACTCTAAAAGCACATCCATGTTTTGAAGCTCCATGCTGGGTAAAACTTCTGCCAACAAATAGGTTGGCGAGACTTTCAATGCTTCACACAGCAAAACAAATACTTGTAGACTTGGAACTTTTGCTCCTGATTCGATTTGCCGGAGATAGGTTGCATTAATGTTGCAGGCTTCTGACAGACGCTCACTCGTCCAGCCCCGTTCCTTGCGTGCGATATTGATTCGCTTTCCGAGTAGCTTCTTATCCATGTGTTCGCCTCCGCTTGTGCGCTATAAGTATTTATTTTGTATGCTTATAGCTTACATTCCTGTTGACGCGAAAAATAGCGGCTGTTAGAATACAAATTGTAAGCCAATAGACTACATAAAAGCTGGTGGGAATATGGAAAAAGAGTACCGTTGCGCGATCATAGGCCAGCATCCCATGCGATTTCCGTGGGGCTTTGACGAGGAAGATACCCAATGCCGCCGAATGAAACTGGAACTGGCTCAGTGTATTATGGAACTGCGTCAATGTGGAGTGACAGAATTTCAAGTTGCCTGTGACCCCGGCGTGGGACTGTACGCCGGAGAAATCGTCAATATCACAAAGCAGAATGACGAGGCCATGCGCCTTGTCTGTGTGACGCCCTTTGAGGAACAGGCTACCAAGTGGACGCCGCAGCTGCGTGAACGCTATTTCGATATGCTGGCGGACTGCACCGACCTTTCCTGTGTAGACTATCAGGAGACACCCAACGCACAGCTTATGGCCTATCGGCGGATTATCAAGCAGTCTGATATGTTGCTGGCCGTATATGACCCTGAACTTGCCAGCGGTAGCGCAGAGGACAAGGCTATGGCCTATGCCCTTGCGTTGGGGAAGCCAACCCTGCTGATCCACCCTAATACATGGAAAAAGAAATGGCTGAATGTTGTAAAACGTGAAGGCGAGTAGCATATTCAAAAATTTTATCCATTCTCATACTTTAGAACGATTTACATTTCGTAAAGTTGCGGATATAATTATTATGAATTAGTATGAAGCGAAAAACTTATGATGAGGGGCGCGCCCCTCATCCCGTGTGTACACACGGGATGATAGCTCTCTGTGACCTGTGGACTTTGCCCGCTGAGGTCAGGCGGGCATGAACAAAACCTGACCACCATACAAAGGAGGACGTACCATGAGAAAACGCATCGCGAGCCTGTTTCTTGTGCTGGCTCTGTGCCTAAGCCTGCTGCCCACGGCAGCACTGGCCGAGGAGATACCAGAAACCACACCGGGAGATACTATTCCGGCAAACGAATCCACACAGGAGCCGGAGGTCGATGAAGCTGTGGAGGCTGTCCGCAGTGCCATTGACGCCCTGCCTGCAGCAGAGGATTGGGCTGACCTGACTGCTGAGGAGCAGGAGGCCGCCGCCGAAGATGCTTCTATGGCTTATGAAGCCTATGATGATCTGACGGAGGAGCAGCAGGTTTCGCTTTCGGACGAGCTGGAAAAACTAATCGCGCTGTTTGATAAGATCAACAGCGAGGTTGCACCGTTGGAATTGTCCGGAAGCGGCACCGCAAGCAACCCTTATATTGTTTCAAGTGCGGCAGAGTGGGCGACTGTTTGTGGAAAAAATAGATATGGCAACCTTACCGCTCACATCAAGTTGTCCAACAATATTGACCTTTCGGCAACCGAATTTTACTCTGCCAATCTAAAAGGCTCACTTGATGGTGACGGATATACAATCAGCGGCCTGACGCAGTCATTGTTTAGTAGTCTATCTGAAACTACAGTTATAAAGAATCTGGCTGTTGTGGGTGCTGATATTACAGGTGGCAGTCTCAAAAATGTAGGTATCCTTGCGAACTCAGCAAGTGGCACCATTACAATTCAAAACTGCTATGTCAGCGGCAGCGTCACAGACAGCTATTCAGGTGTCGGTGGTCTGATTGGCATGGCTGGAGCGACAACTGTTATTAAGAATTGTGCGGCAGATGTTACTGTAAAAAATACACAAACAGGTGGTTCTATTTTTGGCGCCGGTGGACTTGTTGGATGTGTAAATTCCAGCGGTTTGGAAATCTCTAATTGTTATGTTACAGGCACATCTATAACATCCGCCAGAGGTGCAGGCGGTTTGGTCGGTGCTTCTCAGGGCGGCACATCGCGTACCATTACAATTCAAAACAGCGTTGCGCTCCAAAGCGAAGTGTCCAGTGGCAATAATAAATCATATGAAGGCCGCCTTGCAGGCGGCAGCTATTTCGCTGGCTCCACCTTCACTGATGATTATGCGTACACTGACATGAAAGGCGCAATGCAGGATGGACAAAAGTACACCGCTGGTGGCATCAACGGCGAAAATGTTTCCAAAGAAAACTGCACCCAAGCGTCTTTTTGGAGTGATTTGGGTTTTGCCCCCTCTGTTTGGACTATTGAGGACGGCAAACTGCCGCGCCTGACGAACCTCTCCGCCATGACCGGCAATCCGCCGACCTACCTGCTGGACGCGGCAAGCTGCCCGGTCGGGCTGGGTGAGGATCAAACCGTTGACGTAACCTTCCAAACTACGGATGCGGATACGGCGGAAAAGACGGATTCCATCACCATCACTAACAGCGGCAGCGATACCCTTGCCTTTGACGATTTCATGCTTTCCAGTTCGAATAGCGCATCGGTGCCCATCACCGGTCTGCGCGTATCGGATCTGGAGGGCGATACCCTTACCATTACGATGGCGAAGTCCGTAACTGTTGAAAAGGCATATCTGTTCTATCGGGCGTACTGCCTCGGCGAGATCACGCTGAGCAAAACCGTCAATAAGGTCGCCCTGCCCGTACCGACCAACGCTAAGTGGGATACCACCGTACCCGGCAAGGCCACTTGGACCAACGTGGACAATGCAGCAAATTATAGCGTGCAGCTCTATAAAGATGACGCAGCGCAGGGCACAGCTGTCAAAACCGCAGAAAACAGCTATGACTTTACTTCCGTTATCGCAGACACCGGAAGCTACACCTTCAAGGTCAAGGTGCTCGGCGACGCTACCTATTCTGAGAGCGCAGAAGCCACCAGCAACGCATACGCTTTTACCCAGCAGACGCTGGCGAATGTGAAAATCTCCGCCGTGGCCGCACTTGCTGCAATGTCGGTCAGCAACGAAACCACCGCAGACGAGGTGCTGAATGTTGTTCAAGGCCGCATTACCAATAAGAAGATTCACGCGACATGGTCAGACGGCGAATCCGGCTTTAAGTTGACGCCTGCCAGCGATGGCACTGATCCCGGCACAGACGGCCATATCACCGGTAAAATTGTGCTGACGCTCGATAGTACGCAAGAAACCATCACCGTCAACCTGACGATTCAGCCGAAATTTGCTGTTACCTTTGCCAGCGGCAACACCAGCGCAGCCGGCACTGCTCCGACACAGGAAACTGTTACCGCAGACACTCAAATCACCCTTCCAGCAAATCCGTACACCTATTACGGCATGAATTTCACCGGCTGGAGCGACGGCACGCACACCTATCAGGCAAGTAGCTTCTACACCATGCCCGCGCACAATGTGACGTTTACCGCTCAGTGGACGAACGATGTGTGGGACGGCGAAGCGAAGAGCAATTCGCTGAAGGGCAGCGGTACAGTAGAGGATCCCTACATTATCGCCAGCGGCGCGGATTTGAATTATCTTTCGAACTGGAATGGAAGATATTGTGATCGCTACTATAAACTGATGGCCGATATTGACATGGGCGGGCATGAAATGCTGCCCATTTATCGCCTGACAGGTACATTTGATGGAAACGGTCATAAAATCACCAACCTGAAAATCGAAAGCAGCGACGTTTATTATGGCCTGTTCAAAGATGCCGGAAATAACGGAACTGCCGCTGTCATTAAAAACCTGACACTTGAAAACGCTGCAATCAACGATACAAAATCTACTGACAGCGGCAAACTCGGCCTGTTGGTCAGCCGTGCCGGTGATTATCTAACCATTGAAGACTGCTATGTGACCGGTTCTATTACAACGGCCAGTAAGCCTTACATGGATGTCGGCGGTCTGGTCGGCCAGGAGGCGAAGGGCGCCAACGTGACCATTTCCCGCTGCTACGCTGGCGTGACATTCAAGGGCGGCCATGACAACAGCTTCTTCGGCGGGCTGGTCGGCAGATGCGAAAGCGGCATCATTGAGAACTGCTACGCTATCCCAGATATGACCGGTGTGACCGCAGGCTCCCGCGGCGGCATCACCAGCAGCACCGGCGGCACGATCCAAAACTGCTATGCAGCCGGTGCAGCCTTCAGCGGCGCAGGCATTGCCGGCAACGCGGCAAACATCAGCGGCAGCGTCAGCATCTTCCCGGAAATGCGGGGCTCCGCGCGTATCTTCTCGTCGAGCAGCAGCTGTATCGCCAGCAACAACTACGGCTTTGACGGAACAATCCAGCGTGACAGCAATGGCATCGTTACGCCGCCCGCTGCGCAATTTGCCGCTGACAAGGCGCAGGGTGCAAATGCGACTGCGGTTCAGCTGAAATCCTTTGACTTTTATAAGAATACCCTCGGCTGGAGCGAGGATGTTTGGGAAATTCGCTCCGGTTATGATTTCCCTGTCCTGAAAGGGCAGAAGGCCGTTCCGACGCTTGCACTGAACCTGACCCCATCTGTTGTCAGCGTTACGCTGGACAAGAACAGCGCCACCCTTCCCTGCGTCAGCACATTGCAGCTCACCGCAACGGTGGATGTGAAAAACGGCGGGAGCCAGACGGTTCAATGGCACAGCAGCGATCTCAGCAAGGCTGTGGTTGATGGAAACGGCAAGGTGACAATCCCCGCTAACGCAGCTTCCGGCGAGGTGAAAATCACCGCGACTGCAACCGCGGACGCCAGCAAAATCGCAGTCTGCACAGTCACCGTTGACGCAGACAGCCATACGCTGACCAGCCAAAAGGCTTCCGACAATTCCCAAAATTCTCCTAATGCAGTCTGCACCTTCTATGCAAGCGCAGAGGATGCACAGAATGAAACAAATCCCATTGACATTAGAACCACTACTGTAAAAGCTGGTACAACGGTATTTGCCCGCATCACCAATATGACCGACGAGGATGTGGCAAACCATGTTCTGGTCAATGGTAAAGAAGCGACCCGGCTGAATGGTTCTACCTTCTCCTTCACTATGCCTTGTGAGAATGCAACTGCTGTATTCTCCTGTGCGGTCAATCTGAATGCTTACAACTATGTGTGGTTCGTTGGCATTGACTGGGGCACATGGGGAGAAACTGTCACCTATACCACGACAGAATGGAGCGGTTCAGACCATATCGGTTCCCTTAAAATCAACGGCATTATCAATGGCAAACTGTTCGATAGCTTTGACCTGAAATCCATGACGGGGTATGACAGAACCACGAAAGAAGAAAATCGCGTTTCTCTGACGAAAAAGAATAGCAAAACGGATTTGACTGTTCCCGGCGATTACTTTGTCGATACGACGGATACCGCGCATCCCGTGTTGTATGTCTACAATGATAAGCCTGGCACGATCATGGTAAACATCAGTCTCAAGGACGATCCGAACGCCACTTACAACATTACGAAAGAAGCTGCCAGCACCGGCTACTACACGCTGGATAAAGCCACCGCAAAAGCCGGTGAAACCGTCACCGCAACGCTGACCGATGCCGGTATCAAGGCTATCGGCACCAACCAGAGCATGACGCTGGATTACTACGGCGGTCTGCTGGTAGTTATGTTCCCTGGCCAGTTCCAGAAGAATGAGAACGGCAACTGGACAGCCTCTTTTAAGATGCCCGCACAGGACATTACGACCCGTGTATATGTTTCGTCCAAACTGGAGGTTACGCTGACCGGCGAGAACAAAACAGTTGAATACAACGGTCAGCCGCAGACCATCGACAGCGCAATCAAAGCTAAGCTGGGTGATGTGGAGGCTTCAGAAGCCATGTGGGGTCACTATGAGGTGACGTATCGCAATGGCGATACCACCAGTACCACCGCGCCCACGGATGCAGGCACCTATGAATGTACGGTCAAGATTGCGGATAGTGATACGCTGTATTACAGCGATCAAATCACTGTCACGCTGACCATTAAAAAGGCCACGCTGACGAAAGTTCCGGCTGCTCCAACGGCACAGTCCGTCACGAAGCACAGCATTACACTGAACAGACCCGCGACCTTTGCAGACGGCTCTGCCATGTCTGACAGCTATGCGCTCGAATATAAGCGCGGTGAAAATGGTACATGGCAGGGTTCCCTCACGTTCACAGGCTTGGATGCGGCAACGACTTACACGTTCTATGCCCGCATCAAAGAGAGCAAAAACACAAATGCTTCTGGCTCCAGCGCAGGCGCGGACATCACAACCGCAGATAAGGACACCGTGACATTTACTCTGCCAGAGGCCGACCAGACGTTCACCTACGACAAGACGGGCAAAACACCCGGCACGGCTACGGCCTCCGTCGAGGGTATCCAACTGGAGGTACAGTACACCGGCACCAGCACGAATGGCACAGCGTATAACAGCACCGAAGCGCCGGTCAATGCTGGCAGCTATCAGGTGGTCTACAAAGTACCGGACAGCAATGCGGATTATCAGGGCACCAGTGCTGCGGTGGCATTTACCATCGGCAAGCGCACCATTACCGTCAAAGCGGATGATAAGAGCATGACCGTCGGCGGTACTCTGCCTGAGTTCACGGTTTCCTACGGAAACCTCGCCAGCGGGGACAGCGCCGAGACTGTGTTTACAACTCTGGCTACCGCCACTACCACCGCAGATGGAAAGACTACCGGCAGTTTCGAGATCACGGTGACTACGCCGACGCTTACGGCAGAAGCATCCAACAACTATGAAGTGGCTGCACCTGAAAAGGGTACATTGACCGTTTCTCAGCGTTCCTCCTCCGGCGGTGGCTCCACAACTTACCCCGTGAACACTCCCAATGAAACGGAAAATGGTACTGTGACTGTCAGCCCCAAGAATGCCTCTAAGGGTAGCACTGTGACCATCACGGTCAAGCCCGACAGCGGTTATCAGCTGGACGACCTTACCGTGACCGACAAGAATGGTAAGGAACTGAAACTGACCGATAAGGGCAACGGCAAATACACCTTTACCATGCCCGCCAGCAAGGTCGAGGTTAATGCTACCTTTGTCAAGGAAGTTGAGACAAGCCCGTTCAGCGATGTGTCCACCAGCGCCTATTACTATGAGGCTGTGAAGTGGGCGCAGGAAAAGGGCATCACCGGCGGTATTGGCAACGGCCTCTTTGGGCCGAACCAGCCTTGCACCCGCGCACAGATCGTCACCTTCCTGTGGCGTGCTGCCGGTTCTCCCGAACCCAAGAGCATGAGCAGCTTCTCTGATGTTTCTGCGGATAGCTACTATGCTAAGGCAGTTGCGTGGGCGGTGGAGAACGGTATCACCACCGGAACAGGTGATGGTAAATTCAGTCCTGACGCCACCTGCACCCGTGCCCAGAGCGTGACTTTCCTGTTCCGTGCCATTGGTAAGCTGGTCGATAGCAAGGCAGAGTTCAGCGATGTTCTTACCGATAGCTACTATGCAAACGCTGTGGCATGGGCGGTGGAGAACGGCGTTACAAACGGCATTGGTGATGGCCTGTTCGGGCCGGACAATAGCTGCACCCGCGCACAAATCGTTACTTTCCTTTTCAGAGCCTATCAGGGCAAGTAAG
>CDYS01051716.1_pt1 | contig 13217 bp, 10 predicted proteins | sample 557491 | NCBI WGS metagenome assembly CDYS01 (sample SAMEA3182057, study PRJEB8094) | gut metagenome | biome: human; feature: gut; material: Stool; isolation source: human stools | place: Canada | collected 2012-11-26
TTCTCCATCTCCATCTTGCCCTCGGCCCCGACGAACAACAGTTCGACATCATTGCCCAGACGCCGTTTGAGCGCCTCGGCAACGGCGACCGCCGGATAGATATGTCCACCCGTACCGCCACCGCTCAATATGATTTTCAGTCTCTTCATCTCGATTTATTTTCATACAACGATTCGCCGCGCGGACGATCGAGCGTCTGTTCGCTCGTCTGCCGGCTAACTCCCAGAATCATTCCCAATGCTATCGACGTAAACAGTATCGACGAACCGCCATGGCTGATCAGCGGCAGCGGCTGTCCGGTCTCCGGAAACAGGTTTATCGTCACCAGTATGTGTACCAGCGCCTGGAACGTTATCATCAATCCGAGCCCCAGCACCAGCAGTGACGGGAAAGCCGTACCGCACCTCTCGAAAATCAGTTTCGAACGGTAGAATACCCAAAGGTACAGCATCATGACGATGATTGCAAAGAACAATCCGTACTCCTCGACAATGATCGCAAAGGCATAATCACTCTCGGGGTGGATCAGTTCGACGCGCATCAGGCTCTGACCGGCGCCCTGACCCGTCAGACCGCCGTTGTAGATCGCCGTCATGGCACGTTGCGTATCGGTCAGGTCCTCGATCGGACGGTTGCTCTGATCGAAGAACAGTGTCGTCACCCAGTCGTACATTCGTCCATGGGCCGTATCAGTACGGCCGACCCTCAGCACCGCCATGCCCAGTACGGCCGCCAGAAGAGCCAGGAACAACAGTTTGAACAACTCGCGGCTGCGGATACGCCCGATAGCCATCATGATCCAACAGATAAAGAAGAGCATGGCCGCCGACGAGGTGTGGGCAGGAAGAATTACCGCACACGCCACTACGACAGGCCCCAGGACCGGTATCGTCTCCTCGCGGATGATCCGCCAGACCCGTTTCCTGTTCCGGCCCCAGCGCCAGAAGGCCAGCGGAGGCAGGAGTTCGAGTTTCTCGGCGCGGGTCTGTCTCGACGCCAGTATCTTTGCCAGCAGAAGGATCGTCGCCACCTTCAACATTTCGGAGGGCTGCAGATCGAAGAAACCCATCGAGATCCAGCGGTGAGCACCGTTGATCGACTTGCCGATGCCGGGAATATAGGCCCCGATCGTCAGCGCCACAGCCACAAAGTAGAACAGCCATGCCCACCGGCTGTAGACCTGATAGTTCCACTTGTGGACAAACAGTATTCCCGCAAGGCTCACAACCACAAACAGCATCTGTTTGAACATGTAGGCATATGTTCCCTTGTCCGACGAGCCGGCATAGACCATCTTGGCCGTCGACGAATAGACCACCAGCACCGAAATCACCAACAGCAGAGCGATGATGATCCACAATGCACGGTCACCCGTAAACAGACGTCCCCACAGGCTGCGTTCCTGCTCTATCTCCTTCTCCTGGCCAACCATACGCTATCTACCGTTTGACATGCTCGTTCACCCAGCGTTTGAACTCCTCGCCGCGGTGTTCGTAGTTCTTGAAGAGGTCGAAGCTCGCACACGCCGGCGACAACAGCACCGTATCACCCTTTCGGGCCGCACGGCAAGCCGCCTGCATCGCCTCGTCGAGCGAATGTGTATCAATGACCTGCGGCACGACACCCGTAAACGAATCGATCAGCTTGCGGTTGTCGACACCCATGCAGACCAGCGTATGCACCTTCTGCCGTGCGAAATCCATCAGCGGTGCATAATCGTTTCCCTTGTCCGTACCGCCGGCAATCCAGACCGTCGGACGCTGCATGCTCTCAAGGGCATACCACACCGAATCGACATTCGTGGCCTTCGAGTCGTTGATGAACAGCACCCCGTCGGCCGACTCCAGAACCCGCTCCAGGCGGTGCTCCACACCCTCGAACGAGAGGATGCTCCTGCGCACCTGTTCCGGTTCGACACCCGCCGCCAGTGTCGCCAAAGCCGCCGCCATTGCGTTATAGGCATTGTGCAGGCCGTGGATCTTCATCTCCGAGGTCGCGATCTCGACCGACCGCCGGCCCACCGATGCAACAAACGTCCCGTCGCTATCCAGCACCGCATCTCCCGCCCCGCTCGCAATGGCCGTATGGGCCGCAAAGGGCAGCTGCCGCATCCGCAGGTCGTACTTGGGCAGTTCGGCCGCAATGACCGGATCGTCCGCCGAATAGACAAATGCACAACGGCTGTGCTGGTTGCGGATTATCCGCATCTTCGAATCTATGTAGTTCTGGAAGCAGTAGCCGTAACGGTCGAGGTGGTCGGGCGTGATGTTCATCAGCACCGCCACGTCGGCCCGGAAATCGTACATGCCGTCCAGCTGGAACGAACTTATCTCCAGCACATACCAGTCGTAGCTTCCCGTAGCGACCGAATAGGCGAAACTCTCGCCGATGTTGCCGCCCAGTGCGACATTCATGCCGGCATCCTTCATGATCTTGTAGATCAGCGTCGTGGTCGTGGTCTTGCCGTTCGAACCGGTAATGCAGATCGTCCGCGCACGGCCCTTGTAACGCCCCGCAAACTCGATCTCCGAAATGATCGGTATACCACGTTCGCGCAAAGCCTGCACGACCGGCGCCTTCTCGGGGATACCCGGGCTCTTCACCACCTCGTCGGCCGCCAGAATGCGATCCATCGTATGGCCGCCCTCCTCATATTCGACACTCCACCGGTCGAGTTCCGTCCGATAGCGATCCGCTATCTTGCCCGAATCTGACAAAAAAACATCCATCCCAAGTTTTTTGGCCAGAATGGCCGAGCCGTAGCCGCTGATGCCTCCGCCCAGCACTACAATCCGCTCAACCCGCTTTTTACGTACCATAATTCTATATCTCCTTTATCGTATCTTCAACGTTACGAGCGCAACCGCCGCCAGAAGCATCGACATGATCCAGAAGCGTATCACGATCTTCGACTCATGGAATCCGCGTTTCTGGTAGTGGTGGTGCAGGGGCGCCATCAGGAAGATGCGCCGGCCCTCGCCGTAATGTTTTTTCGTATATCTGAAATAACCGACCTGGATCATCACCGAAAGGCTTTCGACCAGGAATACTCCGCACAGGATCGGCAGCAGCAGTTCCTTTCGGATCAACAGCGCAAAGACGCCGATAAGACCGCCAATGGCCAGACTGCCCGTATCGCCCATAAATACCTGCGCAGGATAGCTGTTGTACCACAGGAAGCCGATCAGGGCTCCGAGGAATGCCGCCGCGAAGACCACAAGCTCACCGCTGTGCGGTATGTACATTATATTAAGGTAGTCAGCGTAGACTATGTGGCCCGACAGATAGGCCAATATTCCAAGCACGAAGACTATCGGCGCCGAGACTCCCGTGACCAGCCCGTCCAGGCCGTCGGTCAGGTTGGCACCGTTCGAGACCGCCGTGATGATGAAGATCGCAACCAGAACATACACGATCCAGCCGAGGGTCTCGTTGCCACCGGCCAGCCACTTGTAGTCGAATTCGTTGTCCTTGATGAACGGGATGGTTGTCTGCGTGGTCTTGACGCCCGCAACAACCTCTTCCGAAATATCATGCTCGCGTTCGGGGGCGAAATAGGACATGTCGGCCACCTCCTCGCGCACCGATGCCGGAAGCGTAGCCCCTTCGCGAACAACGATATCGCTGTTGAGCCACATAACGCTGCCGACGATCAGTCCCAGCCCCACCTGTCCGATGATCTTGAAACGTCCGTTCAGCCCCTCCTTGTTGTGGCGGAAAACCTTGATGTAGTCATCCAGACCGCCGATGAATCCCAACCATATGGTTGATATGATTACCAGCTGCACATATACATTCCCCAGGTCGCCGAACAGCAGCACCGGAACCAATATGGCCAGCAGAATGATCAGACCGCCCATCGTCGGGGTACCTTTCTTCTGCATCTGTCCCGCCAGACCAAGGTTGCGGATATCCTCGCCGATCTGGTGCCGGGCCAACATGTTGATGATGCGGCGGCCGAAGACTATCGCTATCAGCAGTGCGAATATGATCGCCATCGCCGCCCGAAACGACAAATACTGGAACATCCCCGCCCCCGGCAGGGTGTAGTGTTCACCAAGATATTCGAATAATGAATAGAGCATCTTTTCCCTCTATTATTGTTGTTTAATTCTTTTGATTACCTGCGCCCCTCAACTCGTCGAAAGCCCGGCGGACCTCCTCGCGGTCATCGAAATGGTGCTTCACCGTCCCTACCTGCTGGTAGGTCTCGTGCCCCTTTCCGGCCACCAGGATCACATCGCCCGAAGCGGCCATCATCGTCGCCGTACGGATAGCCTCGCGACGGTCCGTGATCCGCAGATAACGAACTCCCTTCTCCAGCCCGCCGACCATGTCGTCAAGTATCGCCTCGGGATCCTCCGTCCGCGGATTGTCCGACGTGAAGATCGCCATGTGGCTCCCGCGGATAGCTATCTCGGCCATCTCGGGCCGTTTGGTACGGTCGCGGTCACCGCCGCACCCGACTACAACGAAAAGCCGGCTCGTCGGGCGCCGTATCTCGTTAATCGTATCAATGACATTCTGCAGTGCGTCAGGCGTATGGGCATAGTCCACGATCGCCGTTACTCCGTCCGCCGACTTCACCGTCTCGAAACGCCCGCGAACCGGTTCCAGCAGCGTCAGCTGACGCAGCACCTCCGCCTTGTCGGCCCCCAGAAGCCGCGCCGCCGCATAGACCGTCAGCAGGTTGTAGGCATTGAAGCGGCCGGCAAACCGCACCCACAACTCCTCGCCGTCGAAACGCAGCAGCATGCCGTCGATATGCATCTCGACCACACGCCCCATGAAATCGGCCATCGACCGCAGCGACAACCGGCTCACCCGGGCACGGGTATTCTGAACCATAACCTCGCCGTTCCGGTCGTCGATGTTGACCAGTGCAAAGGCATCGGCCGGAAGCCCGTCGAAGAACATCTTCTTCGCACGCAGGTACTCGGCAAAGGTCTTGTGGTAATCCAGGTGGTCGTGCGTAATATTCGAGAAGATCCCCCCCGCAAAGCGGAGACCTCCGATGCGGTGCTGCACTATGCTGTGCGACGACACCTCCATGAAACAGTATTCGCAGCCGGCCTCCACCATGCGGGCCAGCAGAGCATTCAGTGTAATCGGATCGGGCGTGGTGTGGTCGGCCGGAACCACCGTATCCTCGATACGGTTTTCGACCGTCGAAAGCAGCCCCGCACGATGTCCCATGTTCCGGAACAGTTCGTACAGCAGTGTCACGGTCGTGGTCTTGCCGTTAGTACCGGTTATGCCAACCAGTTTCAGGCGGGACGAGGGGTTGTCGTAAAAGTTCGATGCCATGGGTCCCACCGCAGCCGAACTCTCCGCCACAACGACGTAACATACCGCCGGATCGAGCTGCTCGGGCAGCCGTTCACACACAACCGCGCACGCTCCGGCCCCGACCGCCGAACCTATATAGTCATGCCCGTCGCTGCGCGTGCCCACGACCGCAAAAAACATCGCTCCGCGGCCCACGCTGCGCGAATCGAGCGTCAGCGACTCCACCATATTCGCACTGTCGCCGACCACGCGCTCAACCGCAATGCCCGCCAGAATTGATTCAACGCTTTTCATAACTCCGTTCAAACGTTTGATATTTATATCGTTAATTTACATGCTCAATGTCAGTGTCACATATTCGCCACGCCTTACGGCAGCCCCCGAAGCTATGCTCTGACGCACCACACGTCCATGCCCGACAAACCCAACTCGCAACCCGCGGCTCTCAAGCAGATACAAGGCATCCTTCAGCCCCATACCACGCACATCCGGCATAAGGCCCTCCGTCAGCGTCACGTCGTGTATCGAAACCCGTCCCGTAGAATCGGCTTCGCTTTTGCCCCAGCCGTGACGGTGATCCGTGCGGTAGCGGACATCCAGCGCCGAGGCCACCTTACGCATCTGATCGACTTCGCCGCCCTTGATTGCCGTCGGATAGGCATCTTTGCCCGACACCTCGAAATGCTGACGCCAGTCGCGCTCGAGGGTGTAGAGACTGTATATGATGTCGCGGATGACCGGACCGGCCACACCCGCTCCGTAATAGCGCCCCCGCGACGGCGAATTCTGAACAGCCACCATGACCGTATATTTCGGATTGTCGGTCGGGAAATAGGCTGCCATACTGCCCAGGTACTGTCCGGGCGCATGCATATCCATCGCCGTACCGGTCTTGGCCGCAACACGGAACAAGGCCGTATCGCGAACAAAATATTCCCGTGCCGTACCCGTAGCCGAAACCTCCTCCAGACACTCCTCGACCTTCCGCAGCGACGATGCCGAACATATCTTCTCGTTCAGCACCCGCGGCTTGAAACGATCTATGGTCGTACCGTTGCGGCGGATCTCCTCGACCAGCATCGGCGCAACCATCCGCCCGCCGTTGGCAACCGCATTGTAAAGCGTAGCCGTCTGTATGGGCGACAACTCGTTCTCGTATCCGTAGGCTATCTGGCACAAACGGTTGTTGTAGAGCCAACGGTTGCGTACCTCGCGGTTTTCCGGATCGTAGTCGTTGAACAGCGGCTTCTTCTCCCCGAACGCCTCGAGACCCATCGGCCGGTCGAGGTGCAGCGACCGCAAAAAGGCTACATACCGCTCCGGATGATCCTTGTAAGAGCGGTAAATCGCATTGGCAAAGAAGATATTTGACGAAAGGGCCACGGCCTGTTTCATGGTCATCGTATCCGAAAAGGCATGGTCGTCGCGGACATATCCGTTACCGATCTTGACCCGCTTGTCCTTCGGCGCCGAGGTCACCTCGCCATCTACAACCGGAAACCGTGCGTCGATATCGTAACCCTTGTCCTCGACCAGCGCCAGCAGCGATGCCAGCTTGAAGGTCGAACCCGGGCACTGACGTTTGTAGGCATTGTCCTCGATCTCGGCATACACACCCGGCGACACCTCCGAAAGGTTCGACATAGCCAGGATCTTCCCTGTCGAGACCTCCATGACAATCGCCGTTCCCCATATGGCATGGTTGGCAACCATATTCTTTCGCAGCGCCACATCCGAAATCTCCTGAATTCGCCGGTCGAGCGTCAGAACCACATCCAGACCGTCGACACGCGCACGGTTGGGAATCGAATCGTTCGTAGCCACATTGGTCGAGAAGCGGGGCGCTATGCGCTGACTCGACTGTATGCCGTCGCGGCCGCTCAGCAGCGAATCCATCACCTCTTCGACTCCGAACTGGTTCTTGCCCCACGAGGTAACCTTGCCCACCGTACGTTTGGCAATGCCACCCAACGGATAGACACGCATGTTGTCCTCGACAAGCCGGTATGTGGCCGTCATATTCGACAAGAGCGGATAGCGCTTCAACTCGAGCCACTCGACATAGTCAACCATGCGCGGGAAGAGCTTGACGGCCGTATGACGGCGGCGGTCGCCCCGCTTGTAACGAGGCCGCCCGGCATAGTTCGAACGGAATATCCTACGGAAATAGTCACTACCATAACCCTCGGGGCCGAAATAGCGTCCCAAAAGCAGCGACAGCGAATCGGAGTTCTTGCGGAACATCTCCACCGAATCGAACCCCTCGGCTCCGAAGTCGAGTTCCACCTGATAACGGGTCAATGTGGTTACGATGGGTTCGCCGCCGCGCATGAGTATGTCGCCGCGACGTGCCGTAACGGTCTTCGTGGTCAGGATGCGTTTGGAGAGCACCTGGGCAAAGGCCGCCGTTTCGGGGCTCGCAAACTGTATGCACACCAACCGCACAACAATCACCACCGCCAACAGGAAAAACAGCAGATAGAGCATCGTCACCCGCCGCCGGATCAGTTTCTTGATAGGTATTTGGGGTTGTTCCGACATAATCAATCGCCATCGATAATGAATGTTTGCGTAGGCAGTTCCTCGAGTTCAAGCCCACGCGCCTCCAGCTGCTCCATGATCGCCTGACGCGACGTAAGGCTGTAGATGCGCTCGGATTGCCTTACCGACTTCTCGCGCAACTGCTGCAACTCCTTTTCCATTCTGGTGCGGCGTATGTCGAGCCGCAATGCCGAAAACAACACGAATATCGACAGGAAGAACATCGCCCCCACACACATCAGGTAGGGATACAGCCGTTTGACCTCCTCCTTTGTCAGAATGCCTCCGGTAAACAGCAGCGCCACCAGCCGCGACGAACGCCGTTCGCGACGACGGCGGTTCTCCTCCTCGGCCTCGCGCTCGGCCTCTTCGGCCCGTTCCTCCTCTTCCATCTCCCGATCCGCCTCTCCGCGATTGATGCGCCGTACCTCGCGCCGTACCCGCCGCGCAAACTCCTCATCCTGCTCACGCCGCTCCTGCTCCTCTCGCAACGTCGGATCTATTTCGGGATCCTTCCCATATGATGTTTCGTCCATCTTCTTCTCGCTATTGCATTTCCAAACAGACTGCCTGTTCCCAGCCTGTTCAAAGTTTCTCGGCAGCCCGAAGCCTCGCACTGCGCGACCGCGGATTCCGCTTGATCTCATCCGCATCAGGGACAACCGCCCGACGCGTCACAATATGCCACGGCACCGTTGCACGCCCGAAGAAATCCTTCTCGATTTCACCGTCGAAGTTCCCGCTGCGCATGAAATTCTTCGTCAGGCGGTCCTCCAGCGAGTGGTACGAAATAACCACCAGCCGGCCTCCCGGTCGCAGCACCTTCAGACTCTGCTCGAGAGCCATCTTCAGAGCCTCCATCTCGCCGTTCACCTCGATGCGCAGCGCCTGGAACAGTTTGGTCAGGAACTTCGCCTCATCCTTGCGCGGGGTAGTCGGGGCGACCGCCGCAACCAGTTGCGAAGTGGTTTCGATCCGTGCCTGCTCACGTGCCCGAACGATACAGTTGGCCGCCTTGTAGGGGGTTTCAATCTCTCCCCACTGCCCGAAGATCCGGGTCAGCTCCTCGGCCGTAGCCTCGTTGACCATATCGGCAGCACTTCGGCCGCCGCGACGGTTCATCCGCATGTCGAGCGGGGCATCTCCACGGAACGAAAAGCCGCGTTCGACGCAGTCGAAGTGGTGTGACGAAACCCCAAGATCGGCCAGAATACCGTCAACGCGCTCGACACCGCGATAGCGCAGCGCCCCGCGCATGAACCGGAAGTTGCTCTCCACCAGGCAGAAACGCTCGTCGTCGATGGCATTGGCCGCAGCATCGGCATCCTGATCGAAACCGTAGAGCCTGCCCCGCGGCGACAATGCCGACAAGATACGGCGCGAGTGTCCGCCCCCGCCGAACGTAAGGTCGACATATACACCGTCCGGATTGATCGACAGCAGGTTGACCGACTCTTCGAGCAACACCGGAATATGGTATTTCGCACTTTCGTTCATCGATGGCATATTTGGGTGTAAAGTTACTCAAAAAAACGTATATTTCGCCGACTATTTCGTATCTTTGTTCAAATAAACAATTTTTTCATGGAGCCCATCGACATCGACAAGGTTTTGGCCGCCAAAATCCCCAAAATATATCCATTCATCCCGCACATGCTGGTCGAACGGCTGCGGAAACTGATCCACGAACAGGAGATGAACCACATCATCACGCAGTTCGGCAACCAGCCGCCTATGGAATTCATTCGCTCCTGCTTCGGATACATGGGAATAAGCTACACGGCTGACAACCTGGAGAGTCTGGATCCCGCCGGCCGCTACCTCTTCGCCTCGAACCACCCATTCGGGGGCATGGACGGAATGATGCTGGCCGAGGCCATCGGAACCCGTATGGGAGATGTCCGCGTAATAATAAACGACCTGCTGATGCACGTCTCGCCGCTCAAGCCCATCTGGCTCCCGGTCAACAAATACGGCCGCCAGAACCATGCCTATGCCGCCACAATGCATGAGGCTTTCGCCGGCAACATCCCGATCCTCACGTTCCCGGCCGGGCTCTGCTCGCGCCGCACCAAAGGCGTGGTCGAGGATACCCCATGGCGGCAGAATTTCGTAAAACAGGCCCTCGCCGCAAAACGCGACATCGTCCCCGTCTTCGTCGAAGGCACGCTGTCAAACCGCTTCTACCGCGCCGCGAACATCCGCAAACGACTCGGAATAAAGTTCAATTTCGAACTGATTCTGCTCGTCGACGAGATGTTCCGCCAGAAGGGAAAACACTTCACCCTGCACTTCGGCCAACCCGTCAAATGGCAATATCTCTCCGGGCTCGGATCCCCGCGGCAACAGTCCGAATACATACGCTCGCTGGTCTACGCAATGAAATAAAAGAGGGTTTGTTAAAGATATTTAAAATAATTCGTATCTTTGTCTTCAAATCGACCAATGACAATGTCATACAATACCCCGATAATAGCTCCGGTACCGCGCGAAGAACTCGAACGGGAACTCACCCCCGACAAAAAAATACGCGATACGAACAAGGCCGGTAACGAAATATATATCGTCACGGCGGCCGACTCTCCGGCCACGATGCGCGAAATAGGCCGCGTCCGCGAGGTATCGTTCCGCGATGCCGGCGGCGGCACCGGTCTGGATTGCGATATCGATGCCGAAGACACTGCCGAAAACGGATACCGGCAACTGATCGTCTGGGACCCCAACGCAAAGGAGATTATCGGCGGATACCGGTTCATCGTGTGCCACTCGTCATACCCCGAACACCTCTCGACCGAACACTATTTCCGATTCTCGGACAAATTCCGCCGCGAATTCCTTCCGTACACCATCGAACTCGGACGGTCGTTCATACAGCCCAAATACCAGTCCCGCGGGAACAACAAAAGCATCTATGCTCTCGACAACCTCTGGGACGGCCTCGGCGCACTAATCAACAACCATCCCGAAGCCCGGTACTTCTTCGGCAAGGTGACCATGTACACCGACTACCACAAGGAGGCCCGCAACATGCTGATTTACTTCATGCACCGCTACTTCCCGGATCGCGACCGCCTCATGGAGGGAATCAACCCCGTCGAACTGAACATCGACCGCGAATTTTTCGATTCGATCTTCAACGGCGAAAGCTACGACGCAAACTATCGCATCTTGATCCAGAAGGTCCGCGAACGCAATGAAAACATTCCGCCGCTGATCAACTCATATATCAGTCTCTCACCGTCGATGCGTGTTTTCCCGACGGTCTACAATCCCGACTTCGGGAATGTCGAGGAGACCGGTATTCTGGTTACGATAGCCGACATATATCCGCACAAAAGCCAGCGGCACACTCAGTATTGAGAGCCTTTCAGGCAGGAAACAGTCCGACATCGAAGATTTTTTGACTGAAATTTTTGGCAAAACCGAAGATAGTATCTATCTTTGTGCTCCCGAAGCGAAAGATCGTGATCCACGATGATCCCTATCGCTCGACATACGGCAAGCCCAGGTGGTGAAATTGGTAGACACGCCACTTTGAGGGGGTGGTGAACAATTAGGTTCGTGCAAGTTCGAGTCTTGTCCTGGGCACCAAAACACAGATAGTCCGTCGAATATTCGACGGACTATCTGCGTTTCATGCCGCCTCCTCTTACCTGTAAGCGAATTCCACAAAATCCCTGTCCAGAATATCGTATCCCGTTATCTTCTCCCGGGCAAGACGCTCCCGTAGCCGTGCGGATATGAAGACTCCAGTATGCCCCTCTACGACTAACATGTCGTAGCCGTCCGAGAAATCATTGGTCAAAACAACCTCACGCAGTTCAATAAGTTTTCCGGCCTTTATTTCCTATATTTTTTCACAAATACTTGCCCATGCAATCTTCCGATAAATTCAGCACAAATTTCTATCATTCACAACTTTTCGAAGCCATTAAAGCTCAAAATAGAGCTTATCAAACATAAAAAACGGCAGGGCTGCAATACATGCGACCACGCCGGAATTTGATTTACCGATTTATCACACTACCGTTTCATGGGCCGGCAACGCAGTTTGGGTGGATTAACAGGGTCATAATACCCTATATGGCGTGCATAATTGGACAGGTCATGCGGACAAAACCAATATGTAGCGGCTTCAGGACCATCGCCAAACCATACATATCCTTTCCCAATGCAATCCAACTTGCCATAGCGCTCCAAGGCCAACAGCGTTTCCTTGCCCAACCTATAGTCTGCAACAGTATCTCGCCATGTAAACAGTTTACCGTCCTTCTCTATATAGCGGGCAAACAACGTATCTACGAAATAGTATTGGCCCGTATCCTGCTCTAGAATCAAAAACTCTATCAGTCCATCTTCATTATAATAATCACGCTGATCATGATAATTCCAATATGGGATAACCTTAAACCAATCGCTGTTATCCCTCAATCTGCACGTGAGAAAATTATCCACTGCTATTTCGATGGCATCTTCCAACGAGCCGGTTACAGCCTCATGGCGCCGCAGAACACCGCACCCACCAAAAAACAAGACTAAAACCAATAGTGTCAATAAACCTTTCTTCATAATTATCCTACTATACCCATAACAACAATCTCCGACAGCCATGGTTGATGTTTTACATCATTCACGGCAAACGCCTGCTCACTCCCAAGGAAAATATAATATTGTCAATCAGGCATCATTACCGCCATATAATATTGAAAGCAACAGAAAGGCAATCAATGCTGCGTTCATGAATAACGACGTAAACAACTGATTACTGCTCAATGCTGTTGCATCATCTTCACCCTCTTTCTCCCGTTTATCTTCAAGCCGCGCCCACCATGCAATCTCCACAACGGTCAACACAACGACTAAAACAAGCCCTATTATTTTCAAAGTCATCATATGTATATTCATTTACGTTTCCGTATAAACGCTTTCTGTGCCACCACAGATCCTTCATCGTCAACGGTCAGCAGGCTGTCCCTTGCCCCGGATGAACCTGTGCTCGCCCATACCGGCCTCATCATGTAAATCATGAAAAATTGCCTCAATAACCTACTATAACCGATATTTTTTCGAGGCATACTTTTGATCATCTTTACTCAGCGGAAATCAACTGCTTAAGGTTCCGCCATCCGTTGCCGTAGAGACCTTGCTATTTATCAACAATATATACGGTTACAAGTCCTTTGCGTTCGTCAAAGATAAGATCCTGAATCCGAATCTTCTTTTTCCTTAGACGCAGGACTCGCCTGACATCTTCTTTTGTCGTGACCTCCTGATTGTTATAAACATACGTTATCTTAACCGTGTCCTGTTGGCACCCGGAACTCAAGACTTTATCAGTTATGCATCTATTTACATACAGGTATCCATCCTTTGCTTTTTTAGTGCGC
>CDYS01037419.1_pt1 | contig 12763 bp, 12 predicted proteins | sample 557491 | NCBI WGS metagenome assembly CDYS01 (sample SAMEA3182057, study PRJEB8094) | gut metagenome | biome: human; feature: gut; material: Stool; isolation source: human stools | place: Canada | collected 2012-11-26
TTTTGGCTGCTTCGCTTCCGCAAGCTGGATATGACCCAGCCGGAGCAGCGGCAGGCACTGGTGGACACCTTCATCAATGCCATCTATCTCTACGATGATAAGGTACTTATTACCTTTAATTATAAGGAAGGTACAGAAACGGTCGCTTTCGGGGAAGCCGTAAAAGCGGAGAAAAGTTCGGATATGAGTGCGCGAGGTGCACCAGATTTTGAACGTCAAATCGTAAGATTTGGCGTTTTTTCTTTATGTAGGAAAGCGGCTGCACACTTTCTGCACACCGTTTGCACATTTGCCCGAATCAGGGGCTTTTCTGCGCAAGGTTTGCACAGCCTGCTTTCCTTTGCATAAAAAGAAGAAATTTTAGGCGAACAAGGCTCTCGTCAATTCTCTGCGTTCGTCTGCGTCCATCAGCTGGATGGCTTCAAGGATCTCCTTACCGGAGATTTTTGTTGCCGCCGGCTTTTCGTTTTGCCGGGGCTGGGATGCTGCTGGGGTCAGGTCTTGGGAGTAGAAGTTTGCTTCGATCTTCTCGGTCAGCTCCAGCCGGGGCTTGTCCTGCGTGTGGGCGTAGGTGTCCATCAGGACAGATGCCGTCGCATGACCTGTGTTGCCCTGCACCGACTTGAAGTCGCCGTCCGACTGCAAGAGCTGGTAGGTCGCACTGGAATGTCGCAGACCGTGGAATACGATCTGTTCAAACTCTGGATGCTCGGCTCTCTACAGGCGGTACCACTTTGTCAGCAGCTCCGGTGCGATGGGCAGACCATCCGGGAGCCGGAACAGTTGCCCGCAGTTGTTGTACTTTTCTGGGGCGTTCTGCTCGTCCTGCTTGAGCTTTTCAAGCCATGCCAGAAGCTCGGCTTTCAGAGGCTTGGTCATATACAGGATGCGGTTGGACTTCTTGGTCTTGGGCTTTTTCAGGATGAGGGAGGATTTGCTGCCCTCACGCCTGTCCGGGAAGGTGTAGTAGACCTGATTGGGATCGAGCTTTTCCAGAGCGTCCTTGTTGGCTCGCTGCATGGTCTTGCTGACCGAGATGGTGCCATGCCCATCGGCGGCATCAAAGTCCAGATCACTCGGCTGCAAGCCGAGAATTTCGCCCTCACGGAGCGAAAGGATCATGCTCATGTGCACCGCCAGATGCAGGGCAGGGTTCTCGATGGTCTGCAAGGCTGCCAGCATGGTTTTCTCGTCCCAGATGGTGCGTTCTTCGATGTTGACTTTGGGGGCATCACGGGGTAGGGGAATCTTGCAGTCATGCGGCTTTTCCGCCGTAACTGAGGTGTAACCGAATCTGTAACCAGACGTGTAACCGGTGTCCATCAGAAGGAAAAGCCCAGCTGCTTGGCTTCCGCATCCGTTATTTCAGAGAAATTTTCAGCCCCGGTTTCGGGGCTGGTTACATATAAATTAGAGCACAAGAAAACACCCTGCAAGATTTTTAGTCTTGTAGGGTGTTTCATATATAGCATCTCGTGAATCACGGATTGCGGCATTAGTATCTTTTTGATAATGTGTAGGTATAGTAGGTGTCAACAATCAAAAGAATTGCTACGATGCTCATTGTCCACCAAAAACAAGAAATGCCTTTCGTCAAAAAGCATACCATGATTATAATAATACCACTTACGATAAATGAAATACCTCCAAAGCGTTGGCCTTTTTTCCATGTTGTTTCATTTTTCATACTCCATACGCTTCTCAGTCCTACAACTGAGTTCATTCGTAGTTTTGGCATAATGTTACCTAATATAATCATTGCAACGCCAAGCAGTCCAAATACGAGTTGATTCAAATCAAGTGCAATGGAAGACAGATTTTCAACCGAATTGAAATCAGCATACAAAAAATAGACTGTCATAGGATATGACGCACAGCATCATATCACTGGGGCAAAGAGCTGCGCTCTCTGCACTCTTGCTCCGGGCAAGCTATCCTGTATGGACAGCTCGTCCGTTTTTTCAGAGGGTCATTTTGACTCTCTGATTTTGGCAAACTGTCAACTCGACACGTTGCCAATACCCCCTATAAGGGAGAACTTGGGCGTTTTGCTGCGTACGTGCGTACGCAGCAGGTGTCTTTCTCTGTACGCATGTACGCAGCGAAAGACCGAAAACGCACCATACGCTTCGCAAACGCGAACTTTTGAAAGCGCGTTGTTTTCGGCAGCTTGCAAGAAAAAGCGAGGGAAACTTTGGCAAAAAGAGAGAGGACTGGATGGTGCCAGCCCTCTTGACAGGAGCAGATACGCAGATTTCTGTTTTATGCCCGCACATCCTCCCGGCGTAAAAGCAGCCATGCCAGAAGGAACATCGTCCCCAGCCAGAAGATGCAGCTGAAGGCAAACAGCCCGTAGCTGCCAGCTAAAGCATCCGCACTTTTGTTGGAGTTCATTCCGAGCTGCATCAGGGAATAGGGCCACAGGATTCCAAAGCCTTTGGAACTAATAAAGATGCCGGTAATGCCGCCCAGCAGCCCCAGAAAAATGGGCACGGCAAAGCTGCGGATGACCATGGCCAGCACCAGCTGTGCGGCAATGACAGCCAACGCACCCAGCAGTCCCCGCAGTAAAAACAGCGGTAGGGTGACCGGGGGCAGCCCGGGCAGATGGGCAAATACCTTGCCACAGAACACGAACAGCGCAAATACAAAACCGTGGGTCAGCAGCGCCAGCTTTGTCACCACCGCAAACTTTGCTGCAAACAGGTCCAGCGGCGGTACGGGGCTTGCCATGATCAGGTTCCAGTTGTGCCCCAGATGTTCCAGCCGCCACAAGTAGGCAGCATAGGTGGCTACCATGGCAGGGAAGAAGAGCATGGAATAAAACAGGGTGTGCTGGGTCCACAGGCTATACCAGCCGTCGGTGAGGATCTCAAGATTTTGTAAATAATTGAAGGTGCCGTAGGTGGCTGAAAGAATGGGCAGCACAAAGAACATTGCCCAGATGGGGGATGCGTGGAGTTTGCGGTTCTCCGCAAGAATACAGCGTTTCAGCATGGTTTTATACCTCCTCGTCCTGTACCTTGCGCCACGCAAGGGCAAACAGCACAGTGCCCAGCGCAAGGGTGAAGGCCAGCAGCCCCCAGTTGAAGGGGCGGGTGCCGTAGGTGACGGTGTGGGTGGCCTTGTCCCAGTTCGCCACTTCGTAGGCGCTCAGAGGGATGTAGTACCCAAAAGGCACAAAGTAACTGGCAAGCGGCGGCATAAAAGCAGAAAACAGCCCCACCAGCGCCCCGACGATGCCCACGCAGAGCGCCGGCAGGGGATTGCCTACCCACAACATCAGCAGAAATTCTCCAAAGAAGAGCATTGTGTCCACCGCCAGCGTGCAGACGAACAGATAGCATAGCTGCCCAGTGGGAAAGGCTTCGGTATAACCATGGACACGCCCCAGCACCGGAACACAGGCCGACTCCAGCACCGTGACCAACAGCACCTCCAGCACTCCAAAGACCGCCTTGCCTGCAAACAGGCTTCGGCGGCTCTGCAGGGTGTAGAGCAGCTTGGCGGTGTTGCCTTTGATCTCCATATCCCACAACCGGGAGGCCAGCACTGCCATCATCACCGGCATCAGAATGGCTTCAATGACGGGCAGGCTGTAAAGCAGGGCACTGTAACCGTTGGCAAGCTCCTCCGGGTCTGCCGGGGCAAGGCCACCCACCCATAGAACGACAATGCCGGGAATGAGCAGACAGAGAGCAAGGTCGTGCCGACGGTGGGCTTTTTGCAGTTCTGCACGGAAAGCTGCCATCTTACGCCACCTCCCCGCTGGTCTGGGTCAGGCTGAGGAAGATGTCCTCAAGGCTCTTTGTCTGTGCAGCCAGTCCAACCACGCCCACGCCTCTTTCAGCAAGAGTACAGACCAGCGCCGCCAGCGCTTCGTCCGGCAGCGGGGGAAGCTGCAGGGTGTCCGGCTGATCTGCCGGCACAGCGGCCTTTACCCCCTGCTGCTGCAGGACGGCTGCGGCTTTGGGTGCGTCCAGCACCCGCAGCAGAATGCCGCCCCGGCTGTGCTTTTGCAGTTGCTGCAGAGAACCCTCGAACAGCAGTTTGCCATGGTTCAGGATGCCCACCTGATTCACCATCTGCTCGATCTCTCCCAGCAGGTGGCTGGAGATCAGCACGGTGGCTCCGGTGGTCTGCGGCATAGAAGCAATCAGACTGCGCATCTCCTGAATGCCTGCCGGGTCCAGACCGTTGGTGGGCTCATCTAAAATCAGCAGTTTAGGGCTGCCCAGCAGCGCCATGGCAATGCCCAGCCGCTGCTTCATGCCAAGGGAATACTGCCCCACCTTCCGGTCAGCGTCTTTGGTCAGGTGCACGATCTCCAGCACCCGGCTGATGTCCTTCCGGTCCACATCTTTCAAGTCAGCCACGATGGAAAGGTTTTCCCGGGCAGTCAGGTGCAGGTAACCGGAGGGAGATTCGATCAGACTGCCGGTCTGCCGCAGCAGAGCGATGCGGTTTGCTTCGTTCAGGGTGTGTCCCAGCAGTTCCACACTGCCGCCGGTGGGGTGTACAAGCCCCAGCAGCATCTTCATGGTGGTGGATTTGCCCGCACCGTTGGGGCCTAAAAAGCCGTAAACACAGCCCTCCGGGACAGTCAGGTTCAAATGATCCACCACCGGACGGCTATGGTAGCTTTTGCAAAGGGCATGGGTCTCGATCACAGGTTTCATAAATGGTCTCCTTTCGCATTCGTGGTTTTCGGAACGATGCCAGAATACACCCGCTGCCTTAAACTGACCGGAAGCGCAGCTTAATTTACCCTTAAATTTGCAGGTGTTTTCCGCTGCGGCGCAAAAAGTGTGGTATAGTAAAGGCGGGAAAGGAGAACTGCCCTTATGGATACCATTTATGATGCAAAGCTCCTGCTTGTGGACGACAACGCCGAACTGCTGGCACTGCTGTATGAGCAGCTGCTAGGCGCAGGATATGGCCATATTAGAACTGCCCAAAGCTGCGCCGCTGCCCGTGTCTGCTTTGCGGCAGAACAGCCGGAACTGATGATCTTGGATATCAACCTGCCGGACGGGGACGGCTTTTCGCTGTTCCGGGCGCTGCGGGCAAAAGCGGACGTTCCGGCGCTATTTCTCTCCGCACGGGACGCAGATGCCGACCGTCTGTTTGGGCTGGGTCTTGGCGCAGATGACTACCTGACCAAGCCCTTTCTGATGCAGGAACTGCTGCTGCGGGTACAGCATATTTTGCAGCGAGTGTACCGGGCAGAGTTGTCCCGTACGAAACCGGCACCTTTGCAGCTGGGGGAGCGGTGCGTAGACCTGAATGACGCCATTGTTACCCTGCCGGAGGGCAAAACACTGGCGCTGACCGCTACCGAGCTAGCGCTGCTGCGGAAATTGGCAGAGAACCGGGGACACATCGTTACCTACGATGCCCTTTGTGCGGCGGTCTGGGGCGCAGATTACTATGGCTACGAGAACAGTCTGGGTGTACATATCCGGCATCTGCGGGAGAAGCTGGAAGCTGAACCCAGTGCGCCGCAGTTTCTGCGGACGGTGCGGGGCATTGGCTATAAGCTGACAAAGGGGGAAGAAGCATGAAAACCTTTGTGCGCCTGATCCGGCGGTATGTGCTGGCGGCGGTGGGCATCGTTCTGCTGCTGTTGTTTTCCGGTGTTGCGGTGCTGGGCTGGCTGGGCTGGCAGGAGGGCTGCCGCCTGCCGCAGCGGGAGTATTCATCCAGCGAGATCGCGGATTCCATGGTGGAGACCGCCGAAGGGCTTGCCTTTGGGGCAGAACGCACCCCGCAGGAATGGATGAACGGCTACGAGTGGGCGATGGTGCTGGACGATGTGGGAAACATCCGCTGGAGCTACGGCCTGCCGCAGGAGCTGAACCATGCCTACACGCCCGGCGATATCGCCAAATTTGCCCGCTGGTATCTGGCGGATTACCCGGTGTTCTGCTGGACAGAACCCTACGGACTGTTCGTCATCGGGCTGCCAAAGGGGAGCCTGTGGAAGTACAGCATTTACAGCTCACCGGACTTTGCCCTGAGCATGGTGCAGGTGCTCCCGGCAGCAGCGCTGGGAATGCTGCTGCTGGGTCTGGTTCTCTGCTTCTGGCTGAGTTGGAGGGGGGCAAAGCGGCTGGAGATCGTGGCAAACGGTCTGGATGCACTGGCGCAGGGGCAGACCGTCCGGCTGCCTACCGACGGTTTTGCCGGGGAACTGGCAGAAAAGCTGAACCAGACCGGGGCGCAACTGCAAGCCAAAAATGAGATGCTTTCCCGGCGGGACAACGCCCGCACCCAGTGGATCGCAGGGGTCAGCCATGACGTGCGCACTCCGCTGGCGCTGATTCTGGGCTGGGCAGAGCAGCTGGAACAGGATGCACTTTTGCCGGACAGCTCCCGGCAGAAAGCGACCGGAATCCGCACCCAGTGCGAAAAGCTGCGCACCCTCATTGATGACCTGAACCTGACCAGTAAGCTGGAATACGGTGCCCAACCCCTGCGCCGGAAAGACCTCCGGGCAGGGCCGCTGTTCCGGCAGCTGGTGGCACAGTTCTGCGAAAGCCCACTGGCAGAGCGCTGCGAGATCACACTGGAACAGGAAGAACCAGCAGAGCAGACAGTGCTTTCGGTGGATGAGGCGCTGCTGGCACGGCTGCTGGAAAATCTGCTGAACAACAGCGTCCGGCATAACCCAAAGCCGGTGAACATTACCGTGCACACCCGGCGGGTAGGAGAGCGCTTCTGCCTGACCGTGGCAGATGACGGTATTGGCTATCCGGCTGCCGTTCTGGTGGCACTGAACGCTGCGGAGCCTGCCGAAAATGCGCCCCATATCCTTGGCCTGTATGTAGTGCAGCAGATCGCCGCCGCCCATGGCGGCAGGGCAGTGTTTGGGCAGAACACCCCCTGCGGGGCAAAAACAACGGTCTGGCTACCGGTAAAATAAAAAATGTGAACCCTCTGGGTATTTCCACCCCAGAAAAGTCCACATAGAAAGAGCTGCCTTGGATTTATAAGAGATCGCAGTTGTCCAAATCCCTGCCATGAATCATAGTTGTTGATGTACATTTGATGCGTGGTCTAAACAGGTGAAATTTTAGTTGCCATTTTGGGCTCGAACTCGGCCGTTTTTTCGGCTTTGCATAAAAACTCAATGCCTGTTTAAGGGGCTGATTTTGGCTCTGCACATTTTTACACACTTTTTGCACACCGGAACAGCTGGATAACGGATGCAAGAGGGAACAACAGGTGCAAAGAATGCAGCAGATGCAAAACACAAATTTACGATAAAACGATAAAAACAACGAATTTGCGTAATTCTGAAAATTGATTATTGTTGCACGTTGGTTTCTCTTAATCAGTGGGCCCGGGGTTCGAGTCCATGAAGGTGCACCACAACAACGAAATCCGAACTTTTTTCCAATAGGAGAGGGGTTCGGATTTTTTGTATTCTTTGGAAAACAAAACGAATCCCATGCTTCCATCGAAAAACGTCCTAGACCTTATCATAAGAATGCACGACAGACCACTGTAAAGGTGCCGTAAGGCGGAAAGGACACAAACATGAAGTACGATGAAAGAGCCTGCAAATTCAACATGGACACCGGGTGCGTGGAGCTGCTGCTCCGGGATGGGAGAATGATCTCCATCGACTGCACTGGGGTTGAGGATGAATTGGACGTGACCATGGCACAGAGGTCGGAGTTGGATTATCTTATCTACAATGACCCGCTGGGCTATGCGGATTTGATTTTGAATGGTGACCCGGAGGAATATTTGAAGAATGTGGCTGGGAGCCATGGGCTAGAAGATTAAGGGCAAAATCATAACCCCGCGTTTTCACGCGGGGTTATGATTCGCAGAGTAAACCACAAGCGATGCTTGTGCATTAAAAACACAAACTGCTATAAACTACTTCATTGACCTTCTTTTTCGCTGTTTACGATAGCCTGCACCTTGGTGGGCAGACCATAGATGCTGATGAAACCGGTGGCATCGCTCTGCTTGTAGTCGCCGCCTGCGGCAAAGGTGGCGATGTCTTCACGATACAGAGAGAACGGCGACCAGACACCGGCGTTGATGAGGTTGCCCTTGTACAGTTCCAGACGCACCTTGCCGGTGACATGCTCCTGCGTAGAGGTGACAAAGGCGCTCAGTGCCTTGCGCAGGGGGCTGAACCACTGGCCGTCGTAGACCAGTTCACCAAAGGTGATGGCCAGCTCGCGCTTCTTGTGGGCAGTCAGCTTGTCCAATGTCAGGGTCTCCAGCACTTCGTGGGCCTTGTAGAGGATGGTGCCGCCGGGGGTCTCATAGACGCCGCGGCTCTTCATGCCGACCAAGCGGTTCTCCACCACATCGTACAGGCCGATGCCGTTCCGTCCGCCGATCTCATTCAGCTTGGCAATGAGGACGGCAGGCTTCAGTTTTTCGCCGTTCAGGCTGACCGGCACACCTTTTTCAAATTCAAGTTCCACGAACTCGGACTTGTCCGGGGCCGTCTTGGGGGAAACGCCCAGTTCGAGAAAACCCGGCTTATCATACTGCGGCTCGTTGCCCGGATCTTCGAGGTCAAGGCCCTCATGGCTCAGATGCCACAGGTTCTTGTCCTTGGAGTAGTTCGTCTCGCGGCTGATCTTCAGCGGGATGTGATGAGCCTCGGCGTAGTCGATCTCCTCATCGCGGCTCTGGATGTCCCACTCACGCCACGGGGTGATGATCTTCAGATCGGGTGCAAAGTGCATGATGGCCAGCTCAAAGCGCACCTGATCGTTGCCCTTGCCGGTGCTGCCATGGCAGACGGCGTCGGCACCCTCGGCACGGGCAATCTCCACGACACGCTTTGCCAAAATCGGGCGGGCAAAGCTGGTGCCCAGCAGATAGCCCTCGTAATCGGCCCCGGCCTGCATGGTGGGGATGACATAATCCTCCACGAACTCGTCGGTCAGGTCTTCAATGTACAGCTTGGATGCGCCGCTTGCCTTGGCACGCTCTTCCAGCCCTTCCAATTCGCCTTTCTGGCCCACATTGCCGCACACGGCAATGACCTCGCAGTTGTCGTAATGCTCTTTCAGCCACGGGATGATAATGGAAGTATCCAGACCGCCGGAATATGCCAGCACGACCTTTTTGACCTCGGACATAGGAACTGCCTCCGTTCAAACCAACTTTATATACTTTTCAATTTCCCTCGTGCAATTTCAAGATTGCAGTGTCCATTATACGGGCACTTGGAAAATGTGTAAAAAGTGTTCTGCATATAGCAGCAATATGAAAGCAGTATTTCACAGCGGGGCATTATGAACCTATAATAGTAGTTGGAAATAAACAGAAAGAGGGTCTTTTTGATGGCAACGATATTTCCAAGAGAAGAAAAGGCAGAGGCACTGTTCGGGGAGATTCTGAAAAATCCAGAAGCCTGCCGCCGCCTGATGGATACCTTCAACGACTCGCTGGACATGGCAGACGTACTGGATGCGCCGACCGTGAGTGCACAGCAGTTTGCCGCAGCGCTGTTCAATGCCTACGAGAACAAGGATCTGTCTGCCTTTCTGATGGCGATCTGCCAGCACAGTATGTTTGACCTGCTACGGAACGCTGCCCTGATCCCGTTCAAATTCAACGCCGATGGTCAGCCGAACCCGGTGATCCTGACGGATGATGACGGCGTTCTTTTGCCGAACAACAAATTTGCCGTGAGCAGCAAAGTATACGACCGGTTCATCCAAGTGTTCCAGAAGCAGGAAAAGGTAAAAATGTACCTTGCCAGCGGCTACTGCAAGTATCACGGCTACGACGAAGGCTCGATGGATGTGGTGGAGTACCACTACAACCAGCATTTGGGGCTGCTGCTGATCTACGAACTGCCGGACACCGTGAAGCAGAAGGTAACGGAAGCGGAGGCCTACTCTACCGTCTGGGATATCCAGATGAAGCTGCAGCACGCACTGCCCCGTTCCGTGGTCTACTATGGACAGGATACGCTCAAGGACGGCGGAACCCGCTACGATGAACTTGGCGTTTTTCTGCCGCTGGAACACTTTGCCGACCGGCTGGAACGCCATGTGGAAACTGCTACTAAGATCGTTTACGGCGAGTAAACGCCCTGTAAACGAACTCCTTTTATAAAGTGCATCACAGCAAAACAAAACGCAGCGAACCGTTAAAAGATTCGCTGCGTTTTGCCTTATAAAGGAGAATGGAAATGCTGCACATCAGGTGCAATAACGGAAAGTTTTGTCAGTGACAATACGGGCGAAGATCAGCCCTAACGGCAGTGCCACGATGATGAGAATGGCATCTGCAAACCATGTGGCGGAGTCCATCAGAGACAGGATGCCCAGATTATAGATGGCACGGTAGAAATACAGCCCCGGTACCATGATAACGATGGACGGCACGGTGACGGAGATGCGGGGATAACCGACGGCGCTCTTCAGGCAGGAGGCCAGCAATCCGGACAGCAGCGCGCCCAGAAACGCTGCAATAGCGGGCGGAAAGCCCGCAAGGCTCACCAGCTCCAGCCGGAACGTGTTCGTTACCGCACCGATAAGGGCGGCGCAGACTGCTAGGTTCCGGGGACTGTTGAACATGAGCGAAAAGCCGAACACACCGCCAAAACTTGCCAGCAGCCGGAACACGATCTCTTCCGGGAGTGTCAGGCTCAGGGCAGGGAACTGCACCGGCCGCAAATGCAGCAGCAGTGCCATGATCCAAGCCGTCATGGTTGCCACCAGAATGATGAGGACGGCGTAGGCCAGACGTTCCAGCCCGGAGCGCATATCCAGCTTGGCAAGGTCGATGCCGCTGGTAATGAACGGAAAGCCCGGAATGATGAAGAGCATGGAGCAGATATACCCCGCCTCGTGCTGCGCCGATACGGCAAACAGCACCTCTGCCAGTTTCAGCAGGATGGCATACACGAGGCTTGCTGAACAGACAGACGCCGTAATGCCCAGAAACAGGGTGAAATGGTGTTTTGTCAGCTTGCACCGTACAAAGTTGCCGATGCCTGCACCGCAGAAGGCACACAGCATTTCCACAATGCCGCCGCCAAGCAGAAAGGTGAAGCAGCCGCAGGCCAGTGCAGCTGCAAAGCCCAGTGCGATGGGCGAATACAAGCCGTGGATGCGCTCGATCTCATCGAGGTGGCTGTGCAGCTCTTCGCCGGTCATAAATCTTCCTTCCCGGTCGAAGTCGTTGACGAAATGCTCCAGTCGGTTCAGCCGGGAGGTATTCACGCCCGTGTTTGTCAGACAGAGTGACTGGGTATAACACTGGTCACCATCAAAGCAGGTGAACTCAATGGACAACAGGCCGATGTCCGCTGTTGTTGTGACTCCCAGCTCCCGCGAAAGGGTGTTCATGGAGCTTCGGACACGCCATGCGCCGGTGCCGCATTCCAGCAGCATCAGCCCGGTGCGTCCAATGACGGAGGCTTTCTCCACAAGCCCCGCCTCGGTAATGGGGACGCCCTTGCTGGCCGACGCATAGTCGTGCCAGTAGACTTCCATGTGATTTTTGATGATCTCACTTTGCCGTTGTCCCATACCGGAAAGCCTCCTTTGTGATATGGGAATGTTGCAGCCGTTTCAAGACTGCGGTGCTATTATAAGGGAAATTGCAGGGCGGGTAAAACGTATCTTGGATATGCCGGCAATGTTCGTTTGGTATTTCAAAGAAGAAAATACGTTGCGTTTTTGGCGGCTCTGCGGTAGGATAGAAAAAACACGCCGAAAGGAAACTGCCGTGACCCTTCAACAACTCCGCTATGTCACGGCTGTTGCCGGCACCGGCACCATCAGCCATGCAGTGCAGCAGTTCTATATTTCTCAGCCCAGCCTGACCAATGCTATCCGGGAGCTGGAACAGGAAGTGGGGCTGGCGCTTTCCAAGACGGAAAGCTCTGTGATGAGCCAGACGCTGCTGGACGCACGCGGACAAATGAGTGCAAAATCGATGCATCCCCCTGCTTACGGTCAAAGGAAATGTCAAAAGAAGAAGGGAGTGCAGGAGAAGATGAAGCACCTCCACAAGGGCGGCTGGTGCCATCCCCACAGCACAAGGCGGCTTGCTTTTTGCCGTGGCTGCGTGGTATACTCGGTTCAGAAATATCAAAGCGCATGGAGGAAAAAAGCATGCTGACCTATACCTATATTTCAAAAGGAAAGTTTGCCCTGATGGAAAAACCAAAGCCGGTGCTGCGGCACGAGCGGGACGCCATTGTAAAGGTGACGCTTGCCAGCATCTGCTCCAGCGACCTGCACATCAAGCACGGCAGCGTGCCCCGGGCGGTGCCCGGCATCACGGTCGGCCACGAGATGGTGGGCATCGTGGAAGAAGTGGGCAGCGCGGTGACCAACGTAAAGCCCGGCGACCGGGTGACGGTGAATGTGGAGACCTTCTGCGGGGAGTGCTTCTTTTGCAAAAAAGGCTTTGTGAACAACTGCACCGACCAAAACGGCGGCTGGGCGCTGGGCTGCCGCATTGACGGCGGGCAGGCAGAGTATGTTCGGGTGCCCTTTGCGGATCAGGGGCTGAACAAGATCCCGGACGGCGTTACCGACCGGCAGGCACTGCTGGTGGGCGATGTGCTTGCCACCGGCTTCTGGGCGGCACGCATCTCGGAAATCACCCCCGAGGATACCGTGCTGATCCTCGGTGCAGGGCCGACCGGCATCTGCACGCTGCTGTGCGTCATGCTGCACAGCCCCAAGCGCATCATCGTGTGCGAAAAGGACGAGAACCGGTTGCAGTTCATCCGTCAGCACTACCCGCAGGTGCTCAC
>CDYS01032826.1_pt1 | contig 12239 bp, 10 predicted proteins | sample 557491 | NCBI WGS metagenome assembly CDYS01 (sample SAMEA3182057, study PRJEB8094) | gut metagenome | biome: human; feature: gut; material: Stool; isolation source: human stools | place: Canada | collected 2012-11-26
GGTGCGTTAGTTCAGCTGGTTAGAATACGTGCCTGTCACGCACGGGGTCAGGGGTTCGAGTCCCCTACGCACCGCACCAAAGCTCCGAAGATATCCTTCGGGGCTTTTTGTTTATTATTGCATCCGACGTTTGGCTATTTTGCAGTTGCTGACTGAACATACCTCAGAAGGACTCTTCAAAATATATAGATTGCTAAGCTCATATAATTAATAATTGTCCCCCAACCAGCCTTCCAAAGCATGTGTTCGACAGTCAAATCATCCAGAACAAAACACGACAGGGGCAATAGTGTATTTGGCATGTGTGAATATATGCGTATATTTGCAGGGAACCATTATGTCGCGGATATGTTTGTCCGGTAAATAAAAAACAATACAAGATGAAACATTTTACTCTCGAGGAGTGCATACGCTCCTCTGTGGCCGTTGCGTGCGGAATAGACAATACGCCCGACGCCGAATCGAAGGTCACATTATTGAATCGATAGAGAATCTACTCGATCCGCTGCAGGAGGCTTGGAGTCAACTATGCGCATCGAAAGGTATCGAACGTGACAATCTGATGATATCGTCAGGGTATCGCTGTTACGAACTGAATAAACGCATGAAGGAATCATCAACATCGGCACATACCATCGGCTACGCGTTCGATCTGCTTCCAGCCAACCGCCTGATTATGGATTTCAGGAAATTCTGTAAGGACTATCTCTCGGATAAACCTTTCGACCAACTCATCTCGGAGCAGGAAGATAATAGCGGTATACCATCATGGATACATATCGGGTACAAGGATCATCAAGGAAGGCAGCACCGGCGGATGCTGTCGATGCGCGAAGAACGTTATTATCTTTGGGAAGAATGACAGGAAGCTTTGTCGCATCATATTGTCTCGCAAGTCGGCAGGTGTGATTGTATGGTGGTTGTCAACGTATTGAAGCGCTGCGCCAAAATACACGGCAGACACGACGTGCGAAAAAGACTCGACAGTGGATTTTATCCGGATTAATTAACTACTTTTGCAACGGATCGCACGTGTGCGAACCGACATATTTTATTGACGTTTGATTACGTTCTTCTTTCATATTCGAACTTCGCAACTTTGACTACAAAGAAGAGAATGTAACGGATGTCCATGTTGTGCATATACATATTTTGTGTCCACGTGGCGCAATCTGTGCATATATGCCCACGTGGGCTGTCCGTATCCTTATTCTTTGTAGGGGCAGCGAAGGCCTGAATATGGGATAAGAGTATGCGGCAACCCACGTTTTTCATATAGCCGTGAATCTTTTCGATTTGACACAGGCCTTTCAATGTGGAAAACATGAGTTATGGTGTCGCACGATAGAGGAGATGTCGCCCTGTACGCTTTATAATGGCCGCCACACGGCGGGCGCGGAGAGGGTTCATAATAAGATATTCTATTTAGAGCTCGGCACCCGTAAGGGAGGGAAACGGCCGTTGCCGTTGCGATCCGCCCGCGGTACGGCCAGCCCTGCCGAGCTCATTCTTCATAAAGACGCTATAGTCGGCTGAAAACAACAATCGGGCCGTGGATGGCTGTTGTTATCAGAGTCTAAGTCGAAAAGTATGTGTCGCAAGTTTAATGCCTCCGACGTTTTTACGATTATCATACAATAATACCGTTCTGGCCGAGGGTATTACGGTATGTTTTATGCCACGTGAGGGAGAAGTGTTATACGTCGTACACCCCGTTCAGTGACGCATCTTACATAAAACGTCAGCTCCGACAGAGGCTTGCGGTTTGGCCACGGTCGGAGCTGTATTGTTGTATTTGACGTCAGCGTAGTACGCTATTTACATTGGCCGTGAATCTATCGGCCCTCGATGGCAACCTTTATCACGCCGTCCTCGCGGTTTTCGAACAACCGATAGGCTTCGTCGATGCGTTCGAGCGGGAAACGATGTGTAATCAGTGGTGTGGTGTCGATAAGGCCCTGCTCTATAAGACGCAATATCTCGGCACAGTCGCAGCCATCGACGCCGCCCGTCTTGAACGTGAGGTTCTTGCCGTACATGTCGGGCAGCGGCAGCACCTGCGGACGGTCGTACAGAGCCACTATGGTGACAATGGCATTCGGGCGGGCACATTGCCATGCAAGACGGAACGTATCGTCGGCACCGGCAACCTCGATGACACGATCTGCGCCGCCGTGGTCGCTGTGACTACGGACAAAATCGACGCACTGTTCTGGCGTGGTTACCAGAACGGAAGGGTAGTGGTCACGCACGAACTGCGCCCGCAGGGGCGACTTCTCGCATACGATAATGCGCTTCGGCTGCTTCAACATCACGCACAGCAGAGTGCATATTCCCGTAGGGCCTGCGCCGATGATGGCGACGGTATCTTCCGATGATATCTCCGATATGCGTGCGGCCCAGAATCCGGTGGCGAGGATGTCTCCCACGAAGAGCGCCTTATCGTCGCTTACGGTATCTGGTATTCGTGTCAATCCCTGATCGGCATGCGGAACACGTACATACTCGGCCTGCCCGCCGTCTATGCGACACCCCAAAGCCCATCCACCGTCGGGATCGGAACAGTTGTTCACATATCCATGACGGCAGAAGAAACACTCGCCACAGAAGGTCTCGACATTAACCGTCACGCGGTCGCCCATCTTTACGGAGGTCACGGCACTGCCTACAGCCTCGACTACGCCGACCATCTCGTGCCCGACGGTTATGCCCTTGACGGCGCGGGGAACGCTGCCGTGCTTGATGTGCAGGTCGCTCGTGCAGATGCTTCCGAGGGTTACGCGCACGACGGCATCACGCGGGTCCGCGATCTCGGGCCGCGGCTTGTCCCGCATCTCGAAGCGTCCGCGGTCGATATAGGTGTATGCTTTCATTCGAAAAATGGTATTTTGTCTACACAAAGTTAGACAAAATACCGATAAAGTTGACGGGTTGAGCAATGTAACGTCGTATCGTTGACAAATAAACTTACGAAGCTTGCGGCGGTCTGAGTATAAAACGAGCCGCAACCATTATCTGGCTGCGGCTCGTATTTTTAATGCTTCCGAAGATCAATTATTGGGGAAATACATATCCTTCGGGGACATCACGTACGCAACGAATGGGGAAATGCGAACCTAAGTTTTCATTATTTACAATATCTCCATAACAGTATATACGAGACCCATTATATCCATACCCGAAACGTACATTCTGGTTGCTGAACTGTGTGCGGCATGCAGTACCTATCTGCGTAATCAGGCCGGCAGCATTCATGGCAGAAAGCTCCGCTAAATTTGGAACACGCCATGTAGCTCTATTATCCCCCGTCTCATGATAATCCCTGCAAGGATTATCCGTATCGCCAGAGTTTATAATCGTATTTAAAGGATATTTCGTTCCTATATAATTTTTGGCTACGATAATGCCATCATAATATGAATTGGCATTGTCGTCTTCATCGTGTGGGATTAATACGCCGTCAGTACGTTCACGATACAATTCATCCACCAAGCGCCCCTTAAATTCCAGAACCGTTGATCCATTAACATTGTGAGCTACATACGACGCGTCGGATGCTACGTGTACCGAGCTTATATCGAATCCACCTGTATTTGCCGGCAGTGATCGTATGCAGCGTATGGGCTTGGCGGCAAATCCTCCACCCCAGTTCTTACCATCTTCACTGTATGATCCTCGCTCCACTGCCCAGTAGACTCTTTCATCATCATTACTGCTCGTATAATATAGTGCACCGTCCCATATATAGTCAATAGGATAGCCGTCGTCATAAGACCATGAGTAGGTTGGTCTTTTCATATTCATTTTGTCACCCATATAGAGTTGCGCGGCATTTGAGATGGCATTAGAACCCACACCGATACGTATGTATTCGTTGAGCGAGGGCAGATACCAGCGTATCTCGTTGTTGTCGATCACCCCGTTGCCGTTAAGGTCGCGGTTGCGTGACAGGCAGGCATAGTATGCGTAGCTGCCTCCACTGCTGGTCTTATATGCCGCTTCGCTCAATTTATGGGTTGTGCGGTCGCTGCCCACAGATTTCGTCCAACCATTGTATGAGGATGCTATAAAGTCATTCCAATTTGGGGAATTTTGGGACAATCCGCCAATGAGTGTAATCTGATTGCTTCGGCCGTCGGTTTTGCTAAGCCTGTCCTCGCTTTTTGGCGTTCCAAAGGTTATGTGAGGTGTCTCATTGTAGGTCTCGATGCCAAAACCGTTTATGTCACTCACGCGCGAATTGTAGAAGGTCTGTATCGAAGCCTGCGTGATATAGGAGTAAATCTGACTGTAAGAGCTGTTACCGTCTTGCGATATCGATGAACTCATCGCGATGATCATTTCACGCGGGATCTTGTTGGTCATCACACTCCATGACGTAACCTTGGCTTTCGTCAATGGGTGACAGTAGTAATAGTATTCATTGACAAACGCCGTGAAACGCGCCACGTAGTCGTTATTGCTCTGAGTGACGATAATGTCGTCATCATTTCTATCGTCTAGTGATACACCCTCTTTCTTGTATATCTTTTTCACGACCTTGCCCATGGCAACAATTACGTCGTAGACATCTTTCAGATAGCCACTTTCAGTCGTAGCGGTACCGCCATATGCCCCCTCATTACTGAATCCGCGCAGATTCTCGCGGCTCCACTCCGAGACACCCGGATAGGCGGCGATATCGGTTCCCGTCTGCGGCCAGAACTCCACCCACTTGTAATCGAATCCTTTTGTGGGGTGTATATCCGTACCAGCACCTGCCAGAACATTCTCCTTGGCAACGGCAGCAGTTGCAGCTGCTGCTGCCGGATCAGCAGCATTTCTGACTGCATTGGCATATATCCTGTACGGGCTGAGCGTTCCGCGTTTGTTCTGTACCGTATATGGTTCGGCATCCGTTGCCGTCGCATGCGTGTAATCCATAGCCTCGGATTGAATCACAAGAATCAGGTTGTCGGCTATGGCATTGTCGATGGCCTCATCACTCGGTTTTGTTTCGGCATATGTTCCCAACGCGGTCGTTATGGCCTTGGCTATGGTCGAGAGATTGTATTCGAGAAAAACCTGCTCGTAGTGGGCATCAAGCTCATAAGAGTAGGTCGAGGCATCGTACGTAAATATCTGCCCCTCGGCACCCGGTTGATTTTCATCGCCATCCTTTCCCGCCTCTACGACTATGTTGTGAACTCCCTTTACGGACATTTTGTACGTATAGGAGCAGTTGCGCTCGACATTGAAGTTATCCAACGAACCGCTGTTGCTGAAATCACCCAAATGGATCGTATAGCTTACGTTTCCCGTATAACTGTTCTTCTTGTCGGTCGTGTCGGTCGTGTCGGTCGTGTCTCCTGACTGCGAATATGTGCCGCTTATGACGACAAATGTGCTGTTTTGCGGCGCATTGGTCCAAGTCTTGTTCTCGGGACGTGAGCCCTTGTCGCCACTCCACTTGTCACGATCCTGATATGATGCGATTGAAGCGTTTTCGTTTGCCTCGGGAATGTTCTCTGGCATGTAGAACGAGAACGTATAGTTTCCGCCGCTGACGTTGCCTATGGTCATCGGTGCGGAATTGATATACGTATCTGATTCTGTGTTGCTCTTGTTCGTGTTCGTTAATACGCTCTTAGTCGGAATATTGTAAACCCGGAAAGACGATGGTACGAATGTCCCTTTGGCTCCTTTGACTGTCTGCGCTATGTTGAACGTAATGCGGGCCATGGCTCGATCCATTTTCACAACGACGTTATCCGAGGCATTGAGTTGCCCGTATTTGGCTATATTCCCTTTAGTGTCGAAAACAACGCCCTCATTCACTCCCGATATAAGCATCTGCGTCGAAGAGACAATCTGTATGGGCAGCATCTCAGTGCGTTCATACAAATCCTTACGCAACGAGATAACAGCGGCCTTAAGCTGCTCGAAGCTAAGATTCCCTGCTGCGGCATCCTTGGCTATCGACGCCATACTGCTCCAGAACCCGCCCTCATCGGCCACGGCACTAGTATTGGCCACGGCAAGCAAGTTCTTGGTTCCAGACGTGGTGTTGATCGTGATGGGGTAGGTCACACCGTTATCATTCTCGCTGCGAGTCCCGACAGAGATACGGTTGTTGGAGTCGTCAGTAGCTGTCGTAGACAACATTTGCTGGTACTTGCCGTCACTGCCGTAAACAAACAGATAGAGATTACCCAGATCCGAATAGCTGTTGTCGGCACGCGTCACGACAATATCCGTTGATTTGCCCATTCCCATGTTCAAGGTTACGCGTACCGGATGACCCTCGCTGTTGGTCGGCACACCTAAATCGTCCTTCGCGCAACTTGCTGCCATAAAGGCAACAGTAAGCATGAACGCAAATCTCAATCGTATGTTTGATATATTTTGCATAATGATCCCAATTAGATGTCATCTATTCGAATGGAGGTATCTCGATCGGTCTCTCAACCCATGCATTTACCATGATGTTGAATGTCGGTTTAATGTCGACCACAGTTCCCTTGAACGTACCCTGTACGTCGATGCTCGTATTGCGCGGTACGCGGGGCAGGTAGACCGTGTAGTTCTTTGTGTAGTTTTTTTTCTCCGAAGTGCCGGTAGTAGTATAGGTAAATTCTACGGTCAGCTCAAGGCAGTAGGCTTTGTTCAAACCGTTTGAAGTTGTGCCGTCGGTTTTTTGCGCAGTGTAGGTGTCTGGATCACTCGATCCGTATTGATTCGGGGCGAGATATGTACGGGCGATGGTCGTATAAGAACCGTCTTCAGGTTGGGGGTCAAGACTAACCGGAGAATCCGCCGATATTATCTCCTCGGTGACAGGCGTATCTCTATATGTAATGTTAGTAGCATTGTTATGCAACCCTTGCACTGTATAAAGGTGCGCTACATTGGGACTATGGTAAACCGTGGCACGCGTCACTGTAATGGTTAAACCATTGTCCGCATCGCGATCCTTGTTGAGCATCAGCCTCAAACGACCCAACACATGCTGTACTGTCACGGGTATAACCAGAGAGCCGGTAGTGGGGCGCTGGATCGTAACTTTCGTGGCATAGTCTTTCTCGTATTTGTCGGTGAACTCCGTACCGAACTCGTCGTAACGGCAGTTTGTCATGGGCGAGACGAAATCGTCAGTCGTACTCCAACCGCTGAATCCCGACAGGTCGAACTTCAATGACTCGAGGTTAGCCTTTGACAGCGATGTCCAATCAGTAACCGGCTTCGGGCCGAAGTTATCGTTGGCAATAACGTAGAAGTTAATATAGCCACCCTCGGATAATGTTATGGGTATGTAGTTCTGGCCTTTGAGTTTGTCCGCCTCGGCATATCCGACCTTTGTGTCACCCTTGAAGGCATATACGCGCAGTTGGCGGATATCGTTGTCCGTCGCGTCGCTGCCTACGCGGGTGTTGTCGCCGCTGCTCACGACGAGCCGCACATCTACGGGCCCCGAAGCGGCTGCAGGCGTATCGCTCTTGCCGCACGACGTTGCCACGGCCAAGGCCGCTATCGTCATTAGGCAGGATGTATATATTGTTCTCATATTGTAGTAGTCTTTAGTGTCAGTTTTTGCCGAAATCGGGGTTTACGGGGACAGAGTCCCAGTCATCTATCGTTACGCCGATGGGGGAGAAGCGGATGCGGATAGGTACCGTCACCTCATTTACACCCTCTACGGCTATATTGTGTTCCTGAAGGAAGTCCGCAAGCGGGAACTCGTGCGCCACGACACGCGTTTCGTCGGAGTGCAGGCGCAGCATTATATCGTTGTCGTCGTTGAAACGAAGTGTGTTGAACTCGGCCGTATAGACGGTTTGCTCTCCGTCGTATCCTGCGGCGAGTACGGGATGGTATGAGCAACGCTCCTCGTCAGAGGGGACATTGTCAAAATCGGTGAATGATGCGAGTTGCGTCAGCTCGAGTGACGGGACACCCATGGTCGTTTGGTCAAATCCCTCGACACGTACACGGAACTTGACGTGCGAGCAGACAAAGTCGCATATATAATTGTTTTCTACCAGCGTTTCGGGCACCTCTATCTCGATGGTACCGTAGTAGAGAGGGTCGTTTGTAGCTATATCCGTATTTTCGAAATAGCCGTTTGCGGCGATCTTCTCGCCTTCGTTGATCGTAGTCTCTTCGAGAGCGTTACCCCAACATACAACCTCGTATCGGCCGGGGAACAACATCACGTCGGCACCCTGATATGCCGCAAGGGCATTGTCGTCATACTTCTGTATGGCGGCCAGCGAGCCGTCGGCGATCGAGTAGACATACATGGTCACATGCTCGATCTTTTCGGGGAAGATATCGGTCGTACCATCGCCGACATAACGAAAGCGGAGTGTCACCTTTCCCTTGCAATCGTCCATATTCTCTCTGATGCACCCGCCGGCGAGCGGCAGCGTCACGATCATGGAAAGTAACAGATATGTATATAGTTTTCTCATTTGCTTTTGTCTGTTTGCGTGTTATTCCGTAGTGTTCGGAGATGCTACGAATTTTTCGGGTTAAATTGTCCGGATCGGGGGCACGGCCCGCGCCGCACCCCTTTCCGAACCGTTTGTTGATTTATGGATCTTGTGTCTGATTAGTTCTTGTCAAACTCGGGAGTTACCGCCTGCGTTGCGAAGTCGGCTACGTTTACCTTTACGATAACATTGTAATCGGTAACAACTACGGGGCCTGCCGTAACGTTAAACGGAGATAACAAGACATTGGTCGTGTATATCTTGCCCGGCGCGTATGAAATATTGGTGGTAGTGTCTCCTTCAAACAGATCGATAACGTTTACATAAGCTGTCTTATCAGCGGTTACTGGGAACATGAACTGAGAAGCCACGCTCAATGCCGCGTCATTACTGTTCAAGTTGATGGGATCGCCTATTTTATCTCCACTTGCGTTTGAGTTATAAACCGTTATGCTGCTGTTGTATGTTGAAGGATCTTCAAAATGCAGCAGGAAGTGCCAATGTGGCTCTTTTGCACCGTCCAAAGTGCCGGCTGCAGGGTTCTTTCCATCTACATCGAACGGTACAAAGAAATGGAACGGTACACACTTGTTATTGGTGTTGTAGTCCGAAGGCAGCACAGAAGCATATCCGTTGTCGTATCCGTTGTATGTAAGTACGGGCTTCAGGGCATCCCAACCGGTGATAGTCGTTGCGGGCTTCCACTCTCCGTTAACGATTGCATTCATTGCCGTCGGCGTAGCGAAGAATGTGTTGTCGGCCACGGGTGCAGCGGCGAAGATTGACTCGGCGCCGTATACGTTGCTCTGGTAGATACCGCAAACCTCGGCATTCCATCCGCTCCACTTTACCAAATAATATTTTTCACCAACCTTTACAAGTTTTTCTCCATCAGGGTCGGTCTCAATTTTGCCCCACTCTATACGCGAGATAAGAGGGCGTATGGTAATATCGGCATTGTATGTCTGATCTCCTTCATTCCATTGTGCATTATTGTATGTAGGAATATCGTCGTTTACATCCGGAGTAAGCGGTGTGATATCGAGATCGCATCCGGCAAATACCATCTGATTCTGATCCATAGACGGGGCTTGCTGTGCCAACGTCACAGAAAAAGTATTCATATTATCGCCCTTTTTAGGCAAGGTTATGCCATTGGCATTTGCCACGATATATACGGCCGTTACATTCTCGAGACCGACAAAGCGCAGGCCGGTGGTTCCCTTGATATTGGTCAGATCTCCACCTGTCAAATTGTATGCGTACTGAACAGCGCCGTTTGTATTGGTGAAGAATACATCCATAGAACTAATAGTAGTACCTTTAGCTACATACGGATCATCCGGCGTAAGAGCAGCGCGGGTGGTCGGCAGGTTTACCTTGAGCACAATCTGCTTCGAGCCGTCGGCCGATTGGTTCGCGGCGTCGTCCTTCGAGCATGCGACCATGCCGATGCATGCCGCAGCCATTAGTAATAGTTTGAATTTCATAGTTTTTTTAATTAAGAGTTTGTGTCGTTTAATTAGTTTCTTATTTACCGTGCGGGCAGTCGCCGCATCGGCTGATTGAGGGTTTAGTGTGAATTGTGTGTATGGTATATTTTTAAGGGTTAATATTTATATTCCATTCTTACTCCAAGCTCTTTTCCAACTCGGCAATATTGTGCTTAGCCTCGGCCGAGCCCAACTTGACAGCTTCCGACCATGTGCGGCGGGCGCTGTCCGCATCGCCTCCACGGGCATAGGCCAAACCTCGGGCATTGAGTACACGTGCATCGTTCGGGGCCTTTTCAAGCAGCGACAGAGCACCGTCGTAATCACCCGTTTCGATAAGTCTTGCGGCAGCATTCACCGCAGCGGCTACCTGCGTGGGGTAGGTGCGGGCCGCAACCTCAAGCACATGGTTATACTCCGCCGAGCCCTTCTCGTAGAGACCGGCTACACGGTACATCTCACTCAGAGAGAGCTTCTTGGGGTCGCTGTCAAGCAATGCGCGTGCCTCTGCCACGTCAAAGTTGCGAACGTTGTAGATTATGCGGTAATCGTTGCGACGCAGACTCGGGTACATCTCGTTCATAAGACGCTGGTAAATGGTCGGCGGAATAAGGCGCTTGAGCGCGGCATCCTTCTCGTCGAGTGACATCGTCTGGTCGTCAATGATGGCCAGCACCTTATCCTGATCGAGCAACTTGGGCGTCTCTACGACTCGCTTGCGGAGATTGATCCAGTCCTCTCCGCGTCCCGTTGCCGTGATCTTGGCGCGATCGACATCAGTGTTGGCAGCCATATAGTCGGCCAGCGATGCGGCGCGACGCTCCGACAGCGCGAGGTTGTATGCCTCCGGCGCCTCGGGCGATGCCCATCCGTCAATGGTGATCGACGTTATGGTCAGGTCGCTGTCGTTGTCAACACGCTCGATCGACTCCACGATCGAGGCCAGCTCCGATGCGTTATTCTTGTAGTCGGTAAGTATGTCATGCTTGTCGACCTTGAAGTTGACGTATGCCGAGAGCGACTCCTCACGCGTCTTGACGGGTTCGGGATCCGGCTCGACAAATGCCAACAGGTATTGCGGCTCGTATGGCGTATGGAGAATTACAGCCAGAGGCGATGTGCCCAAAGCAAGGGGCGTATCGTCACATCCGCAACTCTCCTCGCGTATTCCGATCTCGGCGTCACGCATCCACTTCTCGCTGGCGACAGTGGCCGAATAGGGTATGAGCTGCTCTCCCGCAAGACGCTGCGAGCGCCGTGCCGTACGGTCGGCGTAGGCGGCATTCTCCGATATGGTCTGTTCGTCGCGACGCAGGAAATGTATATAGGCGCGGCGGCCCATTATCTCGATGGCCGGCAGCTCGACACGGTGTCCGTTGCCCTCTATTACAGGAGTGAGGATGAGGGTCTCGTCACCGCCTACCTCAAGCGTTGTAACATCGAGCGTCATGTTTACGGTGACGGTCTTGCCGTCGTCGTTGACGTCAAGGTCGCGTATTTCAGCCTCTCCGTCCATTATCTGCTGCGCCGTCACGGGCAGCGCTGCGGCCGCCGCAAGCAGCATTGTTGACACTATGCGTATGATATTCTTCATGATCGTTTGCATTTTCAGAACAGATATACAAGATTTATCGCCGCCTTGGTGGGGCCGAAATAGTTGTGGTGGCCGCTGCCGACCTTCGATCCGCATCGCGGACACATATACTTGTCATAACGCGTATATGCGTACCCGACGCCGATCTCGGCCTCGAGATTCCAATGTTTGCCGAGCATCCACGCATAACCGTATGCTATGCCGGCACCGGCGAACCAACCCTCGTAACGGTAATCCTTCAGATTCGAGAATTTGGTGCCGAGAAAGTCCGGTATGCCGCCTACATTACCGACGTTGTACTCGCCGCCCCAGAGGTGCGCCGCGAGGAAGTGACCGCCGAATCGCTTGCAGGTCCAGTAGCGTACCTCTGGCTGCACGAACCAATGTTTCCACTTCTTGTTATCGGAGAAAGTCCACGGGTTGTAGTTGCCCGAGAGATCGAACGTCCACTTCTCCGCCAGTCCGAACTCCACGCCGAGGTTCATGCTCGTTGTGGCGTCGTAGAGGAGATTGCTCTTTACGGCCCACTTTTGCGCTTGTACGGCGCCCGTGAAACCCGACGCTCCGAGGACAAACAGCAATACCAGATATTTTTTCATTCCCAAAAAAATATATTGTAAGATTGTAAAAATAAAACAAGACGAAAACCGATTTGGGGTTGCAGTCTATTGCAAATATAAT
>CDYS01030156.1_pt1 | contig 12197 bp, 6 predicted proteins | sample 557491 | NCBI WGS metagenome assembly CDYS01 (sample SAMEA3182057, study PRJEB8094) | gut metagenome | biome: human; feature: gut; material: Stool; isolation source: human stools | place: Canada | collected 2012-11-26
CACCGACATTCGTTTGTGTGGTTGTCTCCCATTTCAAATTAACGTTTCCGTTTCGAGTCTGCACCAATCCTATATCTACACCACTTTGATTTCCATCAATCGGGTAATTCGAGTTCGTAGAATTACTCTTATATGAGTCAATCGTCGCATACGACGGAACATCCGAGTTTCCATTCTGTCCCCAACCAACGCGTACTTTCAAATTACTAATTGCCTCAACATCAAAAAACGGCTCATTACTAATGCGCCATCCAACTGATGCCGCAGGGAAATTACCCCATTTGTTATTACCTAAACGAGATGAACCATCCCGACGCAAAGTAAACGCCACCAAATACCGATCATGATAATTATAATCGAGCTTACCGAAATAAGAGACCATACTATACTCCGTAGCAGCACCCGAGTTCTTCTGGGTTCCTACATCTCCCGCATCTAAAAAACGGAAGTTAGGATCGTCTGACGGAAAACCGTCTCTTGAAGCTGTAAAATACTCATATCTATTTCTCAAAGACTCCATACCTAATAAGGCATTGATCGTATGGTCGCCAAATGTCTTATTATAAGTCAAGGTATTCGTGAATACCCAGTTAAAATTCCAAGCATTTCGGTTGGATAAACTACTTAATTTCTCCGAGGCATTCAACTCATCATATTTTGGACTGAAAGAACGTCTATACAGATTATTGTAATCAACACCAAAAGAGGTCTTAAACATAAGCCCATCGAACAAATGCAACTCGGCATACAAATTACCTACCAAACGGCTCTTCTTATCTTGATTATCCTTGTTCCTATACAATTTACCCATAGGATTCGGAATATCCGAGAATACATTTCCGGCATACTCATCTTCCAGATTTTTCACGGGCGTGATAGACTGGAATTTATAAGCCTCATACAAAGTTCCTCCCAAGGCGGCATTGTTAGAGACACTAGTTCCCCAAGAATGAGAAAGAGAGATATTTTCTCCTATACGGAAATGATCATCAAACAATTTATACTCGGAATTAAAACGACCACTCACACGCTTAAAATCGCTAAACTTAACCAATCCCTGCTGATCATAGTATCCCAACGAGAATAATTGATTAGATTTTTTATCCGCTTTCGTAAAAGAGAGATTATAAGACTGTACTACGGCCGCACGTAAAATCTCATCGACCCAATCCACGTCATCGGAAGGGATTAAATGATCACTATCCAAATATTCAGGAACAACTGCCTGATCACCATTTCCGTAGATATCATGCGAAGGAGTTTTTCCATCATTTTTCATTGCCTGCCACAACATATCGCCAAACTGTTGCGCATTCAACATCCTCAATTGTTTCGCCGCTTTTTGTACACCAAAGTAAGCATCTAAATTGACATTAAATTCACCCTCTTTTCCTCTTTTTGTATTGATGATAACGACACCATTAGCGGCACGAGCTCCATAGATAGAGGCAGAGGAAGCATCCTTCAACACCTGCATAGATTCGATATCGTTTGGATTCAAGAAATTGATACCACCATCCACAGGAATACCATCAATGATATAAAGCGGATCATTGTTACGGATCGTACTGAAACCGCGAATACGCACCGCAACTCCTCCACCCGGCATATTATCCGGCATCACGTTCACTCCTGAGAGCTTGCCCTGCATCATTTGGTCTACGCTAGAAACCGGTGTATCTTTCAAATCATCGATCTTCAAGACCGAAACCGCGCCTGTAAGATCTTTTTTACGGGATACACCATAACCTACGACCACAACCTCATCCAAGTTTTGTGAGTCCTCTTTCAACGAAATAGTCAAATCTGTCTTTGATCCGGGTACTAATTCCGTTGATAAATAACCAATATAAGAAACAACCAATACAGCATTATCCGGAACTTCCAGCGTGAAACGCCCATCAATATCTGTAATCGTACCAACAGTCGTTCCTTTCACCAATACATTTGCGCCAATTACCGGTTCTTGGTTCGAATCCAATACGACTCCTTGTACCGTATGTCCTTGTTGCTGCGCCAAAGGAATAGATTCTAATTTACGCGATAAGATAATCTGCTTATCCACAATCTTGTAATCGACATTCATGTTATCGAAGACCCGGGATAAAACCAAATTAATATCCTTATTATTGGCCTCTAAATTAACAACACGGCTCACATCCAAAACATGATCCGCATACAAGAATGAATAACCCGTTTCCTCCTCTATCCGATCGATCGCTTGCTCCAACGTAGCGTTTTTCAACGACAAGGAAAGTGTTGTTGTCTGTGAATAAGAGGTACCTGCATATAACTGGAAGGCAGTCAAGAATGTAAATGCCGTACCAAGATTTAAGATACGATTCGATTGAGGTAAATACCGAGTAAGATTCCTCTTACGTAAATGAAATGCACTCATAAGCATGTAGATTTAGTGATTACACAAAATTTATTTTGAAATGATTTTTTATCGTTGATAAACATCTATCCTCTGCCGGACAAACGTGGAATCCGAATGAGAGGAAAGTTGTCGGGCAGACCATTCAATAGGGGCAGTCTGTTTTAGATAATCCAATATTTGCTCCAAGGTCTCATTTGTGAAAGTCGCACGGTATTTATACTCCGCATTCGAGTTCTTATGCAGTACGATCTCCACATTATATCGTTTTTCCAGTCGCTTTAGTACCTTCTCTAAAGGAGTATTTCGAAATACCATCCGCCCCTTTCTCCAATCCATCTTCTCATCCAAATTGACAGCAGAAACACGGAACACACCGCTTTCCTTATTAAGCACGACCTGTTTGTTCGGTTCCAAGCGGATCCGTTCATCGTTCCGGATAACATCGATCTTTCCTTTTTCCAGCACAGCCTCGATAAAAGGTTCATCGTCATAGGCATTCACATTGAACTTCGTTCCATACGCTATTACCCGCAATCCCTCAGAGGTAGACACACTAAAAGGATGTTCCGGATCGGCTTCAACTTCAAAATAGCCCTCACCAAAGAGCTGAACTTTACGTTCTTTCTCATCAAAGACCGATGGATAAACCAAGCGGCTGCCGGCATTCAACCAAACAACAGATTGATCAGGTAACACCAAACGGGTAATTGTACCAGGCATGGAACTAATCTCCGCAAAAACCACAGATGCCCCCGTCTTAACATTCCTACCTGTGGTATAATATAAATAAGAAAAAAATAACGAGGATATGAGCAACGGTACTACAAGAATAGCTGCGGCACGGGTAAAAAACAACGAAAACATCCTCATAGAGGCTTTCCGCTTAGCACGACGTTCCATGCTTTGCCAAGCCTTATGCACATCTATCGCTTGGTATTCTAGCATATCCTCAGACAGAGCTTTAATCTTCTCAATCTGCCGTAATGTACTTTTTTCGTCTCCGCTTTCTCGCATATATGATTGTCTTTTTCTATATAGACACAGTCAAAACAAAAACACGACAGCAAAACGACTTTTTTTATATTTTTCTTCCTCTTGTACCCCACAATAAAGCAAGGAAATCACCTAAGCAGGTATTGCCCAACACGTATATATGTGTGGGCCCTCCTCACCAATTGCACAAAAAGCAAGGATTTTAGCTTGTGAAACAAAGGGGAATATATTCTAAAAATATATACATTTGTCCCATTATGGAAAGAAATCCAACAATGACTGATATCGATTTCCTTTTACGGCAAATCACGACCGAGGATAATAAGCTCTCCTTCCAACGTTTATTTGAGTTATATTATCCGGCTCTTTGCATATATACCAAACGTTTTATCTCTGACCGGGAAACGAGAGAAGATATCGTACAGGAAGTTTTTTCCTCCATCTGGGAAAATCGTAAACGCATCGTAATAAGAACTTCCGCGCGCAATTATCTCATCACAGCTACCAAGAACCACAGTCTCAACTATCTGCAACGCAATCACGAAGAATATGTAGACCAGTTCTCTCAAGAGCAAATCCCTATCTATGCGGAAAGTGGCGAGGAGCTTTATACTTGGGAAGAATTACAAACCCTACTTCGAGAGGCACTTGCTAAATTACCTGAAAACTATCGATATGTATTCGAGAAGAATCGCTTTGAGAATAAGAGTTACGGCGAGATCGCGGAGGATATGCAAATATCCATACGGACAGTAGAAAGATATAAAAATAAGGCGATTGAAATATTAAAGACAGAGTTGAAAGACTACTTGCCCCTGTTCATTGGTTGGCTATTTTAACAAAAACTTCCGGAAATACCCACATACCTCCGGAAGTTTCTCGTCCTCAATTTATTGTTGCTCCAACCAAACCTTCACCCCTTCAAGTAAGATCTGGTTCTCATCAGACTTCTGGGTAGAGAGCCGTAGATAAGTCTCATCCAAGCCCCGGAAATTCGAAGCGTCACGGATCAAGATTCCGTAATTATCTAAAAGGAATTGCTTTAAATCAGCGGCCGTGCCCTTCTTCAAACGGACAAGGAAGAAAGTCGTAGAGGTCGGAATTACCTCCAAGCCATCCAATTTACTTAATTGATAAATAAAATCCGCAGTCTCACGCTGCCATTTACGGATCGGCAACGTAAATTGCGCCGGATGGATCAAGATATATTTACTTGCCTCGATAGCGATAGCATTTACCGACCAAGGTATGATATACTTGTTCACTTTCTCCGCGATCTCCGGAGAAGCGACCAGATAACCGATACGCAAGCCGGGGATATTATAAGCCTTCGAGATAGACTGGACAAGGATTAAGTTCTTATGCGTTTTCACGTCACTCGGCTTTAGCATGTCTTCCGTCGTAAAAGCCACGTATGCCTGATCAATAATGAAGGTAGTCTGCGGATTCGCCGAGATCAAACGGAGAAGCTCCGTACGGTGGATCAGCTTTCCATCCGGATTATTCGGATTACAAATCCAACAGAAATCCTGTCCCTCCAAGGATAACTCTGATAAATCGTCCGATGTCGGGAAGAAAGAGATCTCATGCTCATGCAAACGGCAAGCGTCCTCATATTCAGAGAAAGAAGGAATAGCGATCATGGATTTCGCACCTCGCCAAGCTTGCGCTAACAAATAAAAAGCGGTGATCGAACCATTCGTCACTACGATATTCTCCTCCTTGATCTCATACCGGCGGGCCAACAATCTTTTCAAAGTTGCGGCATCCGGCTCCGGATAACGAGTCAACTTTTCAAAATGCTCGATCAAATGTTCCTTCAGTTTATCTAAATTAGCTCCGTGCCACACATTCGAGCTAAAGTTTATCTTTACCTCGTTCTTTGCGTTATAAAAATCATCACCGTGTCCGTATAACATATACCTGCTTTTTAATTAATACCTATCTGTTAAAACTGTCACAAAATTACGAATCTTTTTGGCTTTTCCTATCAATCGCCTTATAGATCGCATCCTGTATGCGAGTACGTATATCAAGCGATCCCAGTTTATTATTTGCCCGGCTAGGATTCACCCGGTTACTCAAAAATATATAAATAAGCTGGTTATCCGGATCTACCCAAAAACAAGTACCCGTAAATCCTGTATGTCCATAGACTGAGGCGGGAGCCAAAGCCCCACAAGGCGAGGCTTTCGGATTACCAATCACCGGCTTATCAAAGCCTAACCCTCTACGGCAAGTCGGGCTCTTGCTTTGTGTAAACAAACGGCTGGTTTCCAAAGAAAGATAGCGCTCGCCGCCATAAGTCCCTTGGTTTAGCATCAATTGGAGCACCTTCGCCAAATCATTCGCATTCGAAAATAATCCGGCGTTTCCAGAAACACCCCCTTGAAAAGCGGCTGCCTCATCATGTACATATCCGCGAAGCAATTGGCGGCGGACAAATCCATCTTGTTCCGTAGGTACAATTTGCAAGGTATCCATTCGCTTCAACGGATTATAAGTGGTATGCCAAGCCCCTAACCCGCTGTAGAAATCATCCCGAAGAAGCTGGTCCATCGGAGATTTCATCAGATTTTCCACCATCATTTTCAGCATAATGAAATTCACGCAACTATATACGTACCTACCTCTCGTACCCAAACGGGATTTCTTGATATCTTGAAGGATCGTATCTTTAAAGGAATCACTCACATAGAAATTACGGGCTACCTCAGTCGTAAATCCGGGTTTCCGTGTATCTGATACTATATCCGGAAGATATTTAAAATCATTCCGGACATACGTTTTAGCGTCAAAACGAACCGGGTGCGTGGCGTTCTTCGCCGAACTATATAAACTGCCTTTATAACTATCCTTATCAATAGCATCCAGATAGAAATTAATAGTTGGAGTCACTCCCGATTGATGATATAGTAACTCTTTTATCGATAAATCCTTTTTATTAGACTCTTTCAACTCCGGTATAAAATCGGAGATCTTATTGTTCAAGGTGAATTTCTTCTCATCATACGCTTTCATGACTGCCAATAAAGTCCCCGCCGCCTTCGATGCCGAAGCCAAGTCATAAACTGACGCCTCCGTGACCGGCTGCCTACTTTCGTAATCAAAATAACCAAACGATTTATTATAGATAATCATGCCGTCCTTCGCAACCAACACTTGGCATCCGGGATAAGCCTTCTCATCCAATCCCTCTTTAACGATCGACTCAATTACATCCAAACGGTCCGGGTTCGCTCCTACCTCTTCCGGCTGGTGATACCCCAAACGAGTCTTCTCCGTAAAAACACCGGTACCCGCATAATACAATCCCGGAATCGAAACCGGAAGTTTCCCTTTCGCCGCAATACCACCGAATATCACTTGGGCCGCATATTCCTGCGCTAAGGGAGTGCCCTCGTAAGCCAACACGACCGCCTTCGCCTTCTCGATCGACTTCTTATATTCCTTACAAGCATATGGCAAGGTAAAGAAAGCATAGACCAACTCTTTCTTCGCGGCCAACTGCCTCAACGCTAAACTCTCGGGAATGCGAATCGTATGTACGCCACAAATGATCACGTCGTATTTTTGCAATTTATTATAAACCTGCTGGACTTGGGCAGCCGTAGAACGCCGTCCGATGCTAAAGCAAGCGATCGAATCATATTCGCCCAGCATTTTCTGGAATTCATTACCAACCCCGTCTCCAATCGAGAGCGCCGCGATCTTTTTCTTATTCAACTGTTTAAGAGGTAAGATCGTATCCTCATTCTTCAAAACGGTAATAGCCTCCGAATTCAACTTCGCCGCCATCCATGCCGCATGCGGAGAGTTCAAACGTTTCGATAAGCCTTTTGTTTCGACCGGCTTATAGGCATTCAATCCAGCGATATATTTGTACCTTAATATTTTCAAGCACTTGGCCTCGATCGCTTCCAGATCCAATACCCCTTCTTCAATAGCCTCTTTCACGGCCGTAAAATCATTGATTGGAGCGGCCGGAGCGAGCAAGATATCATTCCCCGCAAGCAAAGCCTTCACCGAAGGATTATCCGTTTTCTTTGTGGAAGCCCCTTTCATCGCTAAAGCATCCGTAAAGCACAGACCTTGAAAACCGAGTTCTTTCTGTAATAGATCCGTCACTACCGCCTTGGAGAAAGAAGCCGGCTTATGACTTTTATCCAAAGCTGGAACGTAAAGATGTCCCGTCATTATCCCGCCGAACCCATCATATATATAACGTTTAAAAGGAAGAAGTTCCACGCTATCCAAGCGGGCCCGGTTATGGCGCACGACGGGTAATGTCTCGTGCGAGTCCTCGGAAGTATCTCCATGTCCGGGGAAATGTTTGGAGACAGACAAGATGCCCGTACTTTCCAATCCTCTTGCGTAAGCGATACCCTTCTCCGCCACAGCCTCCGGATTCTCGCCAAACGAACGCAGGCCGATCACGGGATTATCCACATTGCTATTCACGTCCATATCCGGAGCGAAATTTATATGAATTCCCATTTCCCGGCACTGCCGTCCCACCTCTTTTCCATATTCCTCGATCAAGGCATTGTCCTCGATAGCGCCTAGCATCATGTTTTTCGGGAAACGGGTGGTTCCACTTAATCGCATGGAAAGTCCCCACTCCCCATCCAAAGAGACCAACATCGGAATCCGGGAAGCCTTTTGCAAACGATTGGTCACCTCCGCTTGCGTCACCGGATCCCCTTTATGGAATAAGATGCCCCCGATCTTGATATCGTTCACGTAACGCATGAGCCGTTGCATATTCCGGTTATCGGATTTAGGATTCGCTATAACCATAAATAACTGCCCGATCCGTTCATCATAACTCATAGCGTCAAACACGGAATCAACCCAATGATTCATCTTTTCCTGATCCACCGCACGATAAAGGTTCGGGACTGTTTGCGCCCCACTCGATAAAAGGGAAATACAACACAAAAGCAAGATTCCAATCTGTCTCATCACAACATTATCATTATTACTCTCCAAAAATAAGAAAATATCGCAATAGTAACGTGAATTGTGATAGGGGTTTTTACTATCTTTCCTGTCTCGTAATAAAAAATGAAGTACTTCATGAAGCTAATACTACTCATAATCTTGATTATCTTCGGCTTTCAATCAAGCGCTTGGGGACAGGCGCCGACTCTCAGTATCGAGGCTAAACAAGAGCCGATCCAAGAAATCATGAAAAAAATAGAGCATCAAACAGGCATGACATTCTCCTACGATCCTTCTATTCTCAAAGGCATTTCCCGGATTACATTCAAATCTGATAACCAATCCATATCGGAATGCCTTACCCGGCTATTCCAAAAGCTCCCTCTGTCTTATCAGATAAACGGTACCCACATCATCTTGAAGAAACGCCCCCGCTCAGTAACCATCAGCGGATTCGTACGGGATAAAGCGACTACGGAATATCTAATCGGGGCCTCCGTTTATGACTCTCGCACACAAAGGGGCACGGCTACCAATAACCACGGTTTCTTCAGTCTAACCTTACCGGTCGGGGTAGTCCGTCTGGAGACTTCCTACATCGGATACGGACGTTTCTCACATACATTCCAACCGCTCGAACGGGATACCGTGATGGAAATTCTGCTGGAAAGCGGTGAGGCATTGGCCGAAGTTGTCGTTACCGGTAGTAATGACACACAAAACCCGATACAAGCCCCTCAGATGGGAACGATTAAAATAACCCGGAAGATGATCAAGACCATCCCGACCTTATTCGGTGAGGCCGATGTGATCAAAGCCCTGCAAACCCAACCCGGCGTATCAGCCGGAACGGAAGGATTAGCCGGGATGTATGTCCGTGGGGGGAATGGAGACGAGAACCTGTATATGATAGACGGAATCCAACTGTATCAGGTCAATCATCTCGGAGGACTTTTCTCCGCTTTCAACGCCGAGGCTTTGAAAGATGTGGATTTTTATAAATCCGCTTTCCCCGCCCGCTATGGGGGAAGGCTTTCCAGCGTAGTGGATGTGCATACTAAAGATGGCAATATGAAAGAGTACCATGGTAGCGCCATGCTGGGATTGACCTCCGGTAACTTAAATTTCGAAGGGCCGATCATTAAAGACCGGACTTCGTTCAACGCCTCCTTCCGTCGCTCTTGGCTGGATGGCTTGTCCGCACCGGGTTTGGCGATCTACAATAAAATTCAGAAAAAGAATGGGGAGAAATTCAGCGCACGCTATGCTTTTACCGATCTGAACCTAAAAGTAAACCACCATATCAATGACCGGAGCCAAGCTTACGTTAATTTCTATTTCGGACAGGATTTCCTAAAAGGAGGAAGTTCCGAGTTCTCCGTAGGTGATGATATAACCCCTTTCGAGAATAAGGACTTTGGAAAGATGCGCTGGGGTAACATCGCATTATCTTCCGGCTGGTCGTATGTGTTTAACAACAAGATGTTCGGTACCGTCACCTTGGCTTATTCCCATTATCAATCCAAACTAAAACAAGAGACTTCACAATACTACGGAACCGAGGGTGACAAAGATTATTCTTCACGTTTTATCGAGACCTCAACCCGAAACGGTATCAATGATTTCGGAGTCCATGCGAACTTCGACTATATTCCTACCCCGGCACATCATATCCGTTATGGCACCGACTATCTTTATCATCGTTTCAGCCCGGAATATATCGAGGAAAAGACCTCCGAGAATTTGTCTCCGACCAAACGAACTACCGGAGACGAGCGCCTTTCAGCGAATGAGTTGGCTGTTTTCGCCGAAGATGACTGGGCGATATCTCCCATTGTCCGGGCTAACGCCGGATTACGCCTGAACATGTATAATATACAAAAGAAGACATATGTCTCCTTAGACCCTCGTTTATCCGTACGCTTCCTGCTCACGAGGGATCTAAGCCTTAAGGCCTCATACGCCCGGATGAATCAATACGTACATCAGATCAGCGAAAGTTATATGAGTCTCCCTACCGATATGTGGATGCCGGTCAGCAAGAAGCTGAAGCCATTGGAGAGTGATCAAGTATCCGTTGGCGCTTATTACAATCTGCACAAGAACTATTCCTTCTCGGTGGAAGGTTATTACAAATGGATGAATCACTTACTGGATTATAAAGATGGTTACAACTTCTTACCCTCGTTCGTCGGTTGGGAGGAGAAGTTGGCCGCCGGTAAGGGGTGGGCCTATGGAGCGGAGTTTATCGCCCGGAAAGAGACGGGGCGTATAACAGGATGGATCGGATACGGACTGATGTGGAGCGACCGTCAGTTCGACGAGATTAATAATGGTAAACGTTTTCCCGCGAAATATGATAACCGCCATAAGCTGAATATCCTCGCAAACTGGAAGATCAACGAGAAATTGGAACTAACAGGAAGCTGGACTTTCATGACTGGAAACCGGGTTACGGTGGCATTCGAGAATTACGAGGATTTGGGCCTCACTCCTGTTCCTCCGCTCTTACCGGAAGGAGGCTTGGATTATTTCACGGAACGTAATAACGTACGTCTCCCCGCTTACCACCGCTTAGATCTGGGGATTAATATTTATCGACCTAAAAAGAACGGCCATCTCGGTATCTGGAATATCAGCGTATATAACGCTTATTGCCAGATGAACCCGATAACTATCCATAAGCGGTCTTGGATAAACTACAGCCATTATTTCGAGACATTATCGCTCTTACCGATCATTCCGTCTATATCATATACTTATAAATTCTAAAGAACATGAAACCTATATTCTATTTATCAATCTTATTATCCAGCCTGCTCCTAACCTCCTGCTACAGGAAGTTTGACCTAGAGGAATATCGTACTACACCGAAAATGGTGATCAACTCTGCCTTCTCGCCGGATACGGTCGTAATGGCCAGCATATCCCGCACATGGTTCCATTCAGAGAGCAAGCCGGACGTGACGATTCGAAACGCCAAGGTGGAATTATATATAGACGGGATCTTTAAGGAGGAGATGCCTTGGAAAGAATATTCCTATTGGAAATCTTCTCGTTGGCTCGGAGAGGATCGAGGTGGATGGGTAACAGATACGCTTTATATATCGAATACGGTTCCACAGCCCGGACAAACCGTAAAGATAGTAGCTTCTACCCCGGAATACGGAACAGCCTCGGCAGAAGATATGATTCCTCCCAAGACAACAATCAAAGGTCTGCGCATAACTCCCCGTAAAGAAGAGACCGGCAACGGCGGTACCCTTGTCGATGGAGATGGGAATATCTCCTACATAGAAGAGAACGATGTGCTTATCTATCAAATCACTTTCCAAGATACCCCGGGTAAATCAAATTACTATTCTCTACAGATATGGGGAGATGACGACCATCTTGGTGTCCTGTTGGACTTCTCCGTAGATCCCGTATTCACGCAGCAACAAGGTATCTTGGATGAGGTTTTCGGCTCCTCGATGGTAAATTGGCGGGGACGGGTATTTTCCGACGAGCTGTTCGACGGGAAGGAATACACGTTGCAAGTAAAAGAACAACTTAGGTCCGATACTAAATATTATACCAAACGCCATATTCGTTTATATTCCCTGTCCGAACCCTATTACCAATATCTGCTATCTTTACAAAACATCAAGAATGAAGGTATCATGGGCGGACTTACGAATGTAGGTCTGGCCGAGCCTGTCCGAATCTACAGCAATGTGGAAGGAGGAACGGGAATCGCTGGTGGATGTCAATGGTTTGAATCCTTGGTAGACATAAAAGATTTAATCAAATAGCGAGCAAAAAAGCATCTATCTATTGCGAATCAAATATTTATTTCGTTACTTTGCACCCGCTTTACGTAATCTCTGTCGGGAAATGT
>CDYS01020327.1_pt1 | contig 11775 bp, 9 predicted proteins | sample 557491 | NCBI WGS metagenome assembly CDYS01 (sample SAMEA3182057, study PRJEB8094) | gut metagenome | biome: human; feature: gut; material: Stool; isolation source: human stools | place: Canada | collected 2012-11-26
CACCTCCCTCAATGAGGGAGGCTTTCACAGCTTACCGTTACGCCAAGGCTCCCTCCGAGAGGGAGCTGGCGCGGCGAAGCCGTGACTGAGGGAGTTTCCACTTTTTCTTTTATCATTTTCCTCCATTTGCCGAGAAAAATTCGATACAAGTTCACAAAACCGGGGTGCTGGCGTGGTATACTTCAACCAACAGTACGAAAGGAGCTCCTCATCCATGAATCGACCCGCCCCCCGGCAGCCATCCCGCAAAAAGGCGGCCCTGTCCATCACCATCCTCGTGGTGCTGACCGGCGTCGTCTTCTGGATCTTCAAGAGCCACTGGGCCGAGATCTCCTCGGCGCTGGCGCAGTTGAAGTTCTGGCAGGTGGCCGTGGTGCTGGCCGTCGGCCTGACCTACCCGGTGCTGGAGGGCCTTGTCAGCTACGTCATCGTCCGGAGCCGACTGCCCCGGTTCACCCTGCGTCAGGCGCTGGAATCGGCCTTCATGGGCAGCTTCGGCAACGTCATCTGCCTTGGGGCCGGGTCCATGCCGATGCAGTCCTACTACCTCTACCGCAGCGGGCTGCCGCTGGGCCCCGGCGTGGGCCTGATGACCCTGCAATACGTTTTCCACAAGACCACGGTCCTGCTCTACGCCACAGTGATGCTGCTGCTTCAGCGCCGGTGGCTGGCGGCCAACACCTCCGGCGTGATGAACTACCTGCCCATGGCCTACTTCGTGGTGGCGGCGATCATCGTGGGGCTGGTGCTGCTCTGCGTTTCGCCCCTCATCCAGCGGCTCGCCCGCTGGGCGCTGGGCTGTCTGCCCAAGACCGAACAATGGCAGACCCGCCGGGAAACGTGGCTGGAGCAGCTGGACACCCTCGGCACCGAGAGCCGTCACCTGCTGGCCGACAAGGGCCGCTGCGTCAAGATCTTCGCCCTGCACACGGTCAAGCTGTTCCTGCTGTTCACCCTGCCATCCCTCTGCATCCGGTTCATGGGGCTGCCCTGCGGCCTGAGCTTCTGGCAGGTGCAGCTCCTCACCAGCCTGATGCTCTTCCTCTCCAACGCCCTGCCCAACGTGGCGGGCATGGGTTCCATCGAAACGGCCTTTCTCCTCGTCTTCAGCTCCTTTCTGTCCAACGGCGAGGCCATGAGCACCCTGATGCTCTTCCGCATCGCCAGCTACTACTTCGTCTTCGGCTTCAGTGCCGTTGTCTCCCTCTTCGCCCAGAAGCATTTGGAGGAGCAGCCCCGCTGACGCTGTGGCGCGGTTCGCTCCCCCGCGAACTCGGCCAGCCTCCTAGACGAGCAGATCCGATGGCCAAGTTCGGTTTTTATAACGCAGCTTCGTTCAGAATCGAACTTCGCCAGCTTGGCCAACTTCGAAATGACTTGGCCAAGTTCGAACTTGGCCACCAAACGGAACTTCGCCAACTTGGCCAACATCGAATATAGAACGTAGCTATATTATTATTTTCGAACTTGGCCATTAGATTTTCCACAGTAAGGGCAAAAAACAAAAATCGGGGCACGTCGGTGGTCAAGCGACATGTCCCGTTTTTGTTTTCTGTTTTCGTGAAGGCCGCCGTACCAGAGCCGCCTTCACCGCGCAGGAGGGAGCGGAGCAAACCAGAATGCCGCGCCCTGCCAAAAGAAAAAGAGAGTATGGAATGGAGGAATCGGAACCCTTTGCAGAAGGTCCCGCAGCCTCGGTTAGATTTAACTAACCTTGCCGTGACAACAGGATACCATAGTTTGTCATGACTGTCAAGCCCCCTTTTGAACTTTTTTCGAAAAAAGTTTTTTTCCGGAAAATTGGGCACTTGTGCTAAGAAACTTTTGCCGCTTTTGTGTAAAATCCATCCATTCCCTCTTGCTTTTTCGAGGAATCATTGCTATTATAGTGTCAAGGCTGCCGGGCGCGGAACGTCACGCGCCTCGCCGCCCATTCGCCCGCCCCCAGAAAGCCGCATTGGATGCGGTTTTTCAAAGGCTCAATAGTTAGATAATGCTAACTGCCAATGGAATGGCAAGGAGCAAGGAGGTTCCAATGATCGATTTTGAACAGTGGGAAGGCTTTGAGGGCCGTATCTGGAAAGAGGAAGTCAACGTGCGCGACTTCATCCAGAAGAACTACACCCCGTACGACGGCGACGAGTCGTTCTTGGCCGGTCCCACCGAGGCGACCAACAAACTGTGGGGAGCTTTGCAGAAGCTCCAGAAGGAAGAGCGCGCCAAGGGCGGCGTGCTGGATATGGAGACCGAAGTGGTCAGCAGCCTGACCGCATACGGCCCCGGCTATATCGACGAGGAGCTGAAGGATCTGGAGCAGGTCGTGGGTCTGCAGACCGACAAGCCCCTGAAGCGCGCTTTCATGCCCTACGGCGGCATCAAGATGGCCGAACAGGCCTGCACCACCTACGGCTATCAGCCCAGCGAAGAGCTGCACAAGATCTTCACCGACTACACCCGTACCCACAATCAGGCGGTCTTCGACGCTTACACCCCGGAAATGAAGAAGGCCCGCCACACCCACATCATCACCGGTCTGCCCGACACCTACGGCCGCGGCCGCATCGTCGGCGACTACCGCCGCGTGGCCCTGTACGGCATCGATGCGCTGATCCAGTTCAAGCAGGAGGACTTCGCCAACTGCGGCGACGGCACCATGACCGATGACGTCATCCGTCTGCGGGAGGAGATCGCCCGCCAGATCAACGCCCTGAAGGGCATGAAGAAGATGGCCGAGGCCTACGGCTTCGACATCTCCCAGCCCGCCAAGAACGCCAAAGAGGCTTGCCAGTGGCTCTACTTCGGCTATCTTGCCGCCATCAAGACCCAGAACGGCGCTGCCATGAGCGTGGGCCGCATCTCCACCTTCCTCGACATCTACATCCAGCGGGATCTGGACAAGGGCATCCTGACCGAGAGCGAGGCACAGGAGCTGATCGACCACATGGTCATGAAGTTCCGCATGGTCAAGTTCGCCCGCATCCCCAGCTACAACCAGCTCTTCTCCGGCGACCCCGTCTGGGCAACGCTGGAAGTGGGCGGCATCGGCATGGACGGCCGCAGCATGGTCACCAAGAACTGCTACCGCTTCCTGCACACGCTGGAGAACATGGGCCCCGCACCGGAGCCGAACCTGACCGTTCTGTACTCCTCTGCCCTGCCCGAAGCCTTCAAGAAGTACGCCTCCAAGGTCTCCATCCTCACCAGCTCCGTCCAGTACGAGAACGACGATGTGATGAAGCCCGTCTGGGGCGATGATTACTCCATCTGCTGCTGCGTGTCTGCCACCCAGACCGGCAAGGAGATGCAGTTCTTCGGTGCCCGCGCCAACCTTGCCAAGTGCCTGTTGTACGCCATCAACGGCGGCGTGGACGAGAAGTACCACGAGCAGTGCGGCCCCAACTACGCCCCCATCACCAGCGAGTACCTGCGCTATGACGAAGTGCTGCCCAAGTACGTGCAGATGCTGGACTGGCTGGCCGGCCTGTACGTCAACGTGCTGAACCTCATCCAGTATATGCACGACAAGTACTACTACGAAGAGGCCGAGATGGCCCTCATCGATACCGATGTCCGCCGCACCTTCGCCACCGGCATTGCGGGCTTCTCCCACGTCATCGACTCCCTGAGCGCCATCAAGTACGCCAAGGTCAAGGTCCTCCGCGACGAGACCGGCCTTGCCACCGGCTTTGAGGTGGAAGGCGACTTCCCGAAGTACGGCAACGACGACGACCGCGCCGACGAGATCGGCGTCTGGCTGCTGCGCACCTTCCTTGAGATGATCAAGAAGCGCCACACCTACCGCAACTCCGAGGCCACCACCTCCATCCTGACCATCACCTCCAACGTGGTCTACGGCAAGTACACCGGCGCCCTGCCCGACGGCCGCGCCGCCTTTACCCCCTTTGCCCCCGGTGCAAACCCCAGCTACGGCGCCGAGCAGAACGGTCTGCTGGCTTCCCTGAACTCCGTGGCAAAGCTGCCCTACCACTGGGCGCTGGACGGCATCTCCAACACCCAGACCATCAACCCCGACGCGCTGGGCCACAGCGAGGGCGAGCGCGTGGAGAATCTGGTGCAGGTCATGGACGGCTACTTCGATCAGGGTGCCCACCACCTGAACGTCAACGTCTTCGGCAAGGAGAAGCTGCTGGACGCCATGGAGCACCCCGAAAAGGAAGAGTACGCCAACTTCACCATCCGCGTCTCCGGCTACGCGGTCAAGTTCATCGACCTGACCCGCGAGCAGCAGATGGACGTCATCTCCCGCACCTGCCATGCAGCCCTGTGACCCCATCGGCCGCGTTCACTCGCTGGAGAGCTTCGGCTCGGTGGACGGCCCCGGCGTCCGGTTCGTAGTCTTCCTGCAAGGCTGCGCTCTGCGGTGCAAATACTGCCACAACCCGGAGACATGGGCCGACGGCGGCGAGGAGTGGACGCCGGAACCGTTGTTCCAGCGGGTCTACCGCTACCGCAACTACTGGGGCAGGAAGGGCGGCATCACGGTCAGCGGCGGCGAGCCGCTGCGGCAGATGGACTTCGTGACGAAGTTCTTCCAGCTTGCCCGCGCCAAGGGCGTGCACACCGCGCTGGACACAGCCGGTGAGCCTTTCCGCCCCGACGACCCGGCCTATCTGGCCAAGTTTGACACGCTGATGCAGTCCACCAGCCTCGTCATCCTTGACCTGAAAGAGATCGACCCCGAAAAGCACCGCCGCCTCACCGGCAAAGGCAACGCCAACATCCTTGCCATGGCCCGGCACATCTCGGAGCTGGGCGTTCCGCTCTGGATCCGGCATGTGCTGGTGCCCGGCCTGACCGACGACGAAGAGGGTCTGCGCCGCACTGCAGACTTCATCCGGTCGCTCCAGACCGTGCAGCGGGTGGAGGTGCTGCCCTATCACACCTTGGGGCTGTTCAAGTGGCAGAAGCTGAACATCCCCTACCCCCTGCCCGACGCTGTTCCGCCCACTGCGGAGCAGCTCGCCCGGGCCGAGGAGCTGCTGGAGGTCCGGAGATACCCCGGCTGATGCTCCTTTCCTGAATACGCAAAGGTCCCCCCGGAACGTTGCAGCGCTCCGGGGGGATTTTGTGTGAAAGTACCCTTGTTTCTCTGCCTAAAAAAAGGTACAATAATCCTATAAACGAGTGGGAGGGCTGACGCCATGGAATTTGTTCTAAAGCAATACGATGATACGCTGCTTTCCTTTACAGCACAACGAACATTGGACGGCACGGATATTCATATCACTTCGCTCAACAGCGAAAAGAAGCGCCAGCTTCCCCTTGGAATGACTGCGGACGATCCATCCCTGACCCGCTGGCTGCGGCACCGCACGATTCCTGCCAACCGTGCTTATGTCCAGAATTTTCTTTCCAAAAACGGCCTGAATGAAAACGATTTTATCGGCATCCTGTCCGTCTGCAAAGGTCTCTCTCTGATCGACAGTTACTGGGTCACCACGCCGGATGATCCCAAGACCTTCGCGCAGGTCAACCTGTACGACAACCGGTTCAGCCAGATTTTGTCTCAGATCGCGTTCACGGGCTGCGGGAGTTCCCCCCTTTCCCGATTCCGCTCCTCGCCGGAGTTCACCACAAACGGGATGCTCCCGAAAGCATGGCGCCGCATCCGGGGCGAGATCTACCTTTACAAAGGCGGCACCAGCGGCTTTGCCAACACCGGAAAAGAGCCTTTCTCGGAGTTTTACGCCGCGCAGGTCGCCGAGGCCATGGGCATCGCGCATATTCCCTACGGCCTTTCCATGTGGAAGGGTCAGCTCTGTTCGACCTGTAAGCTTTTCACCAGCAAAGACACTGCATTCGTTCCCGCCTCGACCCTGATCGAAGATTCCAAGATCACACAGATCATCGCTTGGTACGAAGCGCATGGCTGGCGGGAGGAGCTGGCGGATATGCTGGTTCTGGACGCCGTCATCCGCAATACCGACCGCCACCTCGGCAACTTCGGTTTTCTGGTGGACAGCCGCACCAACGAGCTGCTTCGCCCGGCCCCGATCTTCGACAACGGCCTTTCGCTGTACTGTTATGTCATGGACGATGAGCTGGACAACATCCCCCAGCAGGAAGCCTCTCTGCCGCCCGCACTTTACGCAAGCTTTGACGAAGTCGCCCGGTATGTCCTCGGCCACCGGCAGCGGGATGCCCTGCGGCATCTGCTGACCTTCCGGTTCCAGAAGCATTCCCGCTACAATCTGAGCGCTCCACGTCTGGCCGCCTTGGAACAAGCCGTTCAGGCCAAGGCCCGCACGCTTTTGGAGGGCTGATTTTTTGACGCAAAAAAGGGGCTGTTGCATAGAACTCCCTCCGTCATCGCTGACGCGATGCCACCTCCCTCAATGAGGGAGGCTTTCACAGCTTACCGTTACGCCAAGGCTCCCTCCGAGAGGGAGCTGGCACGGCGAAGCCGTGACTGAGGGAGTTTTGCAACCGCCCTTTGCTTTTTCTCAGTCCTCCGCCTCACGCTCGGCGGCGGTATTCTCCTCGTCCAGCAGAGAGGATGCTTCGGTCTGCTTGGTCATCTGGTCAGCGGTCCAGTCCAACTGGGCATTGCTGTCCAGATTCAGGGTGTAGCTGCACTCCTGCTTCATGCTGCCGGTGCGCAGCTCCTCGCTGTCCGCCACCTCGATGCCGTCGTAGTAGAAGGTCACGCCGGTGGGCTGGGCGGTCTGCTGCCGGATGATGTCGGTGATCTTCCGGCAGTCGGTGGCGAAGGCCGCCTTCTGCTCATAGGGGCCGAACAGCTCGATGTTCACCCGCAGCACGCCAAGGCCGCTGTTGAGGTCGCTGGCGGCGGCGGTGGCCGTCTCGGCGCTGCCGTAGTAGTCGTACAGCCCTGCCCGGAGGTCCTTCAGCGGGATGTCCGGGGCCTCGTCCCGGATGGCGGCATAGAGGGTATTTTCGTAGTCCGCTGCGATCTTGGCCGTCCGTGCTTCGTTGGCCGGGTCGATGCGGTCCAGCACCATGGGCAGAGCGCTCATGCACAGGCAGACCGCCATCAGGCACAGGCAGAAGAAGACGGACAGGAAATCGTACTTCCACTTTCCCGGCTTTGCGGCAAAGTAGAGCACCTCACCGCCCAGCAGACACAGCCCCGCCGCCGGGGCGACCTTGAGGGCCAGCTCCCAATTGAAATGGGGCAGGAAGTAGTAGCACAGGAAGAACGCTCCTGCTGCTATCAGGCAGACCCCCAGCGTCAGGCTGCCCACCCGGCGCACAGGGAGGCTTTTCGGTGTCTGGGGCGTCTGGGGCGCTTCCGGCGCGGCAGCCTCTGCCGTCCGCTCAGTTTTGTTCGGTTCCATCGTCGTCCTCCTTGGTGTCCTCCGGCTCTCCGTCGGCCTCGGCGTCCCGGTGGCCGATGCTGTTCAGGATGGCCTGTACGTTGACCTTTTTATGCTCCTGCGGCTGGTACTCGGTGAACTCCTCCTCCGCCGCGTCGGCGGGCTGGGGCTTCTTGGCGGTGCGGGGGCCTTTCACCAGCCAGATGCCGCAGACGATGAGGGCCACGCAGACCACCACCTCCGGCAGTTGGTCCATGACCAGATAGAATGCCCGGAAGACCGGGCTCGTCTTGCCCCAGCGCCAGAGCAGGTCGCCGAGGGTGTTCATGAGGATGTTCTGGTAGCCCACCAGCGCACCGAAGGCGATGAGCGCCCAGCCCAGCAGCTTGTGGCTGTCGGCCAGAAGCTGCGCAAGGCGCTTATCATGGGGGTCAAAGTGGACAAGGTAATCGTCCTCCGGGGCGGTGCCCATCCCGATCTGCGCCCGCAGGTTGAAGGTATCGAAAAAGCTGTACATATAGACGATGGGCAGTCCGATATAAAATACTTCGATCTGCGTCATGGCACCAAGGGTGACGGACAGGCAGAACATGGTAATGAGCGACAGGCCGCGCTTCATATAGCCCTGATACATCTCCCCCGCGCCCGGAATCAGCGCGAACAGCAGGGTCAAAATCCCGTTTTTCTTCATAAGTCCAGTTCCTCGTTTCTCAAGTTGTAGCGTTTGATTCGGTGGTGTGGGGCACGGTGTCCAGCAGCCGCTGCAGCGGGCCGGAGAGCTTCCCGGCGTTGTCCCGGTCGGCCCGCGTTTCTACCGGCTTGCCTTGCGGCTCCGGCACCGCCGGACGGTCTTCTTCCACCGGCTGTGTCTGGCTCGCGGGCAGCACCGTGTTGAGTTCGGAGCCAAGGCGGGTGATCTGGCCGAGGGCACCGGTCTTCCACATTGTCAGCGCCAGCACCGCCGCCACGCTGGCCACGGCCACCCGGCCATAGGTGTTCTGCATCAGCCGCACCCAGATATTGCTCATCACGGCCCCGCGCAGCGGCTTTGGCGGCGTTTCCAGTGCATCCGCCGTCAGCAGCGCCGTGTAGCGGTCCATGCAGCGATCGCAGTAGGACAGGTGTTCGGCGGTCTCCAGCCGCCCCAGCTCATCCAGCCCGCCCTTCGTCACGGCCAGAAGGCCCTCGTCGGTCAGGCAGCCGTCCTCACGAAACAATTCCATCTTCGCTCCTCCTTTCCTGACGGATCTTTTCCGCCAGCATCTTTTTGGCCCGGTAAATTTGCGCCTCCACCGTCTTCTGCGGTCGGCCGCAGAGCCGGGCGGCCTCGGCGGCGGTGTGCTGCTCCAGCAGCATCAGGCGGCAGGGCGTCTTGTAAGGCTCCCGCAGGTTCAGGATCATCTCGGTCAGGGTCTCCTCGCTCAGCGCGTCGAGCACCCGCTGTTCGGGGTCGGAGCCGGGCGGGGCGCCTTCCAGCGCCAGCACCTCGTCGCCGGGGGTGTTTACCCGCCGCACCCACGCGCTGCGCAGATGATCCTTCGCCTTGTTGGACGCGATGCGCGCCAGCCACTGCTTTTCGTAGCCGGGCGGGCAGCGGTCCATGGCACGCCACGCCGCCAGAAACGTTTCCTGCGCGAGGTCTTGTGCATCGCCTTCGTCCGGCACGAGCTGGTGGCAGACGGTGTAGACAAGCCCCTGATACTTCTGCACCAGCGCGCTGAATTCCAGTGTAGTCAACGGTCTGCAGGACCTCCTTTCGCAGCATTCGGGGCAGCTTTGGGCGGCCCTTCTGTACTCTTATACGGATCTGCCGGGCGGTTTCCTGCAAAAATCCGGAAAATTTCTTCAGCAAACGGCGGGCACATCTGGTATAATGGTATCATAACACAAAGTTCGCAGGAGGAAAAGGCCATGGCGCAAAGTACGAAACAGGCTCTGCTGGCGGCGCTTTCCGCTGCCGAGGGCGGGTACATCTCCGGCCAGCAGCTCGCCGAGGCGCTGGGCGTGAGCCGGGCGGCCATCCACAAGGCGGCGCTGGCCCTCACCGCGCAGGGCTACGCGCTGGACTCGGCCCCCCGCCGGGGCTACCGGCTGGCGGGCGGCGACCCCTTCTGCGCCGAGGCCGTAGGCGAATACCCGGCCCCCATCTACATCTACGACACCCTCGAAAGCTCCAACCTGACCGCCAAACAACTGGCGCTGGCCGGTGCCCCCCACGGCACGCTGGTGCTGGCGGGCCAGCAGAAGGCCGGGCGCGGGCGGCTGGGCCGCAGATTCGAAAGCCCCGCTGGGAAGGGCGTCTATTGTTCCCTGCTGCTCCGCCCGGCCCTTTCCGCCGCCGACGCCCAGACCGCCACCATCGCTGCGGCGGTCTCCGTGGCGCGGGCCGTGAAAGCGCTCTGCGGGCTGGAATTGGGCATCAAGTGGGTGAACGACCTGTATTATCAGGGCAAAAAAGTCTGCGGCATCCTGACCGAGGCGGGCACCGACATCGAGAGCGGCCAAGTGGAGTGGCTGGTGGTGGGCATCGGCCTGAACCTGACCACCACCCCCGCCGACTGGCCGGAGGAGCTGGCCCCCACGGCGGGCAGCCTCTTCCCCGGCGGCCCGTCCCCCGTCAGCCGCACCGCGCTGGCCGGTGCCATCGCGCGGGAGCTGCTGGCCCTCTGCCCCGCCTTCGACTGTCTGGACGAGTACCGCGCCCGGTGCTTCGTGCCGGGCCACTGGGTCACCGTCTGCACCGGCAGCGAAAGCTACGCCGCCAAGGCCCTTTTCATCGATGACCACGGCCAGCTGGTCGTCGAGCGCGAGGGCGGCCGCACCGAGGCCCTCCGCCACGGCGAGGTCAGCACCCGCCCCGCGAGGACGGAGTAAAAACTTTTTTGCAAAAAACGCTTGACTTTCCCAAGATCCGTGGTATAATTATCAACGTTCCGAGCCAAACAGCTCGAACGAAAACAGAATATGCGGATATGGCGGAATTGGCAGACGCGTTAGATTCAGGTTCTAATCGGGGCAACTCGGTGGAGGTTCAAGTCCTCTTATCCGCACTGAAAACACAGCACACATTGTGTGCTGTGTTTTTTTGTGCGGATAAGGGGACTTGAACAGGGCGGCGGTGCGAAGCACCGTAAGCAATCAGCCCAGTGGGCTGCTGCGCAAGCCCCAACCAAAGAGACCGGAGTTGTTTGGCCAAACGGCTTTACAACTCCGGTCTTTTGCCGCCGCACGACAAAAACACAGCCCCGCTTTGGTGAAGGAGAAGCCAAAGCGGGGCTGTATTTTAATGAAGGAGAAAGGAAGGGAAAATCAGGTTACAGATTCAGTTCAAACTGTTCTGCCGTGATGGTTGCTTTGCCGTCTGCGGCAAAGGTGATGCCGTCGGCAGACTGGGGGGTGTAGATCCATACGGTCATGGTCTGCTCGCCATCGTTGGCGAAAACTTCGATGCTGTTTTTATCCAGCAGGATACGGAGCTTCAGGGCACCGTTCTGGCTGCGCACCTTGCAGCTGCGGCGGTGCACGATGTCGGCACGGGAACCGGCATAGCTGCGGTCCAGCGTCAGCTCGGAGGTGTAGGGGTCGTAGGTCAGGCTGGTGTGATGGTCTGCATCGGCGGCCAGCTTCAGGGTGAAGGAGCGGTATTCGCCGGGCTGCACCGTAACGGTCAGGTCCGCCACACGGCCCTTTATGCCTTCTAGCGTTGTTTCGCTTTGCACCGTCACATTTTCGTGGAAGGTGCGCTTACCGTGAGCGGCGTCCAGCTCCCGCACGGGGGTCTGGAAAATGCGCCCGTCCTTGATGTGCAGCTCGCGGGGGCAGATGGTCTGCCCGAACCACTTGCAGCCCTTGGGCTTATCCTCGGTGTCCGACCATGTTTGCAGCCATGCGGTCATGATCCGGCGGCCATCCGGGGCAAGGGTGGTCTGGGTGGCGTAGAAGTCGATGCCGCCGTCCATCAGCTGCACGTTTTCTTTCGTGAAGGTGTGGGTGGCTTGGTCGTAGCTGCCGATGAAGGCAATGACGTTGTGACCGTTGTGGAACTCGCCCTTGGGCAGCATCTCCATGGGGCCGAGCATCAAGACCTGCTTGCCGTCCAGCGGGAAGAAGTCCGGGCACTCCCACATTTTGCCGTACTGGTTGTTGCAGCGTTCCAGCACCGTGACAAAGTGCCAGTCGAAGCCGTCTGCGCTCTGGAACAGTGCTGCTGCGCCGCTGCCGTCCTCGGCGAGGCAGACCGTAACGACAGAATAGGTGCCGTCGGCCTCACGCCAGATCTTGGGGTCCCGGAAGTCGAACTTGCTGAAGCCTTCCGGCAGGTCTTTCTGGGTCAGCACTGGGTTACAGGCGGGCTTTTCGTAGTTGAGACCGTCACCGATGGCAATGCTCTGGGTCTGGATATCCCGCATCTCCCCATTGGGCTGCTTTTCTGCCACCACGCTGGTGTACATCAGCAGCTGCTTGCCGTCATCCATCT
>CDYS01004597.1_pt1 | contig 11765 bp, 9 predicted proteins | sample 557491 | NCBI WGS metagenome assembly CDYS01 (sample SAMEA3182057, study PRJEB8094) | gut metagenome | biome: human; feature: gut; material: Stool; isolation source: human stools | place: Canada | collected 2012-11-26
GGTTAGAGCGCATGATTCATAATCATGAGGTCGAGAGTTCAAGTCTCTCTCTCGCTACGAATGCAAACAGGTAATACATTTCAGGCAATGTGTTACCTGTTTTTTTTGTGCGTTTTCGGCGACATTTTGGCGGGATGGATACGGGTATAACCTTGTTCGGCCATGATGGACGGGTTAGTGTCGGGGAAGCACATCCCGGACATGTCGGCAATAAAATACCGGAGTTGGCACTTGCGGTCGAACGGCCATATCGAAAACCCGGTGTCATTCAGCCGGTGATACAGCCTGGGCACGGTTTTGCGGATGATCCGACCCGTTGCATGCTATTGCAGCCCGATAGCTGTTTATAATTTTTTTATTTTGCCGAGAGCAGCCTGAAAACTTGATGTTGGAACTATAATGCTTTGTTCTTAAATGTGTTGACGTCTTTATGCTTCGTTAAATCGTATTTTACGTTGATGTTAAATAATAAAACAGGGTGAATTTTTGTGGAGAATTAATATGAAACGGTTGTTTTTTAGTAAAAAAAGCATTTATTTTGTGAACTCATATATTATTAGGAAGCCTAAACAGCCATATTTATATTACCCAAAAGCCATAATGCGTATGCGTAGATTATTTCTCGCGTTATGCCTTATTCTTTGTACAGCGGGTGTATTCGCGTCGCCGTGTACATACTCTACGGATGGCAGACATGATGAAACAAATATCGAATCGGTAATGCGAGCCGATTCGACAACCGAAACGGTGTTCTATTTCAAACCGAAGACATCGATGTTCTTTTACGAAGGGAACGATGAACCGATCCGCCGTGCGGGCGAATTGATCACCCGTTGGCGTAAAGAGATCGATTCGGGAGAGATGTATGTTATGGTGAACGGCTACTGCTCGTCGTTCCGGACCGAGTATTCCAACTACAAGATGGCCAAATTGCGCAGTAGTCAGGTGAAATCGTATTACATCACCAACTTCGGCCTCAAGGAGGAGAATTACATAACCAACAACTATACCACACCGTATAAGGGTGACAAGGATATAGTAGCGGTATTCCGTCTTGTCAGGGGGTCTGAACTCGTTTCGGCTCAGGATGGACCGGATGTCGCAGCCGACAATGACGGTGAGACGGAGGTGTATTTCGAAGAGGATTCGACGGAGTCCGAAAACGAGGGCGAGATTGTGGATGCTGAGAGCGGTGATGTCCCCGATACCTCCGACAGTCAGCAATCCGATCTGACGTCTGAGCCCGTAACCGACGGAGAGAGTGTTACAGGAGACGATACCTTCACTTCGGATGTTGCAGCAACCACAGAGGCCGACGGCACCGATCGGGAGGCGTTGCTGACGCCGGGCCGTGAGAAGACCAGATGGGAGGATTCCCGCTGGAGAGTCAAGACAAATCTTCCGGCGTGGGCGCTTGTAGTGACGAACCTCGCCGCCGAATACCGGTTTTCGGAACATTGGTCGGCGGAGCTTCCGGTCTATTTCAGTGCGTGGACGATCTCGAATACCTATCGGTTCCGCACCTTCTCCACGCAACCGTCGGTACGCTACTGGTTGTCGCCGGAGTGGAAGGGGCACTTCTTTGGGGTGCACCTGACGGCCGGACAGTTCAATATCTCGACGGACAGCAAATTCAGGTACCAGGATGCTAACGGCATGTATGGCATGGGGTTTGATTACGGCTATGCAATGAAATTTTCCGAGAAGTGGGGTCTGGAGTTCAATATCGGCGCCGGCCTCATTCATACGAAATACAACGTATACTACAACATACGGAACGGAGCCCGTTTCGATACCCGCATCAAGAACTATTGGGGTATTACCCGTGTTGGTATATCGTTGATCTACACAATCAAATAAGGAGAGAGACATATGCATGAGTTCCGATACAGATTGTGGGTAATGCTGTCAGTTCTTCTGACGGTATCCTGCGTTCACGAATATCCCGAGGATTACGGCGGTATCGACCCTACGGAGATCGACACCAAAATAACGTTGAGGACCGAACAGAAGTTTACACACACTTCGATAGCCAGCTCGCGTGCCGAAGAGAGTTTCGACTTCATGTATTTCATCGTCGAGCTCCACGAGGATGAGTATGGTGCTACGCCGCTGTTTCGTCGCGAAATCGGGGTTCAGAAGTTCCTGGACGGATCGGCCGCGATCGAACTCCACGAAAAGCTTCACGCCGGACACTACAAGTGTGTAGCCTACGCCATGGCGGCCAATTCGACCGACGGTACGGGGCGTATTTTCCAGTCTTCCGACCTGTCGAATATCGGCTATTCGGGCTCTTATCCGGGCAATACCGATGCCAAGGAGTGTTATGAAACGCGTTTCGATATAGATCTTTCGCCGTCGGAGTGGTATGCTTCCACCGAGGTGACCAATCTGTTGAATACGCCGATGGGCAGTGTGGAGGTTATAAGTACGGATGTCAACGAGTTCATTCAGAACGAGATATCGCGCAATGGGGCGAATGCAGCTCCGGGTGACGATACGCGTGTCGACCTGTGGCAATGGGATGACTATTATGTTGTTTGGAAGTACGACCAATACTATCCGGTACGCTACAATCTATACACGGGCTTGCCCAATCAGGCTCTGAGAGAGGTATCGTTCCGAGCCACGATCGTGCCTCAGAGCGATACGGAAGCCTCACTCGGATTCGACTACATCTTTGTCAACGGCCAGACGTCGCAGGTTTCGCTGACGCTTGAGGTTTATGACAAGAACAATACGCGGCTGAATGTCTATTCGGGCATCAAGGTGCCGATAGAACGCGGCCGGACGACCGTCATACGTGGAGAATACCTTACCAACCGGCAGGAGTCGGGCGTAGGTATCGATCCCGGTTTCGACGGCGATATCTCAGTAGAGCTGCCCGATTGATGAACCCTTGAAACCCAAACCCGAAATGAAGAGAAGTATCATAATAATTTTGTTGGCGTTGTTCGGCGCTGCATCATGCGGCAAGGAGGATATTCCATCCGACAACGGCTTGGTAAAGATCGTGTTGTCGGCGGGCATGTCGTCGGACTACACCCGAGCTGCAGCCGATGAGACGGTGGTTGCGGATCGTTGCATACTTGAGATTTTCAATGAGGACGGTACGCGGTATTACGATGACGGTCGGCGCCTTGTGGTACGGGCCGATGCGTTGGGCCGGTTCAATTTCGAACCGATGCTGATGGCAGGCCGCAGTTACCGGTTTGTCTTCTGGGCCGACAAATCTGGCGCGACGGCTGATGATGACCTCTATTATTCTACCGCTAACGGGTTGCGTAACATAACGCTTGCCGGAGATGTCCCGGCATGCGATCTCTCGCTTGATGCCTATTACGGGACGGAGACGGTTGTGGCCGACCACTCCCAGACGGTATCGGCAACGTTGAAGCGAGCCGTATGCCGCATCAATGTTTCGACGGGTTACCGGCCTGCACAGCCTGGTGACCGGACTGTGGCAGTGACCTTTTCCGATGCTCCGGCGCGCTTCGATGCAATGACAGGCGAGATTGACGGAGAGATGGCCTGCTCGACCTCGGCAACGGTTTCGGTACCGGCGGCCGGGGATGAGGTGGAGTGGTACATGTATATGTTTGCACCGGCGGATGCCGGCCTGCGGACGGTTGATTTCGACATGGCTGTACCGTCGGAAAGTGGTGGGATGTCGGAATTCGAATATTCGTTCAGCGGGATACCGCTCGTCAGAAACCACCGCGTAAATGTAACGATAGGTTCGGCATCGGGTGCCGGAATGTCCCTGCGGATGGAATGACCGGGATGAGTTGACAATTTGAAGCGGGAAATATAATAACAGGAAAGATAATAAAAAGTAAAATTAATGTTTAACCCTTGCGGCTACATCGCCATCGGTTTGAGTGAAGGGGAAGTGCCGCGATAGAAATGAAGAAAGAACGTATGAAGAGACTGTTGATTTTTGCGGCTGTTTTGTCATTGGGCATGACAGCCTGCCAGAAGTCGGAATCGGTGGATGCGGCATTGAAAGATGTCCAGATTTCGGTTTCGACGCTCTTGCCGTCGCAGTTGGATCAGACACGAGCTGCGGGCGACGGTACGACCGTTGATCGCTGTATCATGGAGATCTATCTTGACGGCGAGTTGTACGGCGAACGCCAGGTGGCAGAGATACAAAATCTGAAAGCGGTATTTTCGCCGCGGCTTGTTGCTGGCAATACGTATGAGTTTGTCTTCTGGGCTGACAAGTCGGGAGGCGATCTGGAGACCGACCTGCATTACAACACATCGGATCTGTCGAATGTAACCTTTGCCGAGGGTGATGTCTATCAGGGCAATGACGAGACACGCGATGCATTCTTCGGGACGGCAACGGTTATTGCCGACCAGAACAAATCGGTTTCGGTTGATATGAAACGACCTTTCGGACAGCTCAATGTCCGGACGCTCGACATGCAGGCCGTAGCCGACGCTTCGGCATCGTATGTCCCTGAAAAGGTTTCGGTGGCCTTTGTGTCGGTTCCGACAGGTATCAACCTGTTTACCGGAGCGTTGAACGGTGAAACGGCTGCCGTGGCATATTCCGAGCCTGTCGCACTGGCGAACAATGCCGGGAATGCAGGCGAACTTACGTTTGATTATATCTTTGCGCCGGCGGGAACGGAACAGTACCTGACAGACTTTACGATGTCGTTCCTGGATGCTTCGGGAGCAGAGGTGGCTGAGGACTATGCGTTTACGAGCATCCCGGTACAGCGCAACTACCGCACGATGGTATCGGGCAACCTGCTGACCAAAAAGGCCGATATTACGGTGAATGTGATTCCGGATTTCGGCGATGGGGATATCGAAGCGAATGTGGATCGGGTTCAGACAGTGGCCGATGCCAACGAGGCGTTTGCCAATGGCGCTACGGTTGTTGAGATTACCGAGGCCCCGACCTCCGATGCACGGATTATACTTCCCAAGACTGTTGAGGGTGTATATATAACGATGCCGGTGACGACGGTTCCGGTTACGATAGAGTATGCGGATGCGGCGACGGATGAGCAGAAACCTGCAACGGTGAATGTTTCGGGCGAGCTTGCGAATCTGATTATCAATGCTCCGAATTCGACCGTCACAATCGACGGAAGCTACAATGAAGTTACCTCGACCACGGCTGCCAATTCGTTGATTATTGGTGAAGAAGCCTCGGTAGAGAGCCTTACGGTAAAGCAGGGCAACGTCGAGGTTTACGGAACACTGAAGAACCTTGTGAGCAGACCCGGCTCGGCACAAGTTACGCTTCATGCAGCTACGGCGGATGATCTGCGGGCATTTGCGGCACACCTGAACGATGGCGGCAATAAAATATATGACAATGTCGTTCTGGAGGCGGACATCGATTTCGAAGGTTCGGAGTTTTATGTAACTCGGGTCAACAATGTTGTTTTGGATGGCCAGGGCCATAAGATCTCGAACTACAAGGTGGAAAAGAATACCCAGTCGGCCGGACTGTTCTGCGATGCTGTTACGGTTACGGTCAAGAACCTTACGCTTGAGAATGCCGAAGTAAAGGCTATTAATGACGGTGCGGGCAATGCGTATGCCGGAGCCCTGTTGGGCCGCACGTACGGTACGATTACCGTAAGCGACGTACATGTCGTCAATCCGACGATCGAGGGTGTCAACAAGGTCGGCGGTCTGGTCGGCTTCATTGCCGAGAACAGCATCACGGCGACCGGATGTACGGTTGAGGGCGGCAGCGTCACGACCAGTTATGTCGAAGGCGAGTCGGGTCAGATCGGAGGTTTGATCGGTTATCTTGGCTCGCTTTTCGGGACCACTTGTACGATTTCGGGCTGTTCGGTCGAGAATACCGTGATCAATGCCCACATGACGCGTGAGGATCGGACGATCAGCAAGTTCATAGGCTGCTTCCAGGGCAACCAGGCGACTGACGTGTTGATAATTGACAACTGCCGTGTTGAGAATGTGACGTTGAATCCGCTGGATGATATGGCGGCTGCTTACTTCTCGGAGTATGGCGACCTGCTTGGCGGGCAGCGCAATGGCCAGGGTACGGTCAAGATAACCAACAGCAATACGGATATCGTGATAGAGTCGAAGGCACAGCTTGCGTCGCTTGCCGCTTCGGTGAATGCCGGCAATGGCTATGCGAAGAAACAGTTCGTATTGGGAGCCGACATCGACCTCGGTAACGAGGCCTGGACACCGATAGGTAAAAGTGGTTCAGCTTTCCAGGGTGTGTTTGATGGCAAAGGCCACGTGATCAGTAATCTGTATATCGACACTCCTTCGAAGAGCGATGTCGGTCTGTTCGGCTTTACGACTGACGGCGAGATCAAGAACCTGACAGTACACAATGCCTTTGTGAAGGGTTATCTGGATGTCGGAGTGGTAGCGGGAACGCCCTATACTTCGAAATATACGAACATCACACTTACCGGAACGATACAGGTAGAAGGATTCTCGTATGTTGGTGGAATGTTCGGCAAGAATGCATATGCCAACCTTACTGATCTGACGATTGACGCCGATGAAGAGAGTTATGTCTCTGCCAACAGCGAAAACTACCGCACATATGTGGGCGGTGTAGTTGGTTTCATTGGAGAGGGCGGACATGTTATTTCGGATGTCGTTTCGAACATTGACGTTACGGGTACGACGTGTGATGTCGGCGGTATAACAGGTATAGCACACTATGGCAACTCGTTTGTAAACTGCTCGAGCTCGGGCAAGGTAACCATTACCAACGCCCAGGACACTGGCGACCAGCTTGAAATCGGGGGCATCGCAGGTGTATGGATGAACAAAGAAGGCACCACAGTGACCTTCTCGGGCTGCTCGTTCACCGGTACGTTGACAACATACCTGAACGGAGAGGATTACTCTGCGGCCGTTGCCGAAACCAACAAGATCACCGGCGCTGCCTACAACAGAGGTTCAACTGACGGTGAACTCATAATCGAGTAACTGTCATTAAATATCTGCAGGAGCCTGACCGCTCCTGCGGGTACAACATTAAACACTTTTAACTTTTTATTAACATGCTGATTATCAACCTCGTTGTGTAAGCAACGGGGGGAGGCACAAAACATCAATCAAACGATGAAGAAACTTCTTCTTTTGACGGCCATTACCCTTTTCGGGATGACCGCCTGCCAGAAGGCAGAATCGCCCGAAATCACTTCGGACGAAGTACAAATTACGGTAGAGACCTCGTTGCCGGGACAGCTGGACCAGACGCGTGCTGTGGGCGACGGTACGACGGTTGACCGCTGTATCATGCAGATCTATCTTGACGGAGAGCTGTATGGCGAACGTCAGGTAGCCACGGTCAGCAATCTGAAGGCAACCTTCTCGGCCCGTATGATTGCCGGCAAGACCTACGAACTGGTTTTCTGGGCTGACAAACAGGGTACAGACAAGAATACCGACCTGCATTACAATACGACCGACCTGTCACAGGTAACGTTTGCCGAGGGTGATGCCTATAAGGGCAATGACGAGACTCGTGATGCATTCTTCGGCAAGGTTGAGGTTACGGCCGACCAGAACAAGTCGGTTCCGGTAGACCTGAAGCGTCCGTTCGGTCAGCTGAATGTTCGGACACTCGATCTGGAGGAGGTGAAGGCCGCCGCTCCGGCCCTTGAGCCCAAGAAGGTTAAGGTATCGTTTGTTTCGCTTCCGACCGGCATCAACCTTCGTACCGGTGCGCTTCTCGACGACTCGAAAGCGGCTGTTGCCTATACCGATGCAGCGGCTGTTGTGGATGCAGCAGGCAATCTGTCGTTCGATTACATCTTCGCCCCTGCGGGAACGGAGCAGTATCTGACCGACTTTACCATGTCGTTCCTGGATGATGCCGGAACGCCCGTGGCATCAGATTACGAATTCGCGAGCATCCCGGTACAGCGCAACTATCGCACGATGGTATCGGGTAACCTGCTGACCAAGAAAGCCGATATTACGGTGAATGTAGTTCCTGGCTTCGACGGTACGATCGATAAGAAGATCGTTGAGGTTGCAACACTGAAAGATCTGAATACCATTATTATGAATGGCGGTAATGCCAAGATGGTAGATGACATAACCATATCGGGCCTGCCCACGTATATGTTTGACGACGCTGAAATCGACCTGAATGGTAATACCCTTACGGTAAATACACTATCCACAGCGTCGAAATCGACCAAATTCGATGTCTGCGGAGCGTCTCTGACCTTCAAAAACGGAACCATTGAGGCTAACACCATGAAAAATGATTTGGATGTTCTGATTATCGGAGAGGCAGGTTCTTCGGTTGTATTGGACGACGTTATCATAAATACTAATGGTGTAGCCGTGGGCCCCAATGCACAGTCGACCATTACGATTAAGGATTCGGAGCTGAACTGCGGTCCTTATGCCGTAGCAACAAACGCTTCGGGGGCTACCAACCAGGATTATGGCGTCAAGATCGAGATCGAAAATACGACAATGAAAGGAGCAACTCCTATGTGTATCAATATACCGTGTACGCTGATCATGGATGGCTGTACGGTAATTGGCAATACGCAGGGTATGATGCTCCGTGGTGGTAGGGCAATGGTCAGCAACAGTACGATTGTCCTTGATACTAATGATTTTACTAGTGCCGAAGAGGCCGAGTTTTATGCCAATTATTTCGAAGGGAACAATTGGGAAACCGGCAATAAGGTTAATGTCGCAGCACTGACCGTCGGAAACAAGGTAGCTGACACAAGCACAAGCTATCAGTATCCCACTGAACTGGACCTGAGGAGTACCACTGTGTGGGTGAGAGGAACATACGCTTCGTACTTCCCGGCAATGTATGTTTGGGCAAATCAGGGCGAAGGTCTGGGCGTGTCGATTGTTTACGATCCCGGTTGCTCGTTCATGCAGGAGGGTGGTTCGCCCAACGCAATAGTATACGGCAGCAAGAACATCAACGTAAACGGCGAGCCTCAGAATGAATAACCGGTCCGATGGCCGTAATGGCGGCATCCGTGGATATCTCGGTGATCCGAATATCCGGATTGTGGCGGTTCGACCGCTGGAGATGCCGCCGTTGCGCCTAAGGCCCGAACAGTAACGGAATATGGCCCTGCTTGAGGGTGCGACTGTATTCCGTTGCAGATAGACAGACAAGCGGCACATTGAACTTCAATGTGCCGCTTGTCTGTCTTCTGTATTTTGGATTTCGTCCGTCCGTCCGGTCAGATCGGTCAGCCATTACGGCTCTCCGACGGGGCAGGCTTGATCGGTTCGACGTGGATGCTTACGATGGTCGACGGCCCGAATCTCTCGCGCAGACGGCGCTCGATCTCGACCGTAATATCATGCGATTCGGCAACGGTCATCGAACCGTCCAGCCGGATATGTATGTCGACGGCGATGGCCGACCCTATCCGGCGGGTCTTGAGATTGTGCGGATCGTGCACCTCTTTTCGTGCGGTTACGATCTTCAGGATCTCCTCTTCGGTCTGTCGGGGCAGCGAGTGTTCGAGCAGTTCGCCGAGGCTCGATGATGAGAGGTCGTATGCAACCTTCAGGATCAGTACGCCGACTACGATAGCGGCAATCGGGTCGAGTATGCGCCAGTTTTGGCCGAGCAGACGAGCTCCGCCCACACCGATCAGCGTACCGATCGAGGATAGGGCATCGCTGCGGTGATGCCAGGCATTTGCCATTACGGCGGGACTGTTGAGCTTGCGGCCGACCATTACGGTATAACGGTAGAGCAGCTCTTTGGAGACGATTGAGATTATAGCTGCCCAGAGGGCTATGGCACCCGGTTCGGGCAGGATGCTGCCTGTGGCGACATCATGTATGACCCGAATGTTCCGGATTATGATACCCACGCCGACGGCTGCCAGAGCCAGTCCGATGATAATTGTGGCGAGGGTTTCGTATTTTCCGTGACCGTATTCGTGATCATGGTCCTTTGGTTTTGAAGAGAGTCTGGTAAAGCAGAGTACGACGGCATCGGTAGCCAGGTCGGAGAGCGAATGTACGGCATCTGCGACCATGGCCCCGCTTCGGCCGAATATTCCGGCAGCGAACTTGAAGAGGGTCAGAATCAGGTTTACGGCGGATCCGACGAGCGTGACCTTGAAGATTGAATGTTCGCGGGTCGAGACGGAGTTGTTATCGATCGTCTGCATGATGAAGCCATTTAGTGAAATCGGACAGTCCGGTATGAACTGTCCGATGTCGGGTTTGAGAGGCCGGATCTGTCAGTCTTCCGGTCCGGTAATGTTGGTTTACGAATTATTTGATACGCTCGTAATATTCGCGGGTACGGGTATCGACGCGGATCTTGTCACCGGTATTGATGAACAGGGGGACGCGGATCGTTGCGCCGGTATTTACGACAGCGGGTTTGAGAGAGTTAGTCGAAGCGGTATCGCCCTTCACTCCGGGTTCGGTATATGTCACCTCCATGTCGATGATAGGGGGGAGTTCGGCGGAGAGGACCTGTTCCTTTTCGGTGTGGAACATCACCTCGACGATCTGGCCGTCGGCCATGAGGTCGTAGTTGTTGATGAGGTTCTTGTCGATGTTTATCTCCTCGAATGTTTCGGTATGCATGAAGTGAGCGCCGAGGTCGTCCTCATAAGTGAACTGGTAGGGGCGTCGTTCAACGCGCACCTGTTCGATTTTCTGGCTCACCGAAGAGAATGTATTTTCGATGACGCGACCGTTTTCGAGGTTTTTGAGTTTGGAACGGACGAAAGCGGGTCCTTTTCCGGGTTTGCAGTGCTGGAAATCGACTACCAGATAAGTTTTGCCATCCATTTCGATGCACATGCCGATTTTGATGTCCGCAGCATTTATTGTCATAATTGTCTCTATTTTAGTATATTTGAACTGAATCGGTAATTACGCGTGCAAAAATACAAAAAATCCGCAAGCAATCAAACCTTTATTCAATAATCTGCATCGATTGACTGGTGGATTTGTGAGCGGGTGCGGGCCGTGGTTTGGGTTTTGCTGACGGGTATTTGGTGGGGGGGGGAGTTTTTGTCAGAGTTCGATGGGAGCGCATTTGAGGCCGAGTTTCCGGATATGTTCGAGGGTCCGGGGCAGTGCGTACCGCATGTTGCGGAAGGCCTTGACCGAATCGTGGAAAACGACGATCGAACCGCCTTCGATATACGGGATTACGTTTCTCAGGCAGGCTTTGGGGGATAGCTTGCGGTTGTAGTCGCGTGAGATTATGTCCCACATTACCAGGTGGTAACGGGCCGCGAGAGCCCGGGTTTGAGCCGGAGTTATTCGGGCGTACGGAGGTCTGAAGAGGTCGCTTCGGATCAGGTCTCCGGCGAAGTCGACATCCTCGACATAGCGTTCGGCCGACATTCCCCAGCCGCGTTGGTGCGAATATGTATGGTTACCGGTCTTGTGGCCGGCATCTATGATACGTTTGTAGAGGTCGGGATATGCTTCGACGTTCTTGCCGAGGCAGAAGAAGGTAGCTTTGGCATCGTACTTGTCGAGTGTGGCAAGTATCCATTCGGTGACACCCGGTGTCGGGCCGTCGTCGAAGGTGATATATACGTTTTCCGCATCGTTGATGTCCCAAATTAGGTCGGGCATCAGTTTTCGCAGGAATTTTGGCGGTTTAATACGCATGGCGATGATCTGAATCCTTCTGCAAAAATAATGCGTTAAACCGGAAAACGTTTTTTTGTTTAGGCCAAAATATTATATATTTGTATGAAAATGTAAGCGGAATCGGATATAACAAACAAATAATCAGATATTATGAGGGGATT